>ERZ500997.37-NODE-37-length-49792-cov-20.661721_pt1 | contig 49792 bp, 44 predicted proteins | sample MGYA00248826_ERZ500997 | MGnify/ENA primary metagenome ERZ500997 (study PRJEB25958, sample SAMN03398524) | human skin metagenome | study: EMG produced TPA metagenomics assembly of the Human Skin Microbiome Metagenome (human skin metagenome) data set.
TTTCCTGTTTTTTTCGTGCAGCGTTCCCATATGTTATCGTGCAGCGTTCCCATATGTTATCGTGCAGCGTTCCCATATATACACCGATCTTTTCTATTTTTATCCACATGGTTGCGCTGTTTTTTCCACAGAATTCTCCAGAAATATAGTATCCGTGCAGCATTCCCATATAACAATCCGCTGTTTTCGAGGGTATATTCAGATAGCTGCCCATTGCCGTGCAACAGACCCACAGGAAATCTTGCTGTTTTTTTATTCCGTGCAATGAACCCATATATGATCGTGCAGTGTTCCCATATGGCTGTACACTGTTTATGCACAAATAATGTGGATAACTTTTCTGTCTTTTCCCATCCATTCCCAGTCGATAATAATTATTCTTGTTAATTTTCAGGGTATTTTCTGACGTATTACAGTTTATGTTTTTTTCATCAGATGATAAAATTTCCACGTAACAGACCTATTTAAAATAACATCCGTGCATCACTCCCATATATCAACGCTGATATCGTGCAATATTCCCATATATGTATTATTTTAATATCAACAGGTTATGTGAAGCTCTTAATTATTCTGTTGCCTGAAATGTAGTGGCTGATGCAGGATTTTGCAGGTTTGTCTTCTTTATATCGGACTATTGTGTAGTGTTCCCATAGATTAAAATGACGGGCAGGCTAAACCAGATGGTCAGCCTCTGTCTAAGCGTGCAGTAAGCCCATATACTGATTATCTGATGTATTGACGTCCAGGTGCCTCGTGAACGTATACAAAACCGCTGACTAACGTTTCCTGTGCTGGGATTCATCCGTGATATCGTGGTCTATCAGATGGTGTTTGATGGCTTTCAGTTCTGTATGTTGCCTGCGTTTGTTGGAGCTCATGACCTGTCTGACGAAGTTTTCATGCGGTCTGATAACATAGCGCACGTCTGTCACTCTTCGGCCATCTTTTATCTGACTGGCATCATAGTCACTGATAACTTCTTGTTTAATAAGAACTTCAAGAGCAAGCTTCATGGCTCTTACGTTCTCAGGCATTCTGGGGCTGAGCTCCCGTGGACTCTGCGTCAGGAAGCTAATGAGAGAGGGTGTATAGGGCGATTCAGGTGATGCCTGCGTCCAGTAATGGCTCATTCGTTTGTAAATGTATCTGGCAAGAGGGGAGCGAATCTGCATGCCTATCCTGTAGTTATACTGACGGAATGACAGATTCATGATGGATTCATTGACCAGTGGGTTAAACTGCACGTAACATCGGGCATTACCCCCTTTTTTTATGAACTCACCTCTGGTAGTAAGGCCTACCATCGGGAAGAAGCTGGAGCTGATGAAAGCTTCTCCATCTTCGCTAATACACTCGAGCGTTGCGCCGCGACAAACCAGGATGGCTTCCTTGATTTCGTTCAGATTGTATCCGTGTCCCATCTTGGACAATTCCTTTTGCAGTTCATACAAAGTGAACATTACACCGGCTTTGCCTTCAATGATGTGCCCCTTGCCGTTGACGGCAAGTTTGCGAAGTGCATCCTCGAGGATCTCTTCTCGCTGCCCTGCATAAATAAGCACTGTCCGGTTGTCATCCTTCTCAATGATGGCTGGTTTGACTTTGACTGTGAATTGCTGGTTCCTGATAGTACATTGCCGTGTCACAATAGCATTGGACAGGTCTTTATGTTCGCGCTTCTGGTCCCAAATGTATTTAGGCAGAGCGTCATAAATTTCGATAGTGTTAGAGTAATCGTCTTTTTTGGCCGGAGACTCAATGATCTCGAACAAGCTCATCTGAGGGGAATTCTTGATTATATTGAGCTTGTCTAAGTCTTTATCTTTGATTTTTTTAATCATATTTTTTGCTTTCTGACGGATTATCCGGGCTTCCAGCATTATTAATAGATCTGCTGGTACGGTTGAGGATATAAGCCGCCGGCATTTAACTCCGGCTGTTGCCTTGACTATAAAGCGCAGCGCTGCTGTCCAATACCCGAAATGGCTTATTCCGGAGGGGTTCTCTCAGTTTCTGATCGGGCTGTAAAGATTTCACCGGAGCAGGGCAGCGCTAGCCACAGATTTTTTGACTATCATCATCGCTACAGGCAGGTACTCTGTTATTTCAGAACCTTCTCTCTGAGGCCCGGACCCTGATATGTTTCAACGATTACTACATCTGACGGTTTATTTGACAGCCTGCACGGGTTGCCTTCAGTCCCTATCTACATAATTATCTGTCAAAAATATCAGTAAGATACCCTACAAAAGAAATCGGTATTTGTTGTTAGGATATTCCTGATACGTAATTTGTCAAATATCGCCGTGTTATTCTGAGTTTTGTTTTCATATTTCTTATAAAAGGCTTGCTGTGCCATTTAGCTTCATATGCTGTCAGGCAGTACACATCCTTTAAAAAGGCGCCGGTAATGTATTCAGCTCGTAACTGACGGATGTCAGATAATAAATTGTGCAGCTAACCCACATGTTAACTCTGATCTTCCCAAACGAGGTTAAAAGCGCTCATCCCGATTTTGAGATATTGTGCCGCCTGACTGAAATCAGAAATAAATGCAGCCAGTGGGGAAGCAGAAACAGATAAATCTGGTTGTAGCACAGGCTTAATAACTGGCGACAGGAACAAATTAATGGTGATTTCCTTATTTATTATGATCTTGTGGTTATGTTAAAAAACATTGTGGCAGATTACTTAAAATATCTTCTGCCATAATGAGTGATTTTATCAGTGGTGATACCACTGACAGTAATAATAAAAAGGGTAGTATGGGCCTTTGCAGGCATGGTTTGAACTTAATAAAATTGACCTGCTTTTAACTGTATCAGACTAACAAAACTATCTGCTTCGAAAAAATAACAGAGGGATGAAATGGAAATAGCTTATCGTCAGACCATTTCTGTTGTGGGGATTGTGACACGGACAAAGAATGTTGATGAAGATAATCCTGGCACATCAAAAATCCTGCCACTCTGGCAACATTTTTATCAAAATCTGTATCCTCAGCATCTCTCAGGCGACTGCATTTATGGTGTTTACTCAAACTATGAACTGAACGGGGCAAATGGATTTGATGTTACAGCAGGCGGGTATGATGTGATGGCGGCAGTGGAAGACTGCGCAGGAAATTATGCTGTAGGACTGGCTGCACAAAGAATTGAACTGGGTGCAGGAAAATACCTGCTTTTTACCGATCAGGCAGGTGAAGGGAACCCCGTATTGCAACTCTGGAGACAGGCATGGGGACATTTTGGGCAGCCAGACTGTCCTTTGCAGCGTGAATATAAAACAGATTACGAAATATATCATCCCGAAGGTAAGATCGAGTTATTTATTGGGATTCAGTGAACGATATTTTGCAGAATGTCGTTCCGGTATGGCTCCTCTGGTCAGAGCATTATCGCATCAGTGAGAATATATCTTCATGACGGCAGGATCTGCTAACGAGCTAAAGAGGGTAGCCTGAAAAACGGATGTATCCTGCATTAAGTCTCTTTGGCGCAGGCCTGACTGCCGCCCAAAAGTTACCTGTTTACTAACGAAGTGAGAAAGTCTCTGTGCATCTGTCGATTTTTAATTACCTGCAGAAAAAAACTTGAAAAATTTCTCTGTGCCCATATATGCATTATGGGTAGGTGAAGTTTATTTAACTGATTGTTAAAGGAGGATATTATGACCCATCGTTCTTTATCTCTTATACCTGCGTTCAGCGGTAATTTATTTTCAGATCGTTTTGCACAAATGGACAATCTATTCAGCCGGCTGACCGGTGAAAAGCCATTGTCTGACAGCACAGCCTATAATTTGCTGCAAAAAGACAGGGAGCACTATGAACTGACCGTGAGTGTCCCCGGCTGGCAGCAGAATGAGCTGGATATTTCAGTACTCAATAATCAGTTGATCATCAGTGGCAAACTGGACAGCGAAAAAACTAAACCTGTCAGTGAAAAAGATGAAACAAAATGGCTGCATCAGGGTATCAGGAAAAATCCATTTTCCCTGAGCTTTAATCTTGAGCATCGGATAAATATTAAGCAGGCCAGCTTGCATGATGGATTGTTAACACTGCAATTCAGTTATGATATTCCTGAAAAGGAAAAACCGCAGAAAATTGCGATAAGTGCGCGAAAAGTACCTGACATAGCAATTGAACACAAAACTGATTAAGTGACTTAACTGATTAGTGTTAAAGGCGGAGATGGATTGGAAGTAAACATCGTATCTTTGGTATTTTAGCAGTTGTTCGTTCTGGTCTGCGTCCAGTGTTTAACAAGACGACGCAGACCATTTAATTTTCTGTTATTGTCATTGTGCCCGATATATTCTTTGCCGGTTTATTCCGGCACGCTCTGATACCGATGTGAGCATATTCTTCCCTGAAAGGGTTGAAATATTAGCCTGAAACGAAGACGATCTTTTATCAAGGGTGGCAAAAAAAGACACACAGCAGCAATCTGGCGTGCCATCATATTCAGGGAGAAGGCTGTGGCTTTTCTGGGGTTTGTTTCTGAAAGAGAATGTCAGAACTGGAGGCATGCCACGCAGAGATCATATTTACATTACCCGCTACATCAACTAGGCGGTGGGGGGCAGGCTGGCAGCCAGAACCCCCGGGCTGGCAATCAGTTGATCTAAATCAGGCTTATAAAGATGAAGTCCTTCCCCGCTACCCGTATCTATCTCTAATGTGTGATATCTGCCGGCGATCTCTGCATCTATCAATGGCACTCTGGTTTTATCATATCGTAACCGCCAGTAATCAGGGGCGGCGGCTGTACTGATACCACTGACGAGTAACGTGAACAAAGTGAACCATTTTATCATGGTGTTTCTTCCTTATTTTCATCCAGATGATTTCTGATAATTTCCCATTAAACAAATGCACGGGCTGTGCTGACAGATAGATTGTACTGGCCATCTTAAGCGCTTTTTTTTACAGATCTTAGTGTGTTTTTAACTGTCCGTTCATTATCTGTAACGGTATTAATTTTTTGCTTCGCGAGTAAAAATTCAGGAAAACCAAATAGAAGAGAGTAAAGAGATGCAGGCTGACCTTAGCGGATCAGCGGCAGATAATATAATATCTGCCATAAGCGGTAATGCTGCTAAAACACCGGCGCAATATTCCATATTTTAAAAGGATGGGCGATTCCGCCATCCTGAATTGAGGTGTTACGCTCTGCCCAGCAGAATATTCATCATCCGCCGGAGAGGTTCCGCGGCACCCCACAACAGCTGATCGCCAACGGTGAGTACGGAATAAATGGGTTCGTGGTTAAAAGACATTCTCTTATAGCGCCCGACACCCACCTGAAGTGAATTGCTAATAGCGGCAGGCGTCAGCTTACTGATACTGTCTGTTTTGTTGTTTGGCACATAATTTACCCATGGGTGGGCATCCTTCACCAGATTTGCAAATTCTTCTTCGCTGACGTCACGTTTCAGTTTCATAGTAATAGCGGCGCTGTGACAGCGGATAACACCCACACGAACACACAGACCATTGACGGGGATGGTGCCGGGTTGCAGGCCGAGAATTTTGTTAGTTTCTACTTCACCTTTCCACTCTTCGCGGCTATTTCCGTCGCCAAGATCGCTGTCGATCCAAGGAATAATACTGCCCATCAATGGGGCACCAAAGGCCTGTGTTGGCATTTGCGGGCTGTTAATCAGGTCGCTAACTTTTTTTACCAGTGGCAGAACAGAATTTTTGCTGGTTAGCTCATCTTCAGTCAGTTGCTGACTGATAAAGGCGCTTTGGGCGATTAGTTCACGCACCTGCCTTGCACCCGCGCCGGAGGCTGACTGATAAGTCATTAAGCTCATCCATTCTACCAGGTCCGCATGAATAAGTCCGGCCAGGCCCAGCAGACTTAATGTAATTGAACAGTTACCACCGACAAACAATTTAATGCCATTACTAACAGCGCGGTCAATCTGCTGACGGTTAACAGGGTCGAGAATAATACAGGCATTTTCATCCATACGCAGTGCAGAAGCTGCATCGATCCAGTAACCCTGCCAGCCATAATCTTTTAAAGCGGGGTAAATTACTTTGGTATAATCACCTCCCTGGCAGGTAATGATAATATCCATTTCTGCCAATGCCTTAATGTTGCGGGCGTCTTTAAGTTGCCCGGAAACACCTTTGATAGCAGGGCCAGCAGCACCTGCGCTGGAGGTACTATAAAAATGCGGATTAATATCATCAAAATCGTTTTCTTCCAGCATGCGCTGCAATAAAACTGACCCCACCATTCCCCGCCATCCTACTAACCCAACCTGTTTCATATACTTTAGTCCGTCCTGAATGTAAAAATATTATGTTTTCTCTGTTAAATATTAGTGACGGATAACAGCAAGTGTTACCCTTGCCAAAATTAATTTACCGGTCATTATTGCATCAGGAATAGTTAATATCCTGCTGCAACGATCAGGATCTGATGTCGCGATAATAAATCCTTTCAGCAAATTTAGCTTATTAAAAAACGGGGAAATTCACACTAGGTATTGATTACGACAGCGAGCCCTTTTCTCGTCTGTGAATCTGAGTCAGAAGTTATGGCGTGTTTTGTAAATTGGCGGATGAGAAAAAACCCAGGAGAATATTGTACATCGGGAGATTAAGCCCTCTATACGGGGGCTTACCAGCCCTGCAATAGAAATTGAGTCAATTAAATTGGTACTTTATTTTATTTTTGGTATGTATTGCGATATTTATTGTCGTTATATGGAATTATTATGAGTTATATGGAATTATTATGAAAAGAACATGACGCCAATATTAGAGGCAAAATCCGAATGAATGATGGCAGCGGCGTAACCAGTTCCATTAAGGACCGGGCCAAATTCAAACTGGAACGTGATATGGGGCCGGAGCTACTTGCAGCACTCAATGATCCTAAAACAGTTGAAATTATGCTTAATGCAGACGGAAAGATCTGGCAAGAGCGACTGGGGGAGAAAATGGAGTGCATTGGTACCCTGAGAGTCGCGCAGGCGCAGGCCATCATCGAGACAATTGCTGGCTTTCATGGCAAGGAGGTTACCCGCAGTAAGCCTATCCTGGAAGGAGAGTTTCCTTTGGATGGCTCACGTTTTGCAGGTCAGTTACCTCCAATTGTATCGGCGCCAACCTTTGCCATTCGTAAGAAAGCAGTGGCAATTTTTACGTTAGATCAGTACGTCAGCAGCGGCATCATGACACCAGAACAACGCCAAGTGCTGATTGATGCCGTCGCTTTACATCGAAATATTCTGGTTATCGGCGGTACGGGTTCAGGTAAAACAACTCTGGTGAATGCGATTATCAATCAGATGGTGGTTAACGATCCGACTGAGCGGGTTTTCATAATAGAAGACACTGGTGAAATTCAGTGTATTGCTAAAAATCACGTTCAGTACCACACAACACCAGACGTAAGTATGACTGCTCTGCTTAAAGCTACGTTACGTATGCGGCCTGACCGTATTTTGGTAGGAGAAGTACGTGGAGCAGAAGCGCTGGACTTGCTTGATGCTTGGAATACTGGGCACGAAGGCGGGGCAGCCACGCTCCATGCTAACAATGCAATTGCTGGATTAGCACGTTTGCGGTCGCTTATTACACGTAATAAGGCGGCACCGACCGAAATTGAACCTCTTATTGGAGAAGTTGTTCATGTAGTAGTTCATATCGCCAGGGTTAATGGAGGTCGCCGTATCCAGGAAATTATAAAAGTTTCCGGGTATGTCAATGGTGAGTACGTTATTAAATCTCTTTGACAAATAATAAGATAAATTTGGAGTAAAATTCATGCAACCCACAATCACCAGGTTCTGTCTGAATCCACGCACTCTGTTTTGGATTGCCGCTTTGTTGTTTATCCTTCTTCTCTGGACCTCGCATCCGGCAATTGCCTCAGAAACTTCCGGGGAAAACCTGCCCTATGAAGGCTGGCTGAAGAAAATTCAGAAATCCATGACCGGTCCAGTTGCCTTTTCACTATCGATGATCGGTATTGTGGTTGCCGGAGGTGTTTTAATCTTTGGTGGCGAACTCAACGGCTTCGTGCGTACATTGGTCTTCATAGTGCTGGTTGTCTCTCTGCTGATGGGCGCGCAGAAGATTATGCAGAACTTATTTGGCCAGGGTGCTGAAATCACGGCTGGCCGGTCGGGCGCATATGAGGCAAATATTACGATGCCTCTCAACCCTGTCAGCGGTAAAACATTCTTTTACCAAGCAGGCCGCGGCAACATAGCGGGGTAATAGTATGTCGCTACGCACGATCCCTATCCGCAGAGCTGGTAACCGGGACAACCTGTTCATGGGAGGTGATCGTGAACTGGTGATGTTCTCAGGGCTATTGGCCGTAGCACTTATTTTTAGCGCTCAGGATACTATTGCTACCGTATTCGGCATTGTGTTGTGGTTTGGATCACTTTTTGCGTGTCGGCTAATGGCAAAAGCCGATCCTAAAATGCGTTCCGTTTATCTGCGGCACCGACGCTATAAGTCGTACTATCCCGCCCGCAGCACGCCCTTTCGTGACAATACACCAAGCCAGGGGGCGCAATACAAATGATTGAAGCAATCGCATGTACTATAGCTGCCCTCGGTATGGTACTACTGCTTATTCTGTTCATCCGAATCCGGAAGATTGATTCTGAACTGAAGCTGCAAAAGCACCGGTCTAAGGACGCAGGGCTGGCCGATCTGCTGAACTATGCCGCTGTTGTTGAGGATGGCGTGATCATAGGGAAAAATGGCTCTTTTATGGCTGCATGGCTGTATAAGGGCGATGATAATTCAAGCAGCACCGACGAACAGCGGGCAATGGTATCGTTTCGTATTAATCAGGCGCTCGCTGGGCTGGGTAACGGCTGGATGGTTCATGTTGATGCTGTGCGCCGTCCAGCGCCCAGCTATTCTGACCGCCAGTTTTCATCATTCCCCGACCCGGTTTCAGCTGCAATTGATGAGGAACGTCGCCGTTTGTTTGAAAGCCTTGGAACTATGTATGAGGGTTATTTCGTCATGACCGTCACGTGGTTTCCTCCGGTTTTGGCACAACGTAAGTTTGTCGAACTGATGTTTGATGATGATGCGGCAACGCTGGGGCAGAAAGAGCAAACCGGTGGCCTTATCGAGCAGTTTATGCGGGAAGTCAGTAACATCGAAAACCGGCTGTCACTGGCAGTCAAACTGACACGCCTGCGCAGTCAGAAGGTTATCAAAGAGGATGGCACAAGAGCCACTTATGATGATTTTCTCAGTTGGTTGCATTTCTGTATTACCGGGTTACATCACCCAATTCAACTCTCGAACAATCCAATGTACCTTGATGTCTGCCTGGGCGGTCAGGAAATGTGGGGCGGAGTTGTGCCAAAAATCGGACGCCATTTCGTCCAGGCAGTCGCTATAGAAGGTTTTCCTCTTGAGTCCCATCCTGGCATTCTCTCCGCGCTGGCCGAGCTGTCGATTGAATATCGCTGGTCTACACGATTTATTTTCATGGATCAGCATGAGTCCGTCAGGCATCTGGAGAAGTACCGTAAAAAATGGCGGCAGAAAATCAGAGGGTTTTTAGACCAAGTATTTAACACTCATTCCGGCTCGGTGGACCAGGATGCACTTTCGATGGTCCGGGATGCAGAAACCGCGATTGCCGATGTCAATAGCGGCTTAGTTGCCGTTGGCTACTATACCAGCGTTATTGTCCTGATGGATGAAAAGCGTGACTTTCTTGAACGCTCTGCCCGCCAGGTAGAAAAAATCATCAGTCGCCAGGGTTTTGCTGCGCGTGTCGAAACTATTAACACGCTGGATGCTTTCCTGGGCAGTTTGCCCGGACACGGTGTTGAAAATGTGCGGCGGCCACTCATCAACACAATGAACCTGGCAGATCTGCTGCCAACCAGCTCAATATGGACCGGTAGCCCCAACGCACCGTGCCCAATGTATCCACCTTTATCACCGGCACTAATGCACTGCGTCACTCAGGGGGCTACGCCATTCCGGCTCAATCTGCATGTGCGTGATCTCGGGCATACTTTTATGTTCGGTCCAACTGGGGCGGGTAAATCAACCCATCTCTGCCTTATTGCCGCACAGCTCCGCCGCTACACTGGCATGTCGATCTACGCTTTCGACAAGGGCATGTCGATGTATCCGTTAACCAGGGCAGTTAACGGCCTGCACTTCTCAGTTGCAGCAGCAGATGATGATCATCTGGCTTTCTGCCCGTTGCAGTTCCTTGAAACCAAAGGGGATCGCGCCTGGGCGATGGAGTGGATAGACACTATCCTCGCACTGAATGGCGTGGAAACCACGCCCGCCCAGCGTAACGAAATTGGCCATGCAATAATGAGTATGCATTCCAGTGGGGCCCGCACACTATCAGAGTTTTCCGTCACTATTCAGGATGAACAAATTCGTGAGGCAATTCACCACTACACCGTAGATGGCTCTATGGGATATTTGCTGGATGCTGAAGAAGATGGCCTTGCTCTTTCCAATTTCTCTACATTTGAAATCGAAGAGTTAATGAATCTGGGTGAGAAATATGCGTTGCCAATACTGTTGTATCTGTTCCGGCGCATTGAGCGCAGCCTGAAAGGCCAGCCCGCAGTTATTATCCTCGATGAAGCCTGGCTGATGCTGGGTCATCCTGCCTTCCGTGCCAAAATCAGAGAGTGGTTCAAGGTACTGCGTAAAGCAAATTGTCTGGTGCTCATGGCTACACAGAGTCTGTCTGATGCAGTTAACTCGGGTATTTTGGATGTGATCGTAGAATCGACTGCGACCAAAATTTTCCTGCCTAATATTTATGCCCGCGATGAGGATACATCAGTCCTCTACCGTCGTATGGGTCTCAATGCGCGGCAAATCGAAATCCTGGCTACGGCCGTTCCAAAGCGTCAGTACTACTACGTGTCAGAAAATGGTCGCCGTCTTTATGACCTTGCCCTTGGCCCCCTTGCTCTTGCTTTTGTTGGCGCATCGGATAAAGAGTCTGTCGCCGCAATTAAGCAAATGGAAGCTAAGTTTGGTGATACTTGGATATATGAATGGCTTGCCAGCCGTGGGCTAAACCTTAACGATTATCTGGAGGCGGCATGAGTTTTATTGGCACCAATCCGGGCTCAAATGCAAAGAAACCCGATGACCATTACTCTCCAGACTTATCCCGCTCCGGTGGAAATATGGATAGTAGTCAGTACAGGGGAGAGGGCGAAAACCCATATCTGACAGCCCGCCGTACTTGGAATTACCATGTGGGCTCTGTGGTGTCCTCGCGTCAGACTTGGCAGGTTATTGGTATTTTATCGCTATTGATCTCTCTCGCCAGCGTTGGAGGAGCAATCTATATTGGCAGCCAGTCCAGATTTATCCCGTATGTCATCGAAGTTGACAAGCTGGGGCAAGCTGTTGCATCCGGGCCCATCGCTGCAACCACCAAGACCGACCCCCGTGTAGTAAAGTCGGTTGTGGCATCTTTCATCACGAATGCTCGTATGGTAACCCCGGATGTTGCCTTACAACGCAAAGCTATTTTTAGTGTGTACTCGCACCTCGCAACAAATGCTCCAGCCACAGCGAAAATGAACGAATGGCTGAATGGTAGTGAAGATTCCAACCCGTTTGTTCGAGCTGCTAAGGAAATGGTAGACATCCAAATTGCCTCAGTGCTGTCACAGTCACCTGATACATGGCAGGTAGAGTGGATCGAAACCAAGCGAGACCGCCAGGGTATTGTTCAGGATAAACCGATTAATATGCGCGCACTGGTTACAGTCTACACCGTTGAACCAAGCGCGAACACGTCAGAAGATCAAATACGTAATAACCCGCTGGGGGTGTACGTACGTGATTTTTCCTGGGTGCGCCTTCTGTAATGACAAGAGCTGGCAACTATGAATAAGAACTTTTTTATTGTAATCCTCGGTGCAGCAATGCTGATGTCTGTGCTGGCGCCAGTTGCTCATGCGGATGATCTTGCTGATGAGTATTTTTCTGGCGAAAATCCCAAATTGACGAAACAGGAGCTTCGCGCACTTGCTATCGCCAGACAGTGGAAAGCAGGATCCGCAGCCAAAGGGAATCCGATAGCCGGCCGTAATGGTTCAGTGCAATTCGTGTTTGGTGCACAAGAAGCCAGCGTTGTCTGCGCTGTACTTCAGGTATGCGATATCTCTCTGCAACACGGGGAACAAGTAAACTCAGTTCAGTTGGGTGACTCAGCCCGATGGAATGTAGAGCCCGCCATTTCTGGCTCAGGCGGCGCTGAAGTGCAACACCTTCTTGTCAAGCCACTCGATGTGAATCTGGAAACCAGCCTGGTTGTCACGACTAACCGCCGGAGTTATCACATGCGGCTGCGATCCCATCGTAGCGAATATATGCCGCAGGTCTCTTTCATTTATCCCGAAGAGACCCTTGCAAAGTGGAACATGATTCGCACCCGTGAGAAGCAGCATCAGGAAAAAAACACTATCCCTACAACCGGGGAGTACTTGGGTAACCTGTCATTTGACTATGATGTGTCTGGTTCTGCACCGTGGAAACCGGTACGTGTCTATGATGATGGTCATAAAACCATCATCCAGATGCCAGGTTCAATGCAGCAGACCGAAGCACCGACACTACTGGTCGTCCGTAAAGCTGGTGCCATGTTTACCGACCCGGAAAACGTCATGGTTAATTACCGAGTTCAGGGAGACCGCTACATAGTGGATATAGTGCTGGATAAGGCAATCCTCATTGCGGGTGTTGGCCGTAATCAGGACAAAATTACCATTACCCGGAGGACTAAATAATGCGTAATCTTGCCTCCGTCATGGTTCTGTCTGTTGCCCTTGCCAGCCTTACTGGTTGTGCGCCGACATCTCCTTATGGCAATTTCGTCAAAGAACCGGTGGCGGGTCTTGATCAGAATAAGATTGCCAACGATACCTTACAGCAGCTTGTAACACTGTACTCGCCCGCAAGAACCCAGTTTGAGCTGCAACAACCAACGACTGACCCTTATGGCCATGCTTTGGTCGAGAACCTTCGAGCCAAAGGATACGCTATTCAGGAATTTAACTCAGGGGGAAAAGCGGTAAAAGGGAAGAAGGCTCCACGGAGAGGGTCAGCTCGTACAGCGAGCCTGCCGCTATGTTACATTTTCGATCAGACTGTCGGTATGGACCTGTACCGGATCACTGTCATGGTTGGTGATCAGTCCGTAACACGACTTTACGTTCCGCAGGACGGCACGACAGTTCCGGCCGGTTACTGGGTGCGCAAGGAGTAAGATTATGGCCAATAACAACACCAGAGATAAAACGACATTAGCAAGTGCTATGTCAAAAAAATCAGGTGTACGGCGGGTTAATAATCGTCCCTTATACATCCTGTTAGGCATTCTGGGTGCGTTTCTTCTGGTTATGATAATGGTCGCGAATAATCGTGGTACGAAACGAAAAATTCCCGGTCAGTGTTCAGCTGATAAAACAGGGAGTACTTCTACTCTTGCCAGCAAAATTGCGGGGGACCATACAGAAGGTATAATCCAGCCAGCTGTTACTCCAGTAGAGTCGGGAGCAGCTCCGCCGATAAAAATGGGGGAGCCGGATCACCCCCCCGTGCCTTTCGAAGTGCCCTCTGATTTTCTTGATATGCTTCCCAAACCGGTGCAAAACATCGGTAGACCAGCCGCGCCGAAACAAGATGATAAAGTGCAGCGCATTCCGGATGGTGAGCTTGAACGCATTCGTACGGAAAAGATGCAATTCCTACAGGAAGCGATTAAGGCAAAAACAGGTGTGAATATTTCCATACCACAGCGAAGCAACCCGGTTTCTGCCCAAGGCACACAACAAACTTACGAAGATAAGCTTAACCAGCGGATGGCAGAGTTACAGCGGGAAACTACGTCCCTGGAAAATCAAGATCCCTCCGATATCTATATGTCCCAGTTAAAAAAAATGAAGGATGCGGGGCTGATGGATGGTCAGAGCAGCGGCTTCGATGGTTCATCATTCGTCACAGCGAGCACCCCCTCCAGGAATGTTAACAGTAATGGTTACAAACAGTTTGATAACAAGGGAAGCGATCGCTGGCAGCTCAATACCAGCATGGAAGCCCCGCGTTCGTTATTCGAGCTGCGTGCCGGCTTTGTCGTGCCGGGCATAATGATTTCGGGAATCAACTCTGATCTGCCAGGGCAGATTATGGCGCAGGTATCGCAAAACGTTTATGACACTGCTACCGGTAAATATCTGTTAATCCCGCAAGGCTCTCGCCTCGTCGGTTCCTATTCGAGCAGTGTACTCTATGGTCAGTCACGGGTGCTTGTGGCCTGGCAGCGGATTGTTTTCCCGGATGGCAAAGCAATGGATATTGGCTCAATGCCAGGCGGGGACGGCGCGGGATATTCCGGCTTTAACGATAAGGTGAACAATCATTACTTCCGCTTGTTCTCATCTGCGTTACTAATGTCGGGTATCACAGCTGGTGTTGCATACTCTCAGGATCGGAACGGCAGCAATAAAGGTCCAACTGCTAACGGATCCACGTCGCAGTCGATGAACGATATGATGAGTGCAGCTCTTGGCCAGCAACTAGGGCAGGTTACGGCACAGTTGATTGCTAAAAACCTCAACATTTCGCCAACGATCGAAATTCGCCCCGGTTACCGCTTCAACATCATCGTTACAAAGGATATAACTTTTTCAAAGCCATACCAATCATTTGATTATCGACACTAGGGAGAAATAGTATGAAACACCGTTTTTTCATTAAAATCGCCCAAATTATTACCCTGAGTACTGTCTGCATCTTGCCAGCACAGGCAATATTGCCAGTTTTTGACTGGACTAATATTGCGCAAAATACCGTTACTGCTGCCACTTCTGTTAAAAATTATCTTCAACAGGCTAAGCAGTTCTATGATCAGCTACAGCAGTTCCAAAGGCAGGTCGATTATTACAAAACTCAGATAAATTATTACAAACAGATGGCGCAGAACCCGAAGGATTTCAGCTGGAGTAATGTAAAAATGACTTACGCTAATCTGGTTGATACAGGTAACGATCTGAAGAAACAGAAAGAAAAAATAGATAAATTCAGAAAAAGTGATAATTACAAGAAAATGTCGTGCCTCTTTTCATCAGATAGAAAGTGTACCGATAAAGAGATAGCGGAGTTATCAAAAGTAGCAGAAGAGAACGAAGCCTTAAACACGCAATCGCAAATAGTGGCTGCCGATGCTGTGTTGAAAAATGTCGATGCTCAGGGAGAGAATCTGGATAAAGACGTCAAAAAACTCGAGAAATTGCAAACATCTGCAGAATCTGCTAAGGGGCAAGTGGAAGCGATTCAATATACCAATCAGCTCGCCAGTACGCAGTCGAGCCAGCTCATACAGATTCGCAGTTTGTTAATGGCACAACAGACCGCAGAAGCGCTTCGGATGAAGGCTGAAGCAGAAAAAAAGGCGACTGAACAGGTGGCAACACAATTTTTCACGGACGCTGAATTCCAGGAAAGTACGCCAAAATCAAGGAAATTCTGATGAGGTCCAGGCATGGCGGGTCTGCCATGCCTGAGATTAGCAATGTGAATCGCATCATTGTAATGCCAGGAAAATCGCCAGCCAGCAAGAATGGCAGCAACTTTATACACTCTATGCCGGGTAACCAGGCCCGAAGGCTGGCGAGTACGAGCCCAGCGGACTCTTGTAACTGGTGAGGTTCTGATAGATGAAAATGCCACCAATCCTTAAAACTGCTTCATATGGATTATCCTGCCTGGCTCTCTTTGTGGCGCTTCCGGCATATGCCAAGTTCTCCAGTTTCAATCTGATGGATAGAATTCTAGATAAATATCAGGCTGAAACCCAAAAATGGATAGAAGCGTTTACCACGGCAGCAAGCTGGCTGTTCTGGACGCTGGCAATAATTTCAATGATCTGGACTTTTGGCACAATGGCCTTGCGAAAAGCCGATCTTGGAGAGTTTTTTGCGGAATTTGTTCGTTTCACAATTTTTACTGGCTTCTTCTGGTGGCTGCTTACCAGCAGTGTTGGCAGCACTCTAGGTACTGGCTTTGTAACCGATATTTTCAGCTCGCTACAACAGCTGGCGGGTAAGGCCGGTAATATAGATAATAAATACATGTCACCATCTGGTATGGTCGATATTGGGTTTAAATTGCTCATCAATGTAGTAAAGAAAAGTTCCATTCTGGCGCCACTTAATGCCCTGATTGCTATTGTCGTTGCTTCTATTATTCTCGTACTTCTTGCGCTGATTGGGGTAAACATCCTGATACTGATGTGTTCCTGCTGGCTGCTTGCTTACTGTGGTATATTTTTTCTTGGATTTGGCGGGTCACGCTGGACCTCAGACATCGCAATTAATTACTACAAGACGGTGCTGGCCGCCGCTGCCCAGCTGATGACAATGCTACTTTTGGTCAGCATCGGTAAAGATTTCCTCTCTGTTAACATATCCAAAACAACACTACTGATATTCAGTAAAGTTAATCTTACGGAAATGTATGTCATGCTCGTCGCAGTGATAACGCTGTATATACTGACGACCAAAGTCCCCACAATGGTTTCTGGAATCATCACTGGCTCCAATCTCGGAAACACTAACACTGGTGCGGCGGGACTGGCTGCTGCTGCTGCTATGGCCGCGCCTGCTGTCGCTGCGGCGACCGGGGGCGCAGTGGGTGGTTATACCAGTACGCAAATTCTGTCGTCACTTTTATCATCGAGTAGTGAGAAAACGGAATCGACTTCCGATACGTCATCAGGCATGTTCGATTCGATAAATGATACGAGTGGTTCAGGTGGTGAAAGTTCCGGTATTACTGGCAGTTCGCCTTTCGCGCAGGCAGCGGGTTTCGGCGCTGCCCTGGCTGCTACTATTGATAGCGCCACTGGTGACCAGGGAGAAAATAACAGTTTGACAGATGGCAGATCCCAGGAAGGCGGCGCATCTGGCGATGGAGCCCAGAATAGCAATACATCAGTCAATAGTGACCAAAGTAGCAGCACATCTGGCGGGGGTGACCAGGGGAGCGGCGCTATGATTAGCGACAGCAGCCAGGGTCAGGCAGATACTGGAGGCTTTAGTTCTGGTGGTCAGCAACAGATGGAAAGTATTGGGGCTAGTATGGAAGGGCAGGGTGGCAGCGATAACAGCTTAAGCATGAGCCAGGCTGCCAGTATGAAATCGGGTGCATCGTCCTCTGACGTTGATTCTGAGGTTGCCGCATTTCGTGACAGAGGGTGATAACTAAGCTTGAGAGGCACTGTTGCAAAGATCCGGTAAAGGGGTGCTTTCCTGATGATTCCGTCAAAAGGTGCATCTGTACGGTTTACGCCACTATTAAAGCGGTTAAGTGATGCATACGGACAGGCAGAATAGGACATCCACAGGGATGTGGTGTGGCTGGGGGGATAAGGTTTTGACCTCCAGCCTCTTTTGAAGCCAGACTGCAACAGTTCCTATTATTCAATATTGTTACATCTTGCCTGTTTTCCTCGCATAAGCGAACAAACCGCCAGCAGCAACAATGTTCACCAGTTCACCAACCGGAGCTGTTGGCATCATGCCGTCAGGTGTGATTATTTGATGGTTGTTAAAATCAATTTCAATTATATCGTCTGTTTTTACGGCACTTATGCTAAAGCCAGATTGCAATGTAACGGGTATCAGCTCACCTGTTGATACACAATTACGGAAAAAAATGCGGGCAAATGACTGAGCGATCACTGCTTTAACACCGGAAGCGCTCAGCGCCACCACAGCATGTTCACGGGATGAACCACAGCCAAAGTTTTCTCCAGCCATGATAAAATCATAGCCGGATACTCCTGTTTCCGGATCAATGAATGGCATTGAATCTTCCGGGAGGCCACACATCGCAAGAGAAGCTAATTCAGCCCGGCCCTCAGTCGAGGCCGGATTTACTTTAAGATATTCGGCAGTCAGAATCTGGTCTGTGTCAATGTTACTGCCCAGAACATAGACTTTACCACGTAAAATATCTTTCATATTCATGCTGTTATAAACCGTTCAGGATTAGTAATGGTACCAGTGATTGCTGCTGCTGCAACGGAGTAGGGCGAGGCCAGATAGATCATTGCACCCTTATGCCCCATCCTCCCTGGAAAATTACGATTAGTAGTTGAAATAACCGTTATTGGATCGTTTATTCTGCCAAATGTGTCCGCTGGTCCGCCGCAGCATGCTGCACAGCCAGATTCCGATGACAGTTTCACTCCAGCGTCGGTCAGGATCTGGTAAATCGAAATACCGTCTATATGGTTGATGATAAGGTTGTGAAATACCTCTTTGGTAGCAGGAACTGCAAAGGTAGGAATCACCACTTTACGCCCTTTCATCACACGTGCAGCCGCCACAAAGTCGGAGATTTTCCCTCCAGTACAGGAACCGATATAAGCCTGGGAGATTGCTACATTTTCCAGCTCATCGACAGGTGTGACGTTATCTGGAGAATGCGGGCGGGCAATCATTGAGGTAAGTGAGCTGACATCGATGTTAATTGTACGTGCATAACTGGCATCGACGTCTGGCTCAACCAGGGTCCATGGGGTGCTGGTTTTACTATTCAGGTAGTTAATTGTTGCCTGGTTGGCAACCATAATCCCATTTTTAGCACCGCACTCTACCACCATGTTACAAATGGTCATACGTTCATCTGGTGATAATTCGTCAACAACATTTCCACCGAATTCAATGGCCTGATAAGTCGCTCCGGCAACACCCAGTTCTTTCAGAAGGGCGAGAATCAAATCTTTTGCTTGGACGCTTTCAGGTTTAACACCCGTATAGTTAACACGGATTGTAGAAGGAACTTTAAGGAGAATTTCACCTGTTCCCAAAGCATAAGCACCATCCGTTATGCCAACACCGATAGCAAACGTACCGAACGCACCTGCAGTAACAGTATGCGAATCGGTCCCCAGTAAAACCTCGCCGGGCCGGGTATGCCCGCCTTCTGCCAGACCAATATGACAGACTCCTTTATAATCCGGTGTTCCAACATCATAAAAATGTGTGATGTGCTGTTCTCTGGCAAACTCCCGCATAACTCTGATATTTTGATTTGTCTGTGGGTCAGCAGACCAGGTGAAATGATCAGGAATCATGATGAAGCGATCCGGATTCCAGACTTTTGCATTTTCGCCAAACTCTTTTTTAAAAACACTGGCAACGCCCGGGGTACATGGATCATGGGACATGAGCACATCGACTTTAACGAACACAACTTCTCCCGGCGATACCATGTCACGACCACTGGCCCGCGCCAGAATTTTTTCCGTTAAGGTCATGCCTGATGGCCTTGTGTTAACACACTGATGGTTATAACTCTCTGATAACTGCATCTTTGCATCTCTTAATCTTTTGTTTATGAAAAAACACAACCGGAGTGATGGGAATATTCTGCCTGAGCTGTTTGTGGCACAGGTTAGTTGCCTCATAGCTATCAGCAAGCCATCCAGTGCCAGAAGCCGCTTCCCGTTGGTACATTAAGGGGCGGTATACTATTACCGCAAAATTTTTTGTCTGGCCAGAAGCGTCATCCCATGGCGATGCAGGACAAAGACTCTTCTACTATCAAAAACGTTATATTCGGGCTTCTTCGTAAGAAAATCTGTGTTTAGCAGAGCGGTCAACACCCCTTTCACTCGTTGCATTTTTTATTTTGAGCATTGAATATAACATGCCTGAAAACTGCCCATATAAGTAACGGATGATGCCCGGTCCAGACAGTGAAATCTTTGTTTTAGCGTTATTTAATTTAGCCTGCACATTATTGTTTCATCACAGGAACAATAGTGCTGATTTCGGGTTGTTTATTGTCTGTTTCTGTTTTTCATTTCATGCTACGGACTGACGCTTTGACAATAATAAGGCATTAAAATGTTCGATAAAAAAGTAATCTGGAACGGTGGTGTACAACCGGAAGCACTAGAAATTTTGTGTGGCAGTGGTGGGATGATCGTCTGCCCAACAAAAGTGGGTTACATCCTCATGACATCAGACAAGCAGGGGCTTGAGCGTAAATTTGTAGCTAAGCAGCGTAACCGTAACAAACCTGGCGTGGTGTTGTGTGGTAGCATGGAGCAACTGAAAGCGTTAGCACAACTCAACCCGGAAATTGAGGCTTTTTATCAGGCCCACTGGGATGCTGATATATTACTGGGGTGTATTCTGCCATGGCAGCAAGAAGCTATCGATAACCTGCCTGATGACGGCGTCAACGAATTAATGATGGACAGCCGTAAGACCAGTTGTTTTGTCATCAAATTCGGCAAACCCGGAGAAATTCTTGCAAAAGAGTTGTGGGATAACCACCGCAAATTTTCTTTTGCCAGCTCTGCCAATCCCTCAGGAAAAGGTAACCGTGGGCTGGTAGAATGTATTGGAGAACGGATTGAACAACACGCAGATTTAATTATCTGTGCCAATGATTATGTAAAATCTATCCAGCCAGAAGAACGTGAAGAAACCCGTTATGAACAGGGCGTAATAGTGTCAATGGTCGATGATGCAGGGAATCTTATACCGGAACAACGCGGTGATCGCAGAATAACGCCTTGTCCCGTGTTAATTCGCAAAGGTCTGGACGTTGATAAAATTATTTCCTTGATGTCTGCCACCTTTAATAGCTGGGATTATCGCCACGGTGATTACTACTAGCAGCAGGATATTATATTGTCCGTGACTGCTACCGCCGTGTTTTTAATTATCAAAACAATATTCCAATTACTCTCCAGAAATGAAATTTGTCATATAGTTAAGCACTGACTGAATAGAACGAGTGCTGTCATCTGTAACCGGATGCCAGCCTCACTGTTTATCGCTCTGATTCAGCAGCGGCGATAAGTTGCTGTAAATTGTCACTAAACCGTTTTATACCCGAATTAACAGTGTTTCTTGTTTTTGATAACAGCCAGATTTTATACTGGTCCATCTGCCAGTCAGACAGCAGCCTCACCAGTTTTCCGGCAGCCTGGCTTCCACGGGTAATATAATTAGGAAGATAGGCGATACCCAGCCCGGATAAAGCCATATTGGTTAATGCCATACTGTTGTTGCTTCTGAAACGACTCTGGACATCAATATTCATCTTCTGTTTTTCTTTGCGGAATGGCAGTGAAACTGCGCGGGCAACTCCCCGCAACAGAATGTAATTACGCAGTGGTAAATCTTTAGGAGTTATAATGGGTTTAATATTTTGGATATAGCTTGGTGTGGCATACAATCCCCAGTGAATCGCACATAAGAATTTAGTATGTTCATGAACAGGGGTTTCCTGAGATACTATTATCGCTAAGTCATAACTGCTTTCTTTGATATCAATTTTTTTATCTGATAAATCAAGGTCAATATTGGCATGAATATTTTCTGCCAGAAAGGCATTCAGGGCGGGCACAACGTACTGTATTCCGAATGTTACCGGCGCTAAAATTTTGATCGTTCCTGCTGGTTCTTCGTAATATTCTTTGATAAACCGTCCGGAGGCCTGTAATTCATTCAGTATGTTAACGCAGTACTGATAGTAACGTAATCCCAGCTCTGTGATTTCAATTTTTCTGGTTGTTCGTTTCAAAAGTGCTGAGCCTATCCTTTTCTCCAGGGCCAGAATATCACGGCTGACCGATGATTTAGACATGCCTAAAGTGTGTGCTGCGGCGGTAAAACTTAATGTTTCCACCACCCGGGCAAACACAATCATCGGAATTAAGTTTTCAATATTTTCCATTATTAAATATGCCGTCAAGTATAGTAGCTGTTAGTTGCGATAACCGCCATTTTTTAAAAGATATGTCTGCTGGCAATTCCATATTTATTCCCGGTTTGAATATTTTTCAAAAAGTCAAATGTAACATAAACAGCAGGCAGTATTTTCGGCGAGTAGCTTCCTGCTGAGAGTACCGTGACAAGATTTCCGTACAGCAGACATACAGTTATCCGATAAGATAAAAGGCGCCAGCAAGAGCTGGCTTCCCGCAGAACACGAAAAATCTGGTTATCAGTCAGGTTCTTCTGTATCTGTAAAATCCGCCTCTATCATTGCACAGACTACAGATGTTTGAAGTCAAACGGAACGAAAAATCATGCTGCCTGTGGTACAGGCGTTGAACACTTCATTAGTAATACTGGCAAGGCCAGAGTGAGTGTTTAAATCGGCAATCATGAAAAGAGAGCTGCTATTCCTCCGGTAATTAAGAAAAGTAAAGTCATAACAGAGCCGGTCATCATTATGTAATAATATGATTTAAGCCAGCCGCTTAATTCTTCCGGTACCGTGTCAAAAAAATCGTATGCGCGCGGGTCGGGTTTATAAAAAAATGACTCTTTCTTCTTTTTTTTCATAGACCAGAAATAATGAACAAGATGCGGGGAACCGGGGAAACCCATTAAAGACCAGAACCACAAAACACTATTTAACTTAAATCCCCGCGTATGATACAGGTCTATCAGTGCTTCATACTTTTTTTATGCACGCCATAGAGAATAAACAGCACTGCCATTAGCGCAAGGCTGAGCAACAGTGTGCATAAACCAAAGAGGCCCAGTAGCAGCAGCCAGACGGGGTCGTTATCTGTTACCACCGTCAGCGCCAGAAGTCAGTAATCGGTTGTTTTGCTTTGATGCCAAATTCTCCTAACATTTCCCCTGACATTTCCCCTGCTTTCCCGCCGATATAGCCCCCACTGAGGGCACCCACCACGCCACAGGCCAGCATACCCAGCCCCCCTGTTGGTATACCAATGGCAAGACAGAGGCCTGCTACAGCAGAGGCACCTGCTGCGCCGCCATATCCTCCAACTGCAACGCTGCCGCCAAACTTTGCATACTCCTTAAAGGCAAACTCCCCACACTCCTGCTGGCGCACCTTGAAGGCATCAGAAACATATTTCAGGAAAATGAGCCCCAGCACCACATGTTTGTAGTTGGCGGCATCTATGTTGGCGCGTAGTTTGTCAGCGGCCTTCCAGAATTTGTTATCCAGCTCATTAAGAAATTGTTGTTCGGCGTTGTTCATGAAAATCCTCGGGGTAGATCGCAGCGAAAGAGCGATCATGCCTTATCGCAGATTCAGATTTGGAATGCAGTTCGCAAAATGATACTCGGAACGGGGTCAATTACAAACTGTAGTGGCACAGTAAATCGGGTCATCTGTTTACGAATTCGTAAGCCGGTGGCTTGTTTTTGTTGGCCGCTACAGTGAAGTAAAGTTGGCAGTCATCGCAGTTACCCGGTCACCACCCCTAATTGGAATAAAATGGTTTTTTAGTTACATCCTACAATAGTAGGAAACCATCACATCACGTGGTTCTGTTGCATTAACAACAAAAAAATTGTGAAAATCCAGACTGCCGTTTTTTCAGGCAGCTAACAGATAAAATTGTTCTGCCGACGACGAACCGTCCCCGTGTGGATACTGATATTGTCCTTTACGCAGCATGTGCATCAGTTCAATGCCAGCCAGAATGGATTGCGCCCAATGTCAGGCTTAAATCCGGCCAGCAGCTTTATCCTTCGTTTAATGTTGCGGTGATCCTGTTCCACAAGATTGTTCAGGTACCTGCTCTGCCTGATGGCAAAGGTTTCTGCTTCTGCTCTGCCGGTGCTGAGCACTGCCAGAGCTGCCCTGCTGGCAGTACTGCTATCAATGGTGACCACCTCAGGAGTGCCATTCTGGCGAAAGGCTTTGCGAAAGAAACGCAGGGCAGCTGCCGCATCCCGTCTGGCTGTCAGCAAAAAGTCAACCGCCCGGCAGAGGTATTTCCACTGGCCTTTAACTTTGATATAAGTCTCATCCATCCGCCAGCGGCGCCCCACAAGGCGTTTATACCGACGGAAAGTGTTATCCGGTAACGGTGTCAGTCTGATAACCCAGCGATACACGGTGGAATGTGTCAATCGTGCCATCATTTCCTCCAGATTACTCAAGCTCAGAGCATAAGCCAGGTACCAGCGGTACACACTGAACAATGACATCAACAGGGTAATGCAAGTGTCTGAATGCTTTTCTGGTCAGAGACACTGGTGGTAACACGGGGAAATAAAAGAAATCATAACTGATTACGGCTTATTGCAGCAGAACCGGTCAGTGACTGTGCCGGCTGCCGGAGTATAGCCGCCAGGCTGAAGTTATTGAGAAAAACAGGCTGATTCAGTTATCCTCGTCTTCTCATTATGAATGATGAAAATGAAATGAGCATATCCTCCGCCCATGACGCAATTTTTAAAAAATTTCTCGGTGATATCACAGTCGCAAGGGATTTTTTGCAAATTCATCTGCCTGAAAATATTCGCGGACGATGTGATTTTGACACGCTTAAGATGGAGTCCGGCAGTTTCATTGAGCCGGACCTGCGAAGTCAGTGTTCCGATATGCTTTATTCATTACAGACCACAACGGGTAAAGGCTATATATACACTCTGGTAGAGCATCAAGGACGCCCGGAAAAGCTGATGGCATTCAGGCTCCTTCGTTACAGTGTGGCAGCTATGCAGCGGCATCTTGAACAGGGCAACGATACTCTTCCTGTGGTAATACCGCTCCTGTTTTACGCCGGTAAAACCTCTCCCTATCCCTACAGCACCCGCTGGCTGGACTGCCTTGACGACCCGGAGCTGGCAGAATCTGTCTATATGCAGGCATTCCCGCTGGTTGATATTACGATTATACCGGATGAGAAGATTGCAGCACACAGGCATATGGCGCTGATGGAGCTGGTGATGAAACATATCCGCACCCGTGATATGCTGGAATTAGCTCAGGAAATAGCCGGGTTACTGAACCAGTGGACACTGCCGCCGGAACTGTTCAGGGGACTGATGTGGTATATTACAGAGCGGGGCAATACTTCTGATGCAGAAAAATTTTTGCATCAGATTGCCGACAGAGCAACAGATTATCGTGAGGTGGTTATGACTATAGCAGAACAGCTGCGTGAAAAGGGAATGCAGGAAGGGATACAGAGAGGAATGCAGGCAGGCAGACAAGAAGGGATTGAAAGAGGCCGCTATGAAGCAAAAATTGAAATGGCCAGACAGCTTCTCGCTAACGGAGTTGATCGGTCTGTTGTGAAAATATCCAGCGGACTTTCTGATGCTGAAATTGATGCCATCAAATGAAAACTAAAGGATTCAGCACTAATCATAGTGCTATAGATGCTTCTGTGGAATGACACGGTTCTGTCGAATTAATGATAAAGAATCAGCTTTAGTTATCTGAAAGATTTTTTAAGTAACTAAATCATAAAAGACACCTGACAATCTGTCTTTGTACAGGAATTTGTCATTTATGCAGTATTTCTGTCGCTTCCACTAAAATTTTAGCTGTACGATAGGTTTTTAACCTTGATATAGTTCTGTATCGTTTTCTAATAAAACGATGGTCCTGCTGTACAGTATTATTTTTATAACAACATTGTCTGCCTGTTATTTTCAGACTGGGTTTATTCAATAATTCGACAACTGCTTTTTTAGCTTGCGTCTATCAATATGAATAACCACTGGATAAGCATTCAGACCAGTCTTTTTTCTTAAAAAATAAGCGGCATTCTTATTGAGATTTTACTTAATATGGAGTCTGTAGGTTCACCATGACCATTTATTATCTGATAAAGATAATCCAAACAGTCCTTTATCCTGATATAAGTTTCATCCATTTAGCAGATTCCGCCATATTTTTTTACTTCTTTCTGGCACCCTTTGCAAGCGCTGGTACCAGTCGCAATACCCAGCGATGAGTTGCAGAGTGGTCAACGAAAATGCCTTTCTTCTGCACCAACTCTTCTAAATTACGTAGACTTGAAGAATACGTCAGGTACCAGTGCAAACAAACTAGTATCACTTCAACGGGATAATGGAGTCGTTCAAAGGATTTTCTTACTGCACACATAGCAACTGACAGCTATTAACCCGCTATCATATGATTTATTAATTTTAATGCGGCAGAACCAAATCTTCACGACGATCGCGACCAGGGGACGGCTGATAGTCAGGAATGTCCGCCATGGTCACAGGCCAGCGGGATGGCATAAATTTCCGCGACATTAACCCCCATCGGTGTATAGGATAACGTTTGATTGTAAAAATATGCTCTCTGGCCTTCTTGTTAATCCAGTTAATCCAGACGTTCATCCCTCACTCTTGCCATCAGGTTTATCAATCAGCAAGGGCGTAAACGCCTCATCAATGCTCTGTAATTCACTATGACCAGTCTGTGCAATAGACTCAGCCAGAACTGCTTTCAGTCTCTGTAGTTTGAGCTGAGATATGATTCTGTTTAAATTTGTGATGGTCACCCTAAAACAAAATTAAATAGTTATTAAATGTAAATCAAATATTGTAGTGTATGTAATTGAGTTTTCCTGAATCAGAGTGTTACCATCATAATAAGTGTAACAATACAGAGACTCTGGATATGCTTCATCAGACCATGCTTTCAAGATTCAGAAAGGATAAGCATGAAGAAAGGTATTCAGAATATTATTAAAAAATTTTCTAAAATGATGGTCCATCTCTTAGATACTTTGCAAATCCGTCGTTATGGTAAGCTCGGATTTACAGCATCTGTATATGAACATCACCGGTGTAGTATTGTGAATTTCACGCAAAAGTTAAAATCCTTGCTCTTTTATGGAGGATAAAGTGCAGTCTGAAAAGATGGAATAAGTTGGTGATCACAGACAAATTGGCATAGATTTGACATAGTTCCGTTCCTCCAGAAAGTGGATTAGGTAACTCCAAAATGAATAGTAGTGAAGAGATAACTCCAGTTCAGAACCGACGGTTACAAGAAAGCAATTTTGGTTCACTTGCCGATTTTATGGATAGAAGTGATGTTCCTTGTTTTGTCCGAGATAATGATTCAAAATTTTTGTATATAAACCCGCCCGGTTTGTTTTTTCTGAATCTTCCTTCAAATTTTAAAATCCATGGTAAAGGTGATGAAGATATTCCTGCTGGCTGGGCAAGTTTTACTGAGCAATTTAAAAAACAGGATAGAATTGCAGAGTGCTCAGGAAAAAGTTCATCAATCATCTCAATACAATTGTATAACTTTAAAAAAGAGCCAGAACCTTTCTTTTGCCCTAAAACACCACTATATTCTGGGAACGAATGTGTTGGGACTGTAGGTTATGCAAATAAGCTTATGTTTATATCTACTCCAGATTTTATTGATAAGAAAAAACCTTTTGTATTATCGTCTCAGCCTCCTAATGATCTCTTCACGAAAAAAGAACTCAATGTAATTTTTTGGATGTTGCAAAGATTGAGTAGTAAAGAAGTTGCAAAGCGTTTGAATCTTTCTCACAGAACTGTCGAGAATACATTACAAACTATTTATCAGAAAGCAAATGTACATTCTTTCATCAAATTTATTGAATACTGTAAATATTCAGGATTCGAAAGCTATGTTCCGCCTGAATTTATACGTGAAGAGGTTAATTTTGTAAGATAGAATTTTTTCAATTAATTAAATTATTTCATCCTTTTAGAGATATTGTAATATAAAATAATGAGGCGGTGAGTTGTGTTTGATACTTATATTGAAATGAAGATTCCTTCTGATTTTGTCAATGTTAAAAAAGAAATAGCAGAAATAAAAACAGATATCAGATATTTTAATGGAAACAACTTCATTGGCAGAAAAACAAATGGATATAATGCTCCCATTTGTCTTCTGACTCATTCAGCTGCAGAAGCACTCAAAAAAGTAATTCGGGCTTTATACCCGTTAGGGATGACTCTGAAAGTTTACGACTGCTATCGCCCTCAAAGCGCCGTCAATGATTTTCTTTCATGGTCAAAAGATATCAAAAATGATTCAATGAAATCTGTTTTTTACCCTAATGTGGAAAAATCAGATTTGTTCAGAAATGGCTATATAGCTAGTAAATCATCACATTCAAGGGGGAGTACAGTTGATTTAACTATTGTTCCTATAAATGAAATAGACCATTCAAAATGGATAAATTTTGGTACAGGATTTGATTATTTTGATCCGCGCTCGTCTTTTTTATATCAAGATATTCCAGTACAAAATAAAGCAAACAGATTATTACTTCATGCATTAATGACCTCAGCAGGTTTTAAAGGGTATAAAAAGGAGTGGTGGCACTTCACATTAACGAATGAACCCTACCCAAATACCTACTTTGAATTTCCTGTTGATAACTTAAATAAATGATAAATACTCAACTTCGGATGGCGCCATAAATGAATAATAAAAAAAATATGTTCACTCGCGATCATCATACTCTGTCCCGGGTTCCTCTAAATGAACGTATTGACTTATTGACTGTTTGCATAGTCCGGATAGGTGCAACGACTTCTCTCGTTCAGTTTATGTTAGGAGCAACATTAGGACATAGCATGACATTTGCACAGGCGATGCTCTCCACAGCTTTAGGCAGTCTTCTGCTGGAGTTAATCAGCCTTGGGTTGGGTATCGCCGGTGCCAGAGAAGGGCTATCAACCAGTCTCTTATCACGCTGGTGTGGTTTTGGTTATTTTGGCTCAGCACTGATTGGGTGTGTTATATCCATCAGCACCCTCGGGTGGTTTGGTGTACAAAACTCAATTGTAGCTAAAGGCGTGATTTCTGCCATGGGGCTGGAAGAATGTTCATATGGTTTTTATATAGCTTCAGCAGTTTCGGGCCTGTTACTATCTATTTTAGTAGCTTTTGGATTCAGAGGATTAAGCTGGGTCGCCAAAATTGCCTTACCGTTTTTCTTGCTGATTACCGGATGGATTTTTTATCAGACATTAAAAAATTACAATATTCACTACTTGTTAAGCATTAAACCATCCGGGATACCCCTATCTATAGGTTCGGCTGCAACAGCAGTAGCAGGGGCATATATAGTTTTCGCAATTATATGTCCGGATATGAGCCGCTTTTGCAAAAATGGGAAGCATGTATTCTGGGTGATGACCAGCTCTATTTTTATAGGTGAGTTTGTTGTTAATGGAATATCTATATTAGCTGCCCACTCGCTGAATACTGCCGATGTTGTGGATATTATGACGCAAAGTGCTGGAATCCTTGGATTGTTGTGCGTTATGCTTTCTGCTATTAAAATTAACGACCTGAATTTATATTCTTCTGTACTTGGTTTTTCAAATTTCTTGACCGTTTTTACTAAAAAGAAATATAACTATGTCATTTTAGCACTAATCTTGGGCATAACAGGAACATTAATTTCGATGACGGCTATTACTGATAAATTTATCAATTTTCTTGTTACACTCGGTATATTATTCCCCCCTGTCGCTGGTATAATGCTGGTAGATTATTACTTGTTACGCACTCACCGTGCTCTGCTTGACTCTACCCGTAGTCAAGGGACTTTGCCGGGTGAAGAATCCGTAAAAAAGACAGGCATGTTTGCCATTATTTCATGGGTTGGCGGCAGTTTTGTTGGTTTTACTGTTGAAGCAGGGATCCCTTCACTTAACTCACTGCTGGCTGCAAGTCTCCTTTACTGGTTTATTTGTATTTTTAATAAAAGATATCATCTCTAAGATAACTGAATTAGCAAGTTCTAAGATAACTGAATTAGCAAGTTGTAGTCAGGGGGGGGCAGATGAGATGATTTTTTTAAAAAAAGACTCAGACAGTTCATTTTAATGTCCCCGCTGCTTTTGCTTTTATTCGGATTGTATATCCTGACATATAACCTAATGGTAAAGAGTCAAGTTCAGTTATTTTTACTGATTCAGGTACAGCACCTGCTTCTATAGCCGCTTTGACTGCCATACTTTCAGCCTGTTCTAACCAAGATTCTAATGTTTCCTTTTCGGTAGAAACAATGATATCAACTTCGCCGCTCACCTGAGCCATCGCAACACCAATAGCGTTAGCTACATCAGAATGTAATGGCCTGATAACTTCTGAGGCCCCTTTCAGTTTCATGGGTAAGAGCGCCGCACCGCCTCCTGCCAAAATAACAGGTAAGTCATTAGTGCTGTTATTCATTCTTTCCAAAACTTTTTCTATCATAGACACATAACACGCTGCTGCTTTTTCAACCTGTCTGGGACAAAGATGAGAAATTTTGTTTACATCACCAATAGTTGCCAGCCCCATAGCGACCGCTATATCAGTCACTGTCAGCACATCACCACCAAAAACAAGTGCTTTGCTGGATAACTGATAACCAACGCTTTCCGGGCCGATACTAATAGCATCATCTGAATCTATTTTAACTACTGAGCCTCCGCCCAGACCAATAGAGATAACATCTGGCATACGAAAATTAGTACGCACACCACCTATTTCTGCTGAAAAATAAGACTGGCGGGGGAAGCCGTTTTTTACTATACCAGCATCTGTAGTCGTACCACCAATATCGACGACGATAGCTTCCTGTAAACCTGCTAATTTTGCACCCCCAAAGATACTATTAGTAGGTCCTGACGCAATTGTTAAAACAGGAAAATGTTTTGCACGGCTGAGAGGCATTAATGTGCCATCATTCTGACCAAAGTAAAGGCTGGCATTGATATTATGCCGCCTTAATATTCTGTGAAATCCATTGGTAATATTATCTGCGATATCACACAATGCAGCGTTAAAAATAGTAGCGTTTTCCCGTTCTAACAAGCCAATAGTGCCAATTTGAGATGAAAGAGAAACAGGAACAGAATCCCCCAGAATTTCTTTTATCAAAACTTCTGCCCTACGTTCCTGCTGATCTGTTACTGGTGAGAATAAACCACATACCGATACAGCTTTAACCTGACCTTTGATTGAACAAAGCTGTTTTCGCAGCATTCCTTCATCCAGTGCAGAAAATAGTTTGCCATCATAATGGTACCCGCCGGGCACAGAAAATAAATGAGCAGAAAGCGCATTTTTAAAATCTGATGGCGTATTCTCCAAAGGTGGTATAGATAACGCAGCAGGTGATGTAATCCGGAAGTGCGCTATTGAAGTCAGTCCTCTTCGTTCCACAAGAGCATTAGTACAATGGGTAGTACTCAGCATAGCGCGGCTTATCAAAGATCTGTTTATTGATTTATCTGCCAGTAGCACCTCAATTGCTTTATCTACACCCTGCATGACATCAGATGTAGTAATATGCTTAGTTTTAGTCATAACCTCATTATTGGCATTCAGCAGGACTGCATCAACATTCGTGCCCCCAACATCAATTCCCAAACAATAAGTCATTTTTATTCCTTCCTGTATTTTTCAATCAAAGTCTCAACTGGAATATAATTCATAGGATAATTGAAATATCTTGGCCCGCAGATTTCAATACCACGTGGAGAACGCCATTTCTTATTAGCTGGCACACCAATTGCAGCAACATTTATTCCATAACATAATCTCTCAGTAAGAATAGGAATCCCTGTGTCTTCATCAATAATAACAATTAGGTCAGGTGTCATACAGAGTGGAATATCATTTTCTTTCACCAGCAAATATTCATTTTGAAATAATATATTAAAATTAACTTTCTTATTATCTAGACTTACAAAGTTAGCATAACCATGAGTAAAACCATTCTCACTACGCTGGTTTAAACGATTCAGCTTACCACGAAATAAAATATATCCATCAAGCAGAGAAACCAGAGTGTCTACTAGATTATCTTTATTAGAAATAGCCTGTTGCATTTTTTCACCAACAGATTTCATGAAAGTGATAGTTCCTGAAATACCAGATTTTTGTGCCTGCGCCGTTGAGATTGGGTATCCTGAGAAAATAGCAGCACCACCCATTTTAGCAGTTACCGTACGGGAAAGGATCTCAGATTCCCGACTGTCTACCGCATTAATTATCACTGTATTAAGTTTTTCATCAACAACCACAAAGGGAGAAGAGTTAATGTTATCAAGATAAAAAGTAGTCATATGGAATTCAGGAAAAGCACGCCCCATACCATCCATATCCACAACCGGTAAACCTAAAGAACAGGCAGTTGTCAGGGGTAATAAAGAATTAATACCGCCTGCTTCTATAGGATAAATTGCAGTCACTGAATTATTAAGATATTTCTCTATCTGACGACATGCAAAGATGGATTCATTACCATTCGGAATTTTTTCCATCATAACCGTTGGAGCTCCTATCATGCCCGTTGATAATAAAAGCGCATCTGGCTGCAGTTCCTCAATATTAATTAACTTGATTTGTCCATGCTGTTTAATCGCTTGTTGTGCTAATATTTTCCCAATATAGGGATCACCACCTCCACCGCTGCCTAAAACAGAAGCTCCATAAGTGATATGTTCTATTGAATCGACATCGAGAATAGTCACAATATTTTCTCTAAAAAATAGCCTTAAGCCGTATTAAGGCAATGTTAAACTCAGCAGATAAAAATAATCATAACAAAATAAAGGATATGGTCAACAGATGACTTCTACCTCCACTCAGAAAGAATAATTGGACTCTGCAAGTAAAGTGTCCGTACTTTCAGTATACACTGGCTGGCAGGTTTCTGATGACATCCGGAAAATAATATTATGGCAGGCATATCCGGTTCAGTGGAGACATGAAGTATTAGCATTCCAGCATGAGTTGCTCATTTTAACTAAAAAACAAAACCCGACTATCAATCAGGTTTTGTTCCCATCAATGTAATAAGCTAATTTTATCGCATCCATGGCAGCTTATACGTTAATATTAGTGTTCCTATGATAATAGTATAATAAAATATCTTTATTTATTAATTAGTTAAGAATATATGCGTACTGTGGTTCAGCCAGCTTACTTTCTGAGAGAACCGCTTTCACTTTTATCCCCATAGATGAATACATTTCACCTTTAGCCAACTCAGATGGGTCAATTGCTTTTAATTTCGCCTTAAATTTGGTGGTTAACTTCATGTCTCCATTAGCAAGATTTTTAACTTTATAAACAACAGGTTTAGAGTTATCAAAAACAAATTTGCCAAGTAAATTATCAGATAATAAAATCTTTTCACTAGGATCGGCAAGAATTGTCTGATTTGCGTGTGCCGAAAGAAACTGACGTTTACGAATATCAGGAATGGCTTTTTCTAAACCAATAAGATCACTGGTTGGAATAACTTTACCATCAACTTTGTATACACTCCGCGGAAAATCTTTGACAAACTGCTGGCTCAGCTCAGAAGTTGATTTAATACCATCAAAATCTTTACGCATGTCATTCATCGCGTCACCACTGCGCGCAATCGAAGATGAAAAATCTTTCCATCTGGAACTATTTTCCAGAATACTGACAGAATTAACAGCTTTAGTAGTGGTAACTGCAATACTTCCTGATACTTTTGTTGCCTGTTTTCCTACGAACTTCCCACCTTCGTATAACAACTCAACACCGGGATCGACTGCACGCAAAGCAGCTTTACCTAAATCTGCTGATGTTTTTGCCAGACCTTCAGAGGCTCCTACTGTAAATTGTCTGACAACTGTCATTGTGGTAACTTTCGAGACAGCCTGACCAGCAGCTAATCCTATTTGTATGGTTTTTGCAGCTTTTACGGCGGTGGCTCCTCCCCGGATTGCTGTTGACGCTGCTTTAACACCATAACCAACTACAGGCACCAACGAGAGAAGGTCTGTAGCTATACCGAATATCCCCCATCCTATATTGCCTTTATTGCCTTTCTGAAACTCACGAATGGTTCCATAGACAGGGATCAAGCTTAAACCAACGTCTGCGGCGATTTCTCCCACAGAAGGTTGAGTCGAAGGCACATTTTCAATTGTAATTGTTTCAGCAATTTTTTTTGTATCCGTCACAGTTTTTTGATTCGGGTTAACAAAATTGCTTACCGTTGAAATCTGCATCATGTTTCTCCTTATATTTTCGGATACCTGAAACTTACTGGCTTTCATGTATTGGCCTGCCTTCAGATGACTGAAACCACAGAGCCAACCGCAGGCAAGTAAGTCCGGCCCAAAATAACCACGTTATGTACTCATCAAAAGCCTTATAAGCAAGGAAAAGGAAAGAAAAAATTATCTTTACAAATGCTGTCACACTCTTGCATTGAATGGCCATTGATTAGGCATCCCATAGCGAATGCCTGTCCTGACACTAGCACCAGAGCAATTGCGATAACCTTGTATTTATAACCTATAATTTTACTAAACATCATTTACCTCTTGTTTATTAAGACATATCAATATAATTACATACAGTGATTATTAATAACGACTAATGTTATTGAGATCCAAAAGAAAGATAAGTGTTGTTTACCTGAACGTTTAAGTAATCGGTAATTAAATTGCGGTATAGACAGTTAGTGTAAAATAGTTCTATTCAGTATTACTATAACCGTATGCAATGGGAATATTATATGAGCGGCTAAGCGCTGAGAAAAATTTAAGTCAGATTGCATCTGTTCAAGGCAGACTAATACAATTATATAAATAAATTAAATTTTTAATCTTATTCATTTTGTTTTTTATAGAATTGATTGTTATCTTAACTAGGGTCGGTTAAAACAGGATATAAGTAATAATTGATTTTAATTTAGTCAAATGGAACAAAAATGCAGGTCAGCAGGATAGTTGATTTTTTAATCAGAAAACAAATACAGGATTACAGCCTCATGCCACAGATCCTGGATGTAGCTGCACAATGTCAGACAAATAAATATCAACTGGTTCATAAATATGCTCAGCGAGGAATTATCCCCCAGAAAACAATCCGCTACAGGCTGCATTACAGATATCATGATATATTAGCACTAAGCCTGATGCGTCAAAAAGACAGCCGGGAAACTTAACAAAGTTATCTTATTATTTCAATAAAAAACAATATCATACAGAATAGTATCAACAGCAAAGGAGCAGTATGAAGATTACACCTAAAAATATTATGTTATTTGCTTTCTTAGGATACATGAGCATATCTGCAGCTTCCGCTGCAATAAAAAACGATAGTGATAACGTTTGCACATCAGGTTATTTTTCTTTAGAAACCGGAGATTACAGTAAAGAACCAGAAAAAAAGTGCCTGCCTGAAACATCAGGAAAATTTACTGTAAATGATGGTGATCGCTTTTCAATTAATCTGCCTGGTAATTCATCAACCGGAGCTTCGTGGGGGCTAAGGAGTATGCCAGATACCTTGATGCTGATGGATGTGTACTATCGGCGGGCAACCAGATGCGATAAAGAATTACTTGCAGGATGCGGAGGCATTGCTACATATATATTTAAAGTAGTTGATAAGGGTGATAAAGGTAATATCAGATTTCAATATGGTCGACCATGGGAAAAAGATATCTGGAATGAAAAAGATGTAGAAATAATTGTAAAATAGTTCATCGTAAATCATGCAAGACCAAACTAAAAATATAGCTGGCAGGGATGCCATATAATCTGTAATTATTTATATGTTCATATCAGGGAAAAATATTAATAGCATGCTGATACTATAATATAAAAACTCTGATCTTTATCCAAAATAAAAACCGATTTTACTCTCATTGTAATTATTCACACTCTGAACCTGAACCATGACATTATGCCAAGAATATGTAACTTCCTAGTTATATAAATATTGTAAATATTAAAGAATTACTAATATGTATAGCACTGAGAATATAACTCAAAATGATAATAAGAAACAAAATCATTATGTTATAATATCACTAATTTCATTTCTCTCCACCCAGATAGTTTGTGATTCTGCTTTGGGAAAAGCCAAATCAGGTCTGATTTTTCTGTATATTTCATAGGCTTCTGGAATCTATAGAAAGACAACCCGGCAGAAAATTGTGCCAATTACAAGCTTGTCATCATTATCATATTGACTGACAAAAATATGCTCTGGTAATTTAAAAATAACAGCACATGATCATTCAGTAAATCTGCTGGTACAATCGGGATTCTGGTGAATCTCTAGTTTGCAGCGATGCAGTACACGATTCAGGCAGAAGATGAAATGATTTATCTTGCAATTTCCAGCAGCCAGCCACACTGTTTTAATTCTCCAGTCTTCCGTAACGATGCGGTATCCTGTAATCAGAAATATAGTGGCAAACTGTATACCTTACAAAATATTAACGGGATACTTTCTTAATGAACCGGATATTAGAACGCATCGCATCTTGTGTAGCTGTGACGGGGGCCGTAGCGCTAATGCTCGGAGCTGCCTGCTATGTAGTTGGTTTCCGCATTAATACAACAAGAAGTATTCCGGTAGGTCTCTACTGGACAAGCCGTGTTCCAGTAGCAAAAAATACTTACGTTATGTTTTGTCCTCCGAATGTGAGTATTTTCGCTGTTGCCAGGAAGCGCGGCTATATTGATGATGGGGTCTGCCCCGGCGGCTACGGTTACATGATGAAACGAGTTGCAGCTACCAAAGGCGACATTGTTAATGTAACGGACACCGGCATTCGGGTTAATGGCCATCTGCTCCCACACAGTAAACCTCTGGCGGCTGACCCCGGGGGGCGCCCGTTACAGCGCTGGCAGAATGAACATTACACACTGGACGATTCAGAATTGCTTCTTATGTCAGATGTTAGTGACCTCTCTTTCGACGGTCGCTATTTTGGCCCAATTAACCGTTCCCAAATTAAAAGCGTGATCCGCCCAATTCTGACCTGGTAGAACAGCGGGCACTGTTGCAAATAAAATCCTGAACTGAGTTTTACCTTCTCAGAAAGATTCAGAGGCCAAGACCCTGTTCACCAGATGCACTTCAGTCTAAGTGATGACCGCAGTTTTGCCAGGCCTTTGTGAAGTGCACGCATTACCTCAGTCTTTTTAATGTTGGCATAAGCCGTCTTCATGGATTTAAATCCGGCTCAGCAGTGATTATCCGCTTTAGTTTGCCGTGATCGCACTCAATAACATTGTTGCGGTATTTATTCTGTCGGTGCAATCTGGCGGGCATCTACCCTCTTTCTTCAGCAGCAGCAAGGCACGGTCATATGCCGGGCCTTATCCGTATTGATAAAACGGGGAATCTGCCAGCACTTCACATTATTTAAGATCTTCCCAAAAAACGGTACGCTGCTTTAGTTTACAGCGTGGAGAAAGATAAAAATCGATTGTGTCCCGCCAGTCCACTGCCCGGTACAGATAAGCCCCCCGGTGTTAACCTTCATATAAGTTTCATCAGTATGCCACACGGAGTAAGGTCAGAAGCGTTGCGCGAGTACAGCGCAGCCACTTTTCCATTCCAGGCGTATAGCGCTGAACCCAGTGGTAAATTGAAGTGTGATCAACATTTACTCGCCGTCCAGCCCGCACCGGGGAAACCTGCAACTGGGCAACGCATGTTTATCAGTAATCCAATCTCTGTAGATAAAATTCTCCCAGCAAATAGTCACTATTCAACATGAATAGTGCGGTACAAAGAAGGGTTGAAAATTTTTACGCCCGCCCGCCTGAGGTATGGAAAACGAATTTAACGTACAATAATTTTCGTTCTTCTGGCTGATCCTAATATAGCACTTTTGCAGGATTAACTATTCCTTACAAACTTTTCCCTCTTCTGTTTTATAATAGCATTAATTCTAAGGAGTCTGGCGATCAGTGGAATGGAACTTCACGTTAATAAATTTCAATAAATTAGAAATAGAAAAGAATAAATAATCTTTCGATTATATATGACGTGTACCGCATTTTATCTGTGAGCACCTTAAATTATACTCTGCAAGAATATTTTCGAATGCCAAGTGTGCTTGCCTTGCTTCGACCACATTAAGACCCTATTACATTAATAATCCCATACTTTTAACGTAATAAAACCTTATATTTTCCTGACTAAGATAAATAACAGACTGGTTGCAATTCGTCCTATTTTTCTGTTAAATATGAGTTAATATCCTGCTTGCAATACTCTTGAATTTTATAGTATCTACAAGATCTCTTACAGGAGGCTGATGATGTAATTAAAATATAATGAAATCTCAGGTGCGCGCGTTTTTGTGACATAAACAAGACAGAAGATTGGTCACAATCACCTTAATTAAATGATTTATAAAACAATATTAAAAAATGCATCCATATTATCACTTTAGAATGAAATATGGTGACTGATGTGCATTTGTTTGCAAACTTTGAATATCCAAAAATGATAAATATAATGCTGATTCCAAAAGCAAATAGCGTTATTAGCCAAAATTAAAAATTAGTAATGAATACAAATATTCTGTTCCTGTGTTAAAAAACAGACCTGTCACCCAATTTCCAGAGGCCGAGAAAAAGTATTATTCATACAGTGTAAAAACAGAAACAATTCTTTATAGCTATTTAAAGGTAGAGATATATGGACAATTATAGTTGGGATATTGTTTATGCCTGTTCAGGAAATTATATCAATAAACAGCTAAACAATAATGCAAACAAGCTAATTCAATCTTTTGAATACGAAGATGCTGCGGTTAAAATTATCGGCCATTTCGGTGCCTGGAAAATTGTTCCAGGTGGTGGTGGCAGCTTGCTACAGTTTGAAACCCCGCTCACGACTGGCGAAGTAACTTTTAAACAATTCAACGAAACCATTCCGCTTGATGGCGTTATTCCACTGGTAGAGATGCAGCTGCAACTGGTCAAGGGTGGCACTCAGCAAATCGTACGCTCTCTGGTTTTCAACTGCACCACAGTTGGTAAGCACAAAGGAGACACCGCCAGCGGCGCGGTAACCATCATCAATCCAGATACCTCCGGCACTCTGGCTAAATATATCGATACTCATCCAGATGAAGCCAAACTGGGTGCTGCCATGCTCAGTCACGGGCTGGGAATGATATTTATACAAAACGTTGACGAGCTTAACTTCGTTTTTGCCAGTCTCCTGCCAGTTATAACCAGCCAAAATGGTGACTGGATCAGCCCGGCTACGGTTACCTATGCTTACCAGCAACCTGTCGATAGCTCCTTGGGCGGCATTGCAATTATGGGAATGCTGGAGAATGTTTCTGCTGATAACCTGCCCCGCAACTTTGATCCAGCACTATTGTTAAATAAAGATTTCGGCTTTGTACTTTCAGGCATGGCATTTATGAAAAATGTTATCCTGCCATCGCTTCCCGGTGGTTTTCAGGGTAATTGCCACATCAATGATTTCAACCTGAACAAAGACGGTTCCATTACCTTAAGAGATAAGTTTAACCTCGATTCTGTCAAGGTCGGACTGATTTATTACACTCCCTGTGTCACAGAGATAAATTACCATATTGATGACACTACCATAAGATGCTATGTAGCCACCCAGACCGACATTACCGGATTGACTTCCGCTTACGTCATCAACACTGTTACCTCCAATAACCCGTCGGAATTCAATGTAGCGACCAGAACCCTGTCGTTCGGCAGGGACCCCAATATGTCTTCCACAAAAAACGCTTACATTCCCTGTTGGGAACAAGCTCTTGGAGCCCTTCTTACCATAAACATCATGAATTTGGTGATTGATGCTGTCAGTCTTGCCATCCAAAACTCGGTAGGGAGCCTGACTTCTTCTAAAACCGCGCAATCCTTGGGTGAATTAGCGCTCATCCAGATCAAGTGGAGTGGTCAGCAAAGCATTGCCATCACTGCCGGCGGCCTTGCCGACAACGTCTATATGCAAGGCTCTTTAAATTAATTCCAATTACTTATTAGCAGAAAACATCATGAACAGCAGAACAGTTTCAACAGATTCAAATACACCAGTAAGTACCTTAGGTTGGGACACCGCTTATGTTGTCCCTTTCTCGGTTGTTAACAAAGCTATCATCGCACAAAAAAGTTATCCAACGGCCTTTCACTATGAAGACGTCACTGATATTGCCATTTCCGGCATCTGGACATCCTGGCAGTTAATCCCAGGTGGTGCTGGCGGCAATGTACAAATGGTTTGCCTGGTCGAATCCGGCACAGCAACTGGAGCCGGGCAACATGGTGACCTTGCCGGTTCACAAATTGTGATTCAGGTCAGTCTGAAACAGGTCGCTGCCACAGATCCGCTTAATGACAAAACCGCCAGTGGGATAGGTACCGCGCAAAATCTTGTGGTGAATACCCGCGGTAAGGGTCTGGACCCGGCGGTATCGGTCATCTCATCCTGCTATCCAAATGTGGACAGTGTGTTACTTAAGGACCTGCTGAACAGCGTCTTTAAAAATTATTTCAACGCTCATATCAGCGAATTCAATCATGTGTTTGCGGTGATGAATATTAATGAAGTGGCTGACAAAAATGACTTCCAGTGGGTGAAGCCAACCAGCTTCCAGTATGCGGTTGCTTCACCGGAAAATGGCGATATCGATAAGTGCGCCTTTGGGTTGATTGCAATGGTACAAAATCACCCCATCTCACCAGATGCGCAACAAACTGTTGATGCCAGAGCGTTGTATGATTTACCAAACGGTGCTAATTCAGCCTTTGTCATCAGCCAGGAAATGGTGGCACACCATCTGTTGTTACGTGGTGCCGTGGCAGTCATTCAGGGGTCCACAAGCGATGACTTTGATTTCGGCAAAGACGGTATTTATGTCACCAACAACAAAAAACTAACCTGGGGCAATTTTCAAACGAAAAACGGGATCATCAGTCCAACCATTGAGGCCCATAACTTCGTGCTGCGGGCGGAAGACGATAATATTTATGTGGAAATTAACAACGCCGAATATGAAGTTTCTTTTGGGATCACTGCTCACATGAATATGACCCAGCGATTTACTTATAATACGGTCAGGAACAGCGAAGGTAAGTATGTTTTTGTACCTGACATCAAAGGACTCGGCAACCCAAAGATAACCGCCAATGTTACCCTCTCGAATTTCTTGGTGAATTTTCAAATCGTTATGTCGGCAATTGGATTAATAGCAGGAATAGTTTGTGCTGCCAGTGGGTTTAAGGCTTTTGATAAATTAATGTCTAAAGTCAGTGTCAATGTCGTCACAGGTGAGGCCGCCAATACTGCTGAAATTTCTCTTAGCGAGGAGGCCTTCGAAGAGATGTTAGCCGATGATCAGGAAGCCACTGAAGAAGAGAGTTTAGCAGGTGCTGAAGCTACCGATGCCGGGGCTGCTGATGCGGATAATGTGGGACAAATCTGTGGGGCGGTAGCTTCCTCACAGTTTCGTCTGGCCACTGGTTTAGTTGCTGCGGTTGCCGGGGGGATTGCCGGTTACATCCCAATGGCCCAAATGATTGCCAATAAGGATTACAATAAAATTCCGGCCTTTGACGATTTTGCCGCTCACTGCCTGAAAGCTACAGCCTGGCCTGGATTAAAAGAGTACACCCTGATAGGTGCCCGCTTCCGCACCAGTCTGGTGATGGCTTTGGCACTGGATGACTGATAGCTGATGCATGAATGCATAAAATTAATTATACTTAATTGTATCCGCTAGTTTTGCAACAGAGCCTGGCATATGTTTTCTAACACACAAGCGGCGAAATTTGCCGCCTTAGTGATGTATGGATGGGATATGTGTGACAATGATTTATATTGTCTTTCTCCTGCTCCTGACCCACGTATTACCGCTGAAGGCTGGTATGTAATGGGTTATATCACAGGCAACGACAATATCATCAAATCAGGTAAAAGTATCCGACGTAAAATTCTGGATGTCAGCTCAGATTGTGACAGCAGAGTGTGTTACGGTTATCTGGCTAATAACAGTGCCGGTGATTATGTTGCAGTAATCCGTGGAACGGATGGGGCAGAAGAATGGTTTGATGATTTTGATTTTATTCTTTGCGAACCAAAGGCGCCGTTGAAAGGTAAGGTTGATGGTGGCTTTTATGGTATTTACAAAACGCTACAGTTAAGTACCAATACTAACGGTGACAAACAGTTAGCGGCAGGAATTGTACAGACTATTGCGGGCGCCAATATTACTGTGTTGGGGCATAGTTTGGGTGCGGCTTTGGCCACTTATCTCACAGCCGAATTGGTTGCTCTTCTCCCCCCATCACAAGTTACCGCTTGTCTGTTTGCCAGCCCGAAGACTGGTAACAAAGACTTTGTATATTACATACAAAGTAATGTGAAAAATTATCAGGTATTCAATTATAAAAAAGATTTGGTACCTCTCACTCCTCCATTAGGCTACTCGGCATTACCTAATTGCACTATCCTTTCAGAATGTCAATTCGATCTTACCATTTCTCCAACCCCAGCATGTTGTCACCACCTTATCTGCTATATAGCCCTGCTGGATGCGGATTTTTACCTGCAACTGGTTGAGATGCCTGATATGACGGCCGATGATAAGAACTGCGCCGCCTGCATTACAACTAAATATACATAAATTAAAGGTATTACCCGGTTTTTATGATGGAATAGAATGTTTAAAATAAAGAGATTAATTAATACTGAACCGCCTCGTAAATTCTGGAAACTAAAATCTCGGTGAAAGGAGACCAGACTATATCATCAGTATCACGGCGTGGAGAGAGATAAAAATCGATTGTGTGCCCCGCCGGTCCACTGCCCCGTACAAATCAGCCCACCGGCCGTTAACCTTCACATACGTTTCATCAGTATGTCACGAGGTAAGGTCAGGAGGGTTACGCGAGTACCAGCGCAGCCGTTTTTCCATTTCAGGGGCATAGCGCTGAACCCAGCGGTAAATTGAAGTGTGATCAACATTTACTCGCCGTTCAGCCAGCATTTCCTGAAGTTCACGATAGTTGATGCCATATTTACAGTACCAGCAAACGGCCCACAAAATGATGATGCCGATGATGCCAGTGAAGTGACGGCCTTTAAACGGTGCCATTGCAGGTGCAGCTCAAACAAAAAATCAGCAAAGCGTACCAGCTAACTGATCTTTACAATAGTGCCACTAAAACCGATTCAGTATTTTATCTGCAACAGCCCCCGCTTTCTTTCATATCATCAATAATTTTATAAACGGTTGAACGGGCAATTTTCAACCTTCTTGCGATCTCCGTTGCGCCAGTTCCCCCACTGCGCATTTTCATAACAAGATTTCTGTCAATAGTGCGTTTCCGCCCAAACCTGATTCCTTTCGATTTTGCTTCAAGACGGCCTTCGTTGGTACGTTCCAATATTCTCCGTCGTTCAGACTGAGCCACAGCTGACAAAATGGTAACCACCATCTTCCCCATTTCTCCGTCAGTAGAAATCCCGTCGTCAATAAACCTGACAGCAACATCCTGTGCATCGAACTCTTTTATAAGCTGGATCATATCAGCAGTATCACGGCCGAGCCGATCAAGTTTTTTAACCAGGATAACATCACCCTCCTCGACCTTCATTCGCAACAAATCTAGTCCCTTTCGATCTGTACAACTTCCAGATGCTTTATCAGTGAATATTCGGTTCGTCTTCACCCCCGCGTCTTTAAGTGCCTTAACCTGAATATCGAGTGACTGCTGGCTGGTTGATACCCGTGCGTAACCAAAAAAGCGCATGGAAATGTCTCCAAAATCAAATACAGGACAGATGATGTCTTTTATATCAAAATTTTGATTTTATATACAGATAAACGATACCATTTTCTGGTGTCTGATAATTTATAATATTTCGGACGGTTAAAAAATTGTTAAATATAAAATCCCAAGAAATAGGCCGATATGCCAGTTAATTTTTAAAACAGACAGTTGAGTGCACAAGATACTAATCCGTAATTATAAAAATATTCCTGAATAATAGCGCAGCGAACTGACACAAGACAAAGATGTTCAGCGTAACTATAACTGAATTGTTTGTAAGACTTGCTACGTTAGTCTGATTAAGATATGGGATAGATTTCATTATTATTTTTATATAGTTAATTGTTTTACCACTCCAAAAAATCTAAAAATAAATGAAGAATCTATGATATCAGGTACGTGAATGAGAATTATATCAGGAGCGACAAGTTACCGGGTAACTAACATCTTACCGGAAGTAACAAAAATATACATAAACAACAAATTCCTGTACCCTATATGAAATCAGACTATCAATATCTATTTTATGTCTTGGTTGTTTAAAAATCTGTTATATATTCTTTCACGGAGTAATATGAATAACAAATCTACAGGCCTGATACGATTATATAGGGCAATAATCTACTCCATACAGGGACTACAAGTTGCCTGGTGTAATGAAACAGCTTTTCGTCAGGAATTAAGCGTAGCTGTAGCAGCAATTATAGCTGCTTTCTGGTTAGACATAGACGCAGTATCCCGATTATTGCTGATTGCATCATTAATACTGGTAATGATTGTTGAGATAATTGACAGCGCTATTGAGGCAGTAGTGGATTATATAAGCAAAGATCTACATCCTTTGGCCAAACAGGCCAAAGATTTAGGCTCGGCAGCAGTGTTTTTAACTGTTTTACTAGCAGTATTTACTTGGGTCACACTGTTGTGGAATCACTTTTTTTAATGCCGGAAAACGGCTCATAATTAGAAACAGACATCTCATATCTTACAGTGACATCTACACTAATAAGATATGAGACTTTAACACAAGAAATATACACTACATTTCAGAATACTCGTGATCAATTCTTGCTTATATAAAAAATAATTCTATTTCATAAAGCTGCTATCAGCATTCAAATCCTCATAATTTTTCATACTATAATTTGAAATAAAAACTTTATTCTGATCGGCGCATTCATTATTTTTTAACATATCACAATCTATTTTAATTTTATGATCTTTAATACCTAGCCAAGTTGAAAATAATTCAAGAAAGTGAATTGCACTTCTCTGCTTGGTAATATTATCTTTATGCTTGCTATCATAAGATGTAATAAACATAGGGACTTCAAAGTTTTGTTTGTTTCCCCCATTATGTATTAATCTTAGCTCTCCTTTATTTTTATCTGAAGACAATCCGTGATCTGAAAAATACATCAGCGACCACTTTGTGTTTGACTTTTTAGCCATTGACACAATATCAGATAAAAGAGTATCGGTATTTTCTATACTTTTTATATAACAGGATATTTCTTTTGAAACAAAGAAATTATTATAAGATCCTTTAGTTCTTACACAGGCCGGTGGATGGGAACCCATGAGATGGATAACAATAAGTTTTTTACCACTTTTATTTTTTAAAGCATTACTGATGTAAGGGACCAAAACTGTATCAGGAGAATAATCCTTGTCTCTGGCCTCTCCTTTTTTCAAAAAAACAGAGTCATCTGCCATAAATCCCATGCTGGCTGTCGGAGTTTCATATAAACCTAAAGCTCCTTGGTTAGAAATCCAATAAGTATGGAACCCGGATTTTTTAGCCAGAGTTATAATATTATTATTTATTTCTACAATATTATTTTGTTGCAAACTCAAAGTATGAGTTAATGAGACTTGCGTGGTAAATGATGCAGATAGATAATTTGTGAAGAAAAGGCCATTACTGCCTGATACGAACGGAGTATCGTTTATGGGGAAGCCATAAACTCCCATAAAATCTCTTCGGACACTTTCACCTATCACCAGGATATATGTATCGTATGCAGGGTTAACGTAGTATGGTTGCCAGCTATCCTTCATCTTTACAGTTTTTTCTATACGGTTTTCTTCTTGTCTGACTAATTTATAGTTTTTAATAAAGTCAGCAATAAACTGAAATTCTGTCATATCATAATCAAAAAAATCATATCTTCCATTTTTATAAAAGTTTTTTACGGGTGTGAAAAATATAGACAGTAGAATAATCACACCTAAAAATGATTTAGTATAAATATTAAGATCGAAAGATATACGGGAGGAAATAAAAGCTAAAACTAGGATCAGTGCACTGATAAAATATCCTGATAAAGATTGTGAACCTATAAATTGATAACTCTCAGTGATATTGCTGTAGAATATCGCTTGCACCATATTGAAGTCTGGGGAGCCATAACTTACGGCAGTAGGTGCATATAATGCTGCAATGAACGCTAGCGTATATATATAAAATACATAAATTTTTCTATGCATACTCGCTAAAAGTATACATAGTATAAAAGATGACAGTATGTAGAATGGTTTTAAAAAATAGCCAAATGCAATTGGTATTAAAATACATAAAAAGCATAAAGCTAATAAAGGAAGTAATTTTTTATATCTCATTTAAGGATCGAGTCCTTCGGGAGGAAATTTTAATTAAACAGTTTTTATGATCAGATTTATAATTAGTTACATAAAGTCGTATATTAATACACTTATCATAGCAAGATCCTCTAAGATGGTCTGTTTTTATATCAACTAAATTCAGGTTACAGAGGCTTTTAAAAAACATATACCCGCTTTTTTGGTAAAAAAACCAGCATCACCACAGCCAGCAGTGAAACATAATAAAAAAACAGAAAGTACATAGTATTTAATAAAAATTAAACGGCAGTTAAACATTAATTAGATATTTATACTTTTAAGTTTAATCTACTTTTCCATGATACTTTATTTGAGTGTGGTTCTCTGATAGAGCATCCTCCTGATTTCTTAAGATATTATCAGCCTTATAATTTATCTGCTCTACACACTAAGTCAGGAGACTTTGTTGGTATGGCCTGTGTCATTACTGCATCAATATGTTTTACCTTCCGTAAACTGCAAACTTATTGAATCAAAATTGGTTTTTAACTAGCAGAGTTTAGAGTCAATCATATAAAAATAATGCTAAGGAAATAATACATCATTTGAATGAAAATTTGATGGTCTGAAAATGCTATTGATAACAAACTGTTGCGAAGATCTTATATGCTTTGCTGATGATTCATTCAAAGCTGATTATGTAATAATTCCATCTAAATAAACGGCTATAATTTAATTGGCATCCAGCAGAACGCTAGATGATACTGTAAAATGGTATCAGCTATCGCGAGACCCGGACAATACGGGCTGGACAGGAGTTGATGTAATTACTCTACAACTTCCCACTGGATTCAACGTTGTGTGTCTGGAATAAAAAAGTAGCGGTGCTGGTAATAGCACAGTCCCTCTGATCAAAACGGTGGTATGTTCTCTGACCTTGGGTTATAAATGAAATTCTTTTTTCAGTTATATTTTGTACTGTTTAAAAAAAGAGAAAATCCGGCTTGATGAAGGGACTGACATTGTGTTTTATGTTCCCTTATAACTTTCCATACCTGTTCAGAAATGAAGACCTGTCTAAAATACCCCAGTCACTTAGCATATAGTAGCCGGTCATACCTCTTTCGCCTGTTGATTCTCTGACGAACAGAATGCTCATTCCGAACTCATTACGTAAAGCCGATAATTGTTTTTTGATAGTTGATTCAGGAATTTCTGTTGCTTTGTGTAGTTCCTGAAGACTCGGCTTCTCCATTTTTGACAGTGAATTTACCAGGGTAAATTTTCTTTTCATGTCCTGTGAAATCTTCATGGTGGAGCTTCCTTTGTTTCTTAGCTTTCAATACTCAAGAGTTCAATATTTGTTACAGAGACATGAATATGCTTTTCTTTGCCTTTTTCATCCAGCATTTTTACCCAGACAGTGGCAGGGTTTGAAGCAACCCGATCTGTCAGAATAACACCACGGCTGGTTTTACCATTCAGTGTTACATTGACAGAAAAAATAAGGCTATCAGCCCGAGCGTTTTTCCAGCCTTTATCTTTTTGCAGGGTCAGATTTGTATTTTTATCATCATCGACACCGGTAGCTTTTTGCTGACCTGAGAGCTTTGTTTTTTGTTCCTGTTCTGCTGTACTATCTGTATTTATATCTTTAGCCTGGTTTTTGGAGCTGTCTGTTTCAGGCTGGTTCTGAATGGTTTCTGTTGTAGAATTTTTTTCTGTTTCTTCTTTTATGCGTCTGGTGTCGTTTAGTAACTCCCGGCTTTGTTTCCGCATGATTCCGTCTGATATAGCAACAGAACAAACAGCCCGACAACGTTCTTCGTTTAGATCGAATAAAAGACGAAGGTTATTAAGGGTTTCTGTGTCAGAGCAGATTTCATTGTCATACAGGTCTCTTACACAGTCAGGTAGCTTTAATAAAGACAGGTGAGTGGAGACAAAAGTTATATTTTTTCCAAGGCGTTCAGCAATTTCTTTTTGTTTCCATCCATCGTCAATGAATTTTTTTAATGCTCCAGCTATTTCTATTGGTGTAAGGTCGTCGCGCTGAATATTTTCAATTAACTCTCCTGCTGTTTCATCTAGGTTATTCTGTATTTTTTTATTGATAATGATATCAATAGTATCAATGCCAGCATATTGGCAGGCCCGCCAGCGACGTTCTCCTTTCTGGATGACATATTTACCATCCTCATTCTTTGGAAACGTGATAATAGGTGACTGTTGGCCTTCTGTTAGCAGAGTAGCAGCCAGTTCTTCAATTTTACGGAAACGTTTACGTATCTGAATTTTAGAAATAACATTTGTGATAGGAACAGTTAGGATTTCTTTGCATCTGTTATTTTTGGCAACTTTGGCGAGGTCAGACAGATTTTTCAAATTAGTAAGTGCCATTTTTAACCTACCTTTTCTAAAATTTCTTCTAAAACTGCTTCAACCTCTTTGGCTGCAACGTGTCCATAACGCAGTTCCCACACAGGTATACCATCAGTTGTAGCGGTATCGAGTGGTGGACGGTGCATAATTTTGTTTTCAAACAGGAGCTCCGGAATTGTATTTTCAAGAGATTTAAGAGCTTCGTTATGATTTACAGATCGATCCATGTCATTAATTACTATTCCCAAAATTTCTAGATTCTGATTATAAGCCTTGCGAATACTAATAATTGTACTAAGAAGGCCTTCAACACCATCCACAGCAAAACCGGAGAGTTTTACCGGACATGCTACGTGGGTTGATAATACTAGTGATGCTATAAGTTTTCTTCCAAGGCTGGGAGGACAGTCAATTAGCACGTAATCATAATTTTTAAATAATTTATCCAGATGACGGGATGGATTCATGGCTTGATCAAGAGGTATAGCTTCTATCTCGAACAGATCAGGATCGTTTTTGGGTGTATGAATCAGATCAGCACCACATGGACAGTGCATTACTTTGATGTTGTTCAGTTCGTAACCAAAAAGTTCTGCCATTTTGGTACCCGAAAGTATGGGTTCGTGGTTTCCGTTTCCGAGATTTCGTTTTGGGGCCAGTCTTGATGAAGTATTTCCTTGTCCATCCATATCCAAAACTAGTACTTTTTTTCTTTTTCGTAGTGATAAATAAAAAGCCTGCTGAATACAAAGAGTGCTCTTACCTACTCCACCTTTCTGGTTGGCGAAGCTGATGACTTTTGCCATACCTACCTCAGTTTTGGTTTTTTGCAGGCGAACCAAATCACCTTTTCAGATGCTATTACGTGAAAGATTGTAGCGGTCATGAAATGGTACTGCAATGCTTGGTTATGATTTTATTAAAAATAATCTGTGTCTCAAAGTTTATGGAGTTTGTCGTTCTGATAATTTGCCTGCTATATTTTTAAGTCTTTCAACTAACATTTGGTGTTATCTGTAACATGAGAATTGCAGACAGGTTTGCAGGTTTTTTCTTTCACATGTGAAAGTTTTTGGGATTTTAGTTCCTTGGGGATATGGGAATGTTGCACGGTTAGTAACGCGATTTTTTGTCTGGCTTTGTATTATCCTGATTAATGGTTGATATTGTTTTTTTAGGGTGAGTTTTATCATTCGTTTGTGTTGTGTTAGCCTAATTTGTTAAAAGACATAGTAACATTGTGGTTGTTTTTTATCTTTTTAGCTGAGGTAGTAATAAATAAAGATCTTTAGGATAAAGGATAAAATAATGGTTAAAAACAGGATAGCCGCTCTTTTTTATGATGTAATTTATTGATATATGTGCTTTTTTCCTGTTTTTTTCGTGCAGCGTTCCCATATGTTATCGTGCAGCGTTCCCATAT
>ERZ500997.38-NODE-38-length-46693-cov-9.255607_pt1 | contig 46693 bp, 33 predicted proteins | sample MGYA00248826_ERZ500997 | MGnify/ENA primary metagenome ERZ500997 (study PRJEB25958, sample SAMN03398524) | human skin metagenome | study: EMG produced TPA metagenomics assembly of the Human Skin Microbiome Metagenome (human skin metagenome) data set.
AGACAGAGAGATTAAATGATGCTTAAATTGAAATTTTCTATCAACTATTTTGTATCCATTGAAAATTTGACAAAAATTTAATCAAATTGATTAAATATAAACACAAGTTAATGATAAAGATGATCAATTTTTTTTCTTTACGAAGAAGTTCATCAAAAGAATTTCCATCATCATCGTATGATGCAATCAAGCGAATATCACAAATCAAATGAGCAAAGAAAATGAAAATTAAAATCGATAAATGAAAGTCTTTGCAAAGAAAAAATTCCACAAGCAACATTGGATGGATCATCATCATCATCACATAACAATGATAAGAATCGATTGTAGAATACCACCATAGTGGAATCCATCACAGAATTCACAACTATTCAGTCAAAATGGATGAATGAAAAAGATGACAATAATAAGCACAAAAATATACGAAGGATTTCACTATAATCATGATCAATGTCGTCTAGCCATTGTCATATGAATAATTAAAACTGTGGACAAAAACTTTGATGATGTACATTTTCTATGGAACAATTTTAACTAAGTATATGGCTGATAGTTGATGATGATGATATTCATATCATCATAGTCAATTCATTCATTTTGCATTTTGCTTCAATCTTTTTTCCTTTTTGCTCTTTTCATTCAAAAAATCTTTTGTTGTGCAAATAAAGCCTATTCCAATGATGATGATGATGGAGAAAAAATTCAAAAAAAATCCTGATTCTTGAAAATAAAATAAAAAAATGAAATGCCTTAGTTTGTTTCTCTGATTATATAATATTATTATGATGATTATGGTCTATGTTGGCAAATGAATGAATGGCTGACTTGCTGGTAAATTTGATATGCTTTATAAACGCCATTATCATATCACATCACATCCACATTCACATCATCATCATAAGCAAATATGAATGGATCTTTACTAAACTAAACAAAAAAAAATTTGGTTGGCTTTCCATTTTTTTTGGGAATTATCATCCCGAAACGAAACGAAACGAAAAAAAATTTGGGATTCATGAATCCAACCAAACAAACTCAAATAGAAAAGATCACCAAACCAAACCAAACAAAAACTGAAATGGATTGATGCGGAAAATAGAGAAATGATGATGATGATACTGAATTTAGAGGTTATAATTTTTTTCGTTGTTTAGTTTCGTATCGAGTTCATTCGCTTGAATAATGGCTATGACTTTTCTGCTGTTTTTTTCACTGTTCCAGGATCATCATCATCCGAATGGCTAAAAAAAATGAAAATTCAACTTGGCCAGCCAACGAAAAGACAGAGAAAGTTGTGTGAATTAATTTGAGCGTGATAATAGCTTTTTTTGTTGTTTTTTCTCTGAAAATTCTTTATCTCAATTCGAAAAAACAAAACAAAAAAATGTTATCATCATCATTATGATGAATCAAATAAATTCGTTAGATGAAAACATTATGGGCAAAATAAAAAAAAATTTCAATCATAAATCGATTGATTTCGAATCGATTTTTTTTTTGAGAAAAAAAATCAAGTAAGTTATCATCATCGTCACCTCTCAAAGTAAAAAAGACTGAAATCACTATATCGCGGGTCATCATCATCAACAACAACAAACAACAATCATTATCATTATTTGACCAATTTGTGTCGATTGTCGATCATCATTACCATTATCATTATCATCATCATCATCGACAACCAGTAATAATAGTAAGAGAAAATGGCAATTTGTATTTTTTGGTCGGAAAAAACACTTGCTGTTAAAATAGTTATAATAATAGTATAGTCTATTAGATCATCATCATCATAATCATCATCATCAAGATGATAGCTTTTTTTATTCTTTGTCTTGAAACACACACAATTAGAATTAATAGACATAATATCTTGCTATTAAAGTGCATCCCATTTTGTTTTTTTGTTGGTTGAAAACAATTTTGTTACAATTGAAAAAAAAACAAAAGGGTTTTCCTTTTGCTTCCTCAACCACCCATATAACAACGACAATTTTTTCACTAATTCGAAACAATTAAGTATCATCCAACGGAACAAAGAATATTATGCCGGAAGCTTAATAACAAAAAAACGAAGATTTTTTTTGTAATGATGGTGGTGTTGGTGGTTGATTTTCATCAAATGATAAGGGTGTCAATTTCAACCAGGAAAAAAATCTAATTAAAAATCAATGTTAAAAAAAAGTATCATTTTTTGGAATGATGTTTTCGCACTTCAGCAAACAAATAAAAAAAGAAAGATGATGAATTCAATGTGAAAACAGAACTAAACAACCAACAACCAAATCGAAATCAAATCGAAATCAAATCGAAAGAGAAAATGCCAGCAGACAAAAGATCAACTTTGCAGAAATAAAATAATAATAACTTTCCCATCATTTTGGAAAAAACCCCGAAACAAAGACAAAAGAATTGAAATGAATTCAAACGAGAAAGAATCCTCATCATCAACATTCACAATAATACAAAGAATGTAAAAAAAGGCCAAATCAAGATAAAGAATATATCAATTCAATTCATTATAAAGTTTTTCGATTGTTTCGAAAACCCGAGCAAAAAAAACAATGGCAAAAATGAATGAGAAAATGATGGAAAGTTTTATGAATTCGATTCAATACACCAGCACAAATACACAGACAGAACAATGGTTATCATTATTTTCAACTATTTTCACTCAAACAAACTTGATTCAATGTTATATTTTTTTTGTTCTGGGTTCCATTCAACCCAACAGAGAAACAAAAAGATAGATAAGATAGATAAAGATGGGAATTGTAAAAACAAAACAAAAAAATGAATCGAATCAAAAACATCAATGATGATGATGATGGTAAAAGAAAAAGAAGAATCCATTCAAAGAGTGAGGAAATCCTTTCGTTGGCCTCATCCTGCAGGATAAAATCAATTAGAGAAAATTAAAAAAAAAACGAAAACAACGACCATAGAATTGAATTGAATGAATGAAAAAAAATTTAATTGTACTCAAGAGTTTCCCAGTTCACCACCATGGTATCATAGAAAATTACAAACATTTTAGGGAAATTCTCTCAGAATTGTGGAGAGAAAAAGAAAGATAAAGAATTTTTGGTTGATGTGTGATAGAATCAGCTGTCTCTCGATCCATTCATTCAGCTTTACATTGGATAAGGGAAGGTTCCAAAAACAAAAAAATGGCTCACAGTTTTTCCCTGTTTTGGAACCTTGGTTCCATTGAATGAATGAATGAATGAATGGTAGAAAAGGAGAAGGGAAGGGAAGAGGAAAAAACAATTAAAAGCTTTTTCATTTCGTTGAGGAGAGAGAAAAAAACAACCCAAGAGAAATGAATGAAATGAAAATGAAAATGGTGTGAATGAAAAAGATAAGAGTTTGGTTTTTCATTTTGTTCGTTTTGGCTGTTCAAGTTGGCCATGTGACGCACACACATATCTGGATTTAACAGCAACGAAAACGATTCCTGAAAATTTTTTGAAAAAAAGGTTCCAGAGTTTATAATAATAATAATAAGCCAAATATATCAAACACCAAACACTTGCAATGTAAAAAAAACAACAACTGGAAAAAAGATGTGAAGATAAAATTAGAAATTTTGATTGACATTTTGGCTTTATATTGGGTAATATTTGTATTTTCAAATGAATCTAGTAGCTGGAGAAAAGTTTACGGGAAAAATTAAATCCACCAACATCGTTTCTTTCCTTCAACAGCTGTAGATGATTATTTCGACACCATCAGGACGATTACCAAACGAAAGATTTTCGTAATTTCCGATTTTCACAACAAAGTTTTTTTAAGCTAGCTAAAAAAACTTTGGACGATTCGATTTGATTAGAATGACGTTTTTGTTTCGCGATATGAAAAAAATGGCATTCACAAAGAAGAAAATTGAATGAAAGAAATTATCTTTGACCAGAAATGAAAAGAAAATGACCAAACAATGATGATGATGATGATGCAACAAACAAACAAACACAGGGCGCAAACAATCAATCAAACTAAATGTATTTTGACTTTTACTCCCAAACACACACACCATTCAAAGACCAGTTTTATTTGATTTTGAAGACTGGGAAAAACAAGCAACCGAAAAGAAAAAGATCAATGTGCCAAACAAACAAAAAACAAAACAACCAAAACGAAAAAAAAGTTACAAACAAGATAAGTTTGTAGCTATTTTGGTAAGTTTTCTTTTTGTTTCAGATTCTGGTTCTTTCAGAATTCTGTTTGTCTGAAATGATTTGAAACAAAGAAAAACTAGTTTGAGAAAAACAAACAAAAACCAAAAACCAAGGCCAGAAAAGATAAAGAAAGTTCGTTTGACTGATTTTGAATGGAAAGAGAAATTCTGAGATGGATTCTGGATGTGATCCATGTTTCTATCAACTGAATTGAATTAGAAAACAGAAAAGAAAAGTTGCTCATCATCATCGAACAACGAAAAAAAAACTGAGACACACCAGATAAACATGTTGGTGATGTGGGCCAAAACAGATATACACAAAAAAAAAAATCTCTGTAAAAACATGGAAAAGATTCCATCATGATGATGGTAAAATGAATTCAAAAAATGAAACAACAAAAAAACAAAGTTTTCGAACAAAACAAGAAAACCAGATAGCATGGCGCCAAATAAGCGCAAGTGAATTTCATTTCCCTTCCACCATCTTTCCCTCCTTCACCAGAAACTAAAAACACATGACATCCATTCACCCTGTATGTTATGCTGTTGTTTAGGCAAACAATTTAATCAAACTAAAACACGACGACCGGAGTCACCATCGATTCGATCCACCAACATCCAACACATCACACATCAGCCTTAACGACAAAGAATCGACCAAAAAAAACGAAAAAAATGATGAGCCTTTTTTCTCTGTTTTGGAACAACCAGAAATAGGAACCAAAAACAAAAAAATCATCCAAGCAAACAACAACAATATCATCATCGTCATCAAACACCAAAAACTGACTAACTAACAAACGAAAAAATACATCCAGATCTGTGTTGTTGGATCTCGACAAAATGAAAAGAATCCTAAATACACACACACATAGTGTGCAAATCTAATTATTATGATGGAAAAATTATTCCTACAGAATCATCATCATCATGATGACAACGAATCATATCCAAACAAAACAAAACGGAAAAAACATGAATAATAATCATGTTTACATAAAAATGGAAAATATGAGGATAATCTGCATAATAATATCGATCATCCTCATCATGTTCTACTGATAATGACGGATTTTCGGTTATATTTAGGCGCAGAAGCAGAAATTTTTATGAAAAAAATTATCATCATCATTGATTCATTTCATTCATTTTTGATATGAAACAAAATATTTTTTTTCACATAAAGAAAGAAATATAGCCAAAAAACCATTCATTCATTCCAGAAATTCCTCGAATTATTATTTTTTGTCACCAGAATATATACGGATAGAACATGGTTATGGTTTGTTTTCCTTTGATCTTTTCACTGAATATGAAATGAATTTGTGGAATGTCAAAATGTACAATATTATTTAATAATAATAATATTTTTTTTTTGATCAAAAAGCAAGAGAAAAAACTCCTGATCCGGATATTAATGATAATGATGAATATAAAAAGCTTTTCACTTTCCATAATAATATTCATGGTCAAATCATGTTTTATCAATTTTCAGGAATGATAATCATTATCGATTGATCGATTGAACGAACAAAATTTTTGCTATTAAATAACAATTTGATGCATATTTCTTTCTTCCATTATCCTGCTGTTCTAATGGATTCTTACATTCATTCATAATTTAATCATCATCATCATAGTTGAATGGTCCTTCAACAAAAAATCCATCAAATTTTTATCATAATCAAGTGCGTGGGTGTATTCAAAGTGAAGAAAAAGAAATAAAGAAATATTCAATCAAAAATTAAAAAAATACATACCAGTCTTTTCTTTGATCTCACAGAGGACGCTAAAAAGCGCATGTCGCATACGATGACAATATAACGTATGTTTTCTGAATAGGAAAAATAAAATTAAAAAATAAAAAGGTTAAATTAGTTTAATTTTTTTGAAAGAAAATTTGAAAATCATAAAAATGATTAGCGGTTAATTTTTTTATTATTTCAGGGAAAAAATCAATATCCAAACTAACTAAAAAACGATATTTACAATGTTAAATCAAGCAAACACACAACATTAACAAATTTTGTTTGCAGAAAAACAAAAATCAATTTCCATTATGTTATTTTCTGGTTGAAAATGATGATCATCATCATAATAACCATACAAAGAGAGAGAGAGAAACGATACGAAAAACACTTATTCCGATTGAGTTAACTGTATTTATTCTTTGAAAACGACGTAACGAACAAAAATCCGGTTACCGTGTGTTTGAGTTTCACTGGTCGGGTCGGGTGTATCCCGGTTATTATTGTTATTATTGCGTGTGTGTTTATGTGTAGTGTAACCAAGCAAAATGTTTTTCGTTTTCAGTTTTCCAAGTTTTTTTTCGGCCAAATAAACAAACAATAACAATAGAATCAGATCCAACAACAACAACAACCAAAACCAAAAATTCAAATCATAAATGTTTTGATGCGGAATGGATATTCTTATATAATACTTGTGAGTGCGGGGGAGGATAATGTGTGTGTGGTTTTTGCATCCATTTCTTAAGTTTAATAGAAAATGGAAAGACTATCATCATCGCCATCACCACACACGAAGTAATTATTCGATAGAAAATTATTATTCTTTTCGATAACAATTTTTGGGTAATGAGAATATTTGTTGTTTTGTTTTGTTTTGAAAATTTTGTTTTGTTTTGCTCAATGTTTTTGGATGAAACCAAAAACACATTACACACACAAACTATTATTTCATTGAACTTTTTTCTTCTTCATCTCACTCAGTATGTTTGGTTTTTTCGCCATGAAAATAATAATAACATCCTTATAACCAAAAAACGAAGAATACGAAATGATGAAAAATCCATATGCAAAAAAAGACAAACAAAACAAACACACAGAGAAAATGTTGAAATGTTTGATCATCATCATCACGAAATAACTATTGTAGTTTCTCAAATGTTCATTTTTTTCAATAATAAACACCATTACGAGAACGAGAAAAAAAAACAGAAATATAAATATGGTGTGTGTAAGTTTGTTGTTTTTGTTTGATGCTTAAATGTTTTGCACAGGGAAAACAAAACAAAAACGAAAAAAAAAATCCAAAAGTTTTCTCAGCTTTAAAGCTTTTTTTTGCTAGAATTGTGTTTTCAAATTTTAAAGAATTTTTTTTAATGTTTTGCTTTTTGCTGAATAGTGTGTATGTTTTTGTTTTTGGTGTTTGCGAAAATCCCAAAAATAGATTGATTTTTTTTGTTGTTTTTATTTTATAAAATAAATAATCAGCGAAAAGAATGAAGAAAATTTCATTGAAAAAATAAATTCAATTTTTCCTTTTCGAACGAAAATTGTCAATCAAAAAATCCACATATCAAGTAACCGGGACTTTATAAACATAAATTAACTGATAAAGATGACGCAGGCAAACAAGAAAATGATGGATTAAAAACTATTCAAGTAAAGGTATCATCATCAACAATACAATAATGATAATGTTGACATCATCATCATCAACATCACACTTAATTAATTAAGAAAAAAAAGATTAGACACAAAGCCATCAATAACAACATCAGTGTAAACTCAGCCCATTCTTTAGTTATAACGTTATTTTTTAATTTAATAACGATAAATAAATCGGTAACATCTGTGAAAAAACCAAAACACATGCAAAAAATCTAGCAAACACGTGAATAGTTTTTTGATAAATCTAATAGTTTATTCATGATTCGCTTCTAGACACCGAATGACTTAAAAATATTTTAGAACAATTAAGAACAAAAGTTCGAATAGCACAAAAGTTCGAATAGAACAAAGATTTAAGTTCGGAACATCGAACTTGATTTTAGATCGTTTTTGCTTCATGACAAATTTCACATAACTGAATTGCTGTGGCTTAATGCAATTCTTCAGTGAAATAATTTCTCATCGGAATGACAAAACATAAGCTTCAACAACAACAACAATGTTTGCTTTAATCAAAACGTTATCCAAACGTTGTTTTATGATTTAAAAAATAGAAACAATTTTTTTTCAATGAAAACTAACACTGATATGATATTTTTCTATAAACATAACTGATGATAATGTCTAAAAATAGCTTAGAAATCAAAGAACGAGCGAAAAACAAAAACCAATTTCAAGGACCTAAAATACGGCGACATAGGAAAACAATCCGACAGACACTTGATTATAGATAAATACCTACCATTATCTGATAATGTTTCTCCGCCATTATCGATGACAACGCCAGTGGAATAATTATTACTATTCAAATGATAGTTTATCTTTTTATTCTGTATGATGTTCGATAGATACGACGAGGATGTTGTTGACGATGATGATGTTGACGACATGATTATCGATTCTGTCAAAAAAAAAATGTGAAATTCATATAATAACTATCACTAGAAACACACACAGACCTGGAATGAATTAAATGTCCAAATAAAATGTTCCAGCAAAGATTCTGACAATGATGGTGATGATTGAAAAATGAAAAAAATTGCCAGGATCCGGTGCCAACTATTTATACCTATCAAGATTCTGAGATGGACAAATAATAATCATTAATTTGGTTTTGATTGGGTTCCATTTAATTTCATGGTCAATGTCAATATTATTATTATATCTATCAACAAAAAACTAATAAACAATTTAATTGGGAAATAATTGCATTTTTGTTTTTCGTTGGTTTCTCAGTTTAATTTCTTTTCATTACCATTAACCAACAGAATTGAAGGTTAATTGATCGAATGTCATTGAGAATATTGTTGGTGCATTCTTATTTTTCATTTTATCAATCAATTTTTATTTGTTTTTGTCTGTCGTTCAATCTAGTGTATTTTGAATTTGATCAATTAATAATGATTGTTTTTTCCTAATTTATTTATCCAAAAAACCACCACCAACAACAGCAGAGAAAATCCTAATGACAAGGATTATTGATTCAATTCTAATATCCGTTTTAATTATCAATCATGGACTTGGTGAAAAAATTGCCCAATTTTGTTTTTGTTGATCAATATTCATCAATCGAAGCAATCGAAATGATTGATTGATTATCGATTTCATTTTCACCAACAACTATCACACATCATCATCATCATTACTTTCTCTATTTCTGTTGAAACATAAGCTTAGGATGATGTGACAAATGTAGACGACATCAAATGCTGCTGACGACAATAATCATTGATTATCATCATCATCAAGTTTGATGATAACTTTTCTCTATAAAAATATTTTTCCTGATTAGATTAGTGCATTCATTCTCATTCATTAAATCGAAAAGAATTGTAAAAATACAAACCAAAGTACACAACACTTACTTGTTGATGATTTCAAAATAAAGAAACAAAGAAATGGCAATTTTTCTTAGCGAATTATTTTTTCGAAAACAAAACAAAATTACAGTGGAGTTTGTTGAGAATAACTGAATAATTAGTAATATCCAAATACTGAGTGAAAAAAGAATCAATCACTTTTCAATCACATTACTAGCGAATGAAAGGCAAATAATTAGTTTGGCAAAGAATTTTCCATTTTGAGAATTGATTTCCATTATCATCATCATTGTTGTTGTTGTTGTCCAGTGAATAGTGATGTTTATTTAGTTTTTATTTAAATCAACATCAACGGCGACAACAAACAAAACACATTGACTCATGCATGTCATCAAACCTGAACCGTGTGAAAAGAGCATGCTCGTCGTTTGTTTGACAAACAATCACCATGTGGCAACGGTTGAAAACAGGAAAAAAACACTCAAAATGTTAACAAATTCCAAACATTTTGATTTTCATTTTACAATTTTACAATTTTGCAATTGAATTTTTTGTTGAAAACGTGTTTTCCACTTATTTACATAATTTCCAAATTTTTCTTTTGTCGGTTTTCACTTTGAAATTAATGAATATTTCAAAGTTGCAATTGCAAAACCAACCAGGTTGATAACCACTGTCTCTTTTTTCGGTTAATTTATTTTTAGATTAAATCCGAAGTGTAAATGTTGCTTTTGTCTGTTATCGCTGATTAGATTCAGAATTTATTTAGCAAACAAAATCAATTTAGATTTCCGCATAGTACATGTAGTGTTGAACTCGATTAAAAAAATAGCGCGTCACTCCGAACGCAATCATGAGAGAAAATTCTTTTGAAATTTCTTTTCATTTTATTCGACAAAAAAAATCATATATGAAAAGGAAAAGCATATAAATACACCCATGTAGGTGTGGTATGGGTGGAAACAGAATGAAAGTGATGATGATGAAAGTGATTGTCTTTTGTTTGAATGAATGGATGATGTTTTTTACATATGATATTTAGTTAAAAATTGATTAATTTTACAAGAATTGTTCTGTTTGGCGAAATAAAGCTCATTAAAAGTGTTTGTTCAGACGTAATCATCGAATTGTTGTTGTGGGTGATGACAATGATGATCATGATTAATGAAACAACAACAGAATTGTCTAATAATACCATTCCAAGAGCTGACAGTTTTCTCCGACCAAATCCAAAAGCCCGATATTATACCGGGCATTAAAAAGCTTAAATATTTGGCCAAATAAATTATTAATTTAGGTTTCGATGGCTGCATGACATTATTGTTGATATTGGTTGTCGATGTCAATGATGTGATTGGGGTAAAACTAGGACATGGTATGCCATAATCGAATCTAGAACAAACATCTTGCAACCATGATAATAGGAAAGAATCCAAATTCAACTGTTCATAGTAATAACATGCTATCATTGTGAATGATGGTATCAGGTACAGTATGGAAAAGAAACCAATTTTGATCATGAATTTATCGAATTTTTTCAGATTTCGTGATTTAGATTTCATTGTGGTACGAATGTTCAATAGCGATATGAAACCGGATACAAGGAAAATTAATCCCAAAATCAATAGAATTGCTATCGGTATGAGGACAAATATTATCATATAGGATGGATTCCATGTACTGATGAAACATACGCCGGTCAGTACATCACCTTCCAGTTTATTCATAGCCAATACTAAAATGGTCATTATAGCCGGTATGGTCCATGAGAATAGATGAAAATAATGTGAATTGGATTCAATGGCTTCATTGCCCCATTGTAAACAGGCGGATAGAAACCAGGATATGGTCAATATGATCCACCAAATAGCGTTGGATATGAGGAAAAAATATAATGTCATAAACAAAAGGGTACATTTTTCATTCTTGTTGCCCTGCGTTATTGTACGTATCATTTGTACATTTGTATGTCCTTGTGGTTGAGGAAATGGTTGATTACATGCAACCGAATCGTTGAGAAGAAAACCAAACAGAAAAACAATACCGATAAAAAAATAACATATGCTCAAAAATATTATAGCACGTTCCGGATATTCAAAACGTTTTGGTTCGATCAAAAATGTCAATATGGTGAATAATGTTGATATTACGCAGAATATGGCCCACATTCCGGTCCAAATGCGTATCAGATGACGTTCTTTTGAATCGAACAACAGACCATCACAAGGCATGCCACAGTCTTTATGTTCTTTGCCATCAATGCGAAATACATAATCCATTCCGGACGGTACAACAAAATTCAATGGACATTTGAATGGTAAATGATGTATGGTTGTCATATTGGATGTAGCATACTGGTGATGATGGTGATTAGCATAATGATGGGAGGATGGATGTTTATTAGCACGATTGTACCAACTATTTATATCGATGGCATGCGATGATGGGGGAAAGTGTTGATCAATCACATCATTCGGTTCATTTTGATGGTGGTGATCATTATTCTCACCGAAACATAATTCTTTATCCGATTCGGGAAATTTTTCACAGTTGAGATATTCAGGCCAATGAAAACCAAACTGTGCCATAAGCACATCGCAACCGGTACGTGCTGAAATACACAACGAACGACATGGCTTTAATGGTGTTTCCAGTACATTACAAACGGGAACATAAATGGAACATAAAAATATTTGTAAATGCGGACTACAATTCACTTTAACTAATGGCAGATATTGATGCACCTCATCTTTAGCCGAATCTTGATTAATGTGACCCAAAATATTTGGCAATATAGTTTGATTGTATTGGATATCCATACACATTGGTATTGTGATTGGTTCACAACGTTCAGGTAATGTGATTGGTTCATCTTCAACATGTTCAATAATACAATCAATCAACGATATGATTGATAATATTATCAATACTATTTCCAAATATTTATTACTCATTTTCAATTCAAATGTCAATGTTGTTGAGATTATATAATTACAACCTGTTGATTGATTTACACATCATTTTTGTTTTGAAACAAATCGAAATTCAAAATTTTAATTAAAATTCACCGATCATCACAGATTTGTTTACAATTCTTCTCATCCACACTCACTCACATAAACAAAAATAGTTGCTAACATGAGCTCATCGTTGTTGTTGATAATGGTGAAGAAGATGGCTCAACAGGACCACGATTTACGACCACCACTACGATCACCATCAACAACAGTCCCAACCATAAGTATGTCGAGTGGGATAAAGAAAGAGAGAGAGAGAGAAGCTATCCCGGTGATAACACACACACACACCGCGAAAATGGTAAATAATAAGGGGAAAAAAGCCACCCGACAACTACAAAGAAGGAGTGGAATCATATCATTGGGTTGAAGCCATGTTGGTGGGTAACCATACTACAGCAGCATAAGAAGAAGAAGGAGAAGATTTGAAAGAAAACAAATTTTCTGAAATGCAGCATTCTTTGCAGATTAAAATGATGGCCAGTTGATTATGATTCTATCTTATCAATATCTTTTGAACTGTGGAATAATGCATCCACACCAACGTTGGATAAATCGACGGCTGTATCATTGATTGTGAATGAATTATTCTTTTCATCATTATCATCGGCGGTTAGCTCTGGATTTTGATTCGAGCCATAAACATAGCCCATATAACCGGCAGCTGCCATACCGATTATTAAACTGGATATAATATTATGATGATTTTCATTTTCTGATTCAACAACATTTGCTGGTGATTTGATTTGGGGATAACTATAATCCATGGGTGGTGCTAGCTGTTGTTGTTGTTGTTTTTGGAAAAATTTAGGATTATCAAAGAGATAGGAACGATATCTAGATGATGATGGTGGTGGTTGTTCGGCTGATGAAAGATTACTGGGATGATGAAGATTAGAACATAATTTACGATAATATCTAATAGTGATTAAAATAATGACTAATACTATTACTATAAACGTCATGTATGGTGATGTTTGTCTTCTATAGGGTTTGGGTTTGGTTCTATCATAATCAATGTCGATAGAATTTCCATCAGGAAAGCCAGGACGGTGATCAGAATGGTAACGTTTTTCAATAGTATACAGCATGGCACAGGAATCAGCTAAAATAAATTCATTATCATCAGGCGAATGATAATTTTCACAAATGACATCATATGGTCCAAATCGATATTGCCAAGGCATATCAGCTTCGCATTTCCATTGTATGGATTGATCGTGCTCATCCAAACTACCACTGTTATAACATTGAACTGTGGATATTTGCAAATCATCACAATAATCACCAATACAAGTTAATTGTTTGATTGGTGACGATCGTCGTGCTTCAGTCAAACGATCCGCATATAATGTCAATGTTTGAATATCTTTTAATTTGATACGATCATTATTGTCTGCCATCACCATCATCAATATCATGAAAAGTGATAAACATGTTGGATAGGTATTAATCATTTTTGTTTAGAAACAAAATCAATGAAATTCATAGAAAATGAATTTCTGTTAAGATGGATAACAATGACATTCATGTCAGGAACCAGGACAAAACTATGTCTATATAACAGAGGATATTCTAGGCCCATATTCATCATTCCATTTGCCAAATTCAAACGATAGATAGCATTACTGAACTTTGGGCGAGAATCGCATCACTAGATGGCGAGAGCCTTTCTAGGAAATAAAAATAGGAAAGTAAAATGTGAAATGATAATAATAATGATTATTAATAGTTCAGTCACTAATTTCATAATTGAATTAATCAAGTTTTGTTTATCGTCGAGAACTGGATGCAAAACCAACCGATTCTCCAATACTGGTACTATTATCTAAAAATCCACCACCGCGGCTTGATCTTCTATCCCCAAATGGTGATCTCGATCGATTTCGACTTGCATCACCTAAACCACATAAATAACCCAGAATACCGCCAACACACGCACCACCTAATGAACCCGGATTTCGACACATACAAAAACAACAGACTAGTGCTATCAATACAAATATTATTATCGTTATAGTGGAATAGTATCCGGCATTTGGCCCGGGGGTCGTTTGACCAGGACCACCACCACCACCACCGCCACCACCACCTCCACCGCCGCCACCGCCACCGCCACCGCCACCACCTTCACGATCTACAATGGTATATCGTAGGCCACAGGAACCAGCCAAAATGTATTCGTCTTCGGGTGAATCATAACCTTCGCAGGAAACATCCAATTGTCCGAATTTATATCTGTTGGGCATATCGGCTTTACATTCCCATTGTATAGATTGACCATCCGATCCACGGTTATAACATTGAACTGTTGATAGTTGGACACTGTCACAATGGCCACCACCGGTACATGTTAATTGTTGAATTGGCGATGATCGTCGCGATTTGGTTGAAGTGCCAGACTGAAATGTTAATGCTTGAATATCCTTCAATAGGACACGATCATCACTCTCAACAATGACCATATAAATAGAAAAAGAGAATAGCAAATTATAAATATAACAAGCGTTCATCATTCTTTCTTTTGCTCTCTATTTGGTTCGATATTTTAGAAGAAAAAAGCAACTGACAAACTTGAGAAAACAAAACAAACAATTCAAATTCGATTGAATTTGCCAACCCGAACAACGTTTATATAAGTGGTTTGCTGAACATGGTTAGCATCAATCAATATTTATTGGTTATTCGATTAGAATTGATTATGATTCATTAGCAAATAATGCAATTAATCAAGTTTTTCGATGCATTGTTTCTCACTACCCCCACCACAACGCTTTATTGCAATGATAAACTAAGGGATGATGTTCTATCAATATTTGAATTGGGTGATATGGTTGCATTTTGATTTGAACCCATAACACTACCTCCAAATGATTCAGAGGAATTTTGTCCTTTTCTATCACTCTTTGATCGTTCTAATGACTTTGGTTGGGCTGGTTTGACATTTGGATTCGGATTTGTTCTATAACAAAGACAACAACCAAACAATAATATGAACAGTGCAACCATTATAGTGATGGTTATGCTCGAAATTCCATTATCATCAATATCATCATCATTATCATCATCATCATCATCATCATCGCCAGCATCGGAACGTTTTACAATGGAGTATTGTAGAGCACATGAATCAGCCAAAATATATTGATCTTGAGGTGAATCATAACCTTCACATGACATATTTACTTGTACCAGTTTATATTTGGAAGGCATATCACCTCTGCATTCCCATTCGATAGATTGATTGGATCCAACATTAAAACATTGCGCCACTTCTAGTTTAACACGGTTACAATTGCCACCACCAATACATTTTAATTGTGGAATTTTTTGATTTCGCCTTGTTTTGGCTAATCGATCAGACTCGAATGTCAATGCATCAATATTTTCCAATAGGATGCGATCATTTGGCTGTGCCATCACTATCACTATCAAATTGATTGAATAAACCAGTAACATTGAATGATGATTGATCATTTTTGGATTTTTTAATTCAATTCAAAACCAAAAAATTGCCATTTTCAATCTTTTCCAAATTCCAACAACATTCATTTAGCATATTTGCTCAACATTGTTGGCCCAATCACCATTTATTCATGATTCGATTGAAAAGAAAATCATAATTGGCTAATTCTATGACTGGATAGATTCACAAAGTTCAATTGAAATGTAAAATGTTCAATAATAATTTATTCAATTAATTCAAGTTTGTTTTAGGGTCGGCAAGTGGATGCCCAACCAATCGCCTCTCTCATTTTCCTTTACCAAATTTTGGACGATCGAGATCGATTAACTTGGTTACACTGTTGAATCACTTGATGGTTCGACTTAACCCTCATCGTTTTTTTTTGATATTTACAATAGCAACAGCAACAGCAACAGCAGCATATTATGACCAATATTACTACGATAATCGTAACCGTGGTCCATTCGAACGAAAAACCTGGTATAGGTAAAACGCAACCTACTAGACTACATGAACCAGCCAAAATGTATTGATCTTGAGGTGAATCATAACCTTCGCAGGAAATGTTTACTTTTTTGAATACATAATTGGAAGGCATATCAGCTGTACATTGCCAATCTATAGATTGATTATCCGATCCTTTATTATGACATGTAACTGTTGATATATTCATACTTTTCATATTGCTACAATGGCCATTACCACATTCATCATTATCAATACATGTTAATTGGGCAACTGAATGATTGCGTCTGGATTGGGTTAGACGACCAAACTCGAATGTTAATGTTTGAATATCTTTTAATAGGATACGATCACTTTGCTGTGCCATCACTGTCACCATACACATCATGCAATATAAAGCAATAAACAATAACATCCAATTACAACCCTTAATCATTCTTCTTTCTTTTATAAAACTTAAAAAAACAAAATAATTGGAATGAATGTGTGAAAGTTATATAACTAGTTTGCAGAACATTGTTGACCGCAAAGAATTGTTGGATTTATTCATGATTCGATTCAAAAGAAAATTATTATTGCCCAATCCAATTGATAGATGGCTTTTTTCACCGATCCAGAAAATGAAAAAATGTGAAAAAATGATAATAAGGATAATGAAAATGATGTTTATTAATTGTTTTATTAATATGATTGATTGAATGAATCAAGTTTGTTTTATCGTTGAGAAGTGGATGCCCAACCAATCTAATTCATCATACCACCACCTTAACCTCTGGTTGAACGATCGGTCAATTCACTTGGTCGGGCTGTTGAAACACTTGTTGGTGCTTCACAATCTGGATCAGATTTTTTTTGACAACAACAACAGCAACAACAGCAACAACAACCGCAGGATAATACGAGCAATATTATTATTATAAAGATTGCCATTTTCAATTTGAACATTATACCACGATCTTCAAGGTAATATTGTAGACTACATGAACCAACCAAAATGTATTCATCTTCAGGTGAATCATAACCTTCACAGGAAATGTTCTTTTGTACTAATGCATAATTGGAAGGCAAATCAGCTTCACAATGCCATAATATAAAATTGTTTACCGATATATTATTATAACATGTAACTGTTGATACATTCACTTGGTTACAATAGTCATCGCCAACACATGTTAATTGGGCAACTGCTTCATTTCGTCTGGATTTGGTTAAACTGCCCGAATGAAATGTCAATGAATCAACATCTTTCAATTTGATACGATCATTTTCCTGTCCCGCCACTACTTCTATCATGATCATGCAATATAAAGCAATAAACAATAACATTAAATGATGATTAACCATTTTTCTTTATTTCATAAAATTCAAAACTAAATCAAAAAAAACAGAACGAAATGATTGGAAAGTTATATAACTAGTTTGCAGAACATTGTTGACCATTGTTTGTTGGATTAATTAATGATTCAAAGGAAATTATAATGGATAATAATAATAATAATAATAATAATTTATTGAATTAGTCAAGTTTTTTGTCAGTTGAGAGCTGGAGGTGGTGTTGCAGCAATATCTAAATTGGGTGATATGATTTGATCTTGGCTTGAACCAAATAGATAGCCCATGAAACCACCGGCAGCTGCACCGCCTAATATGCCAGGTATAATACTGATTGCAGATGATTTAGAGGAATGTTGCTCTTTTTTATAACTGTTTGATTGTTGTAATGGCTGTTGTGGTGCAATACTATAGTCTTCAGATGATTCCGAGGAAAATTGTCCAATTCTATAACTCTTTGATGGCTCGAATGACTGTCGTGCTGCAACACTACTTCTCGGCAATTTAGAGGAATATTGTTTAATTCTATGACTCTTTGATGGTTCTAATGGCTGTCGGGAAGGAATCCTACTTCCAGGTAATTCGGAGGAATATTGTCGAATACTACAACTCTTTGATGGTGATTGGGATTTGGTTGTTGTTGCACGATTTACAATTGGCTTCGATCTTTTTCCAGGACAACAAAAGCAACAACAACAACAACTGAATAATATGAGCACTGCAATCAAAGTTATTTTCATGCTTGACATTTGTAAAAATCCCCCATCATCATCATCATCATCATCATCATCGTGAGCAGCATCACCAGCATGGGAACGTTCAACAATGGAATATTGTAGACTGCATGAACCAGCCAGAATGTATTCATCTTGAGGGGAATCATAACCTTCGCATGACATGTCTAATTGTCCGAATTTATAGTTGGACGGCATTTGGGCTTTACATTGCCAATGTATAGATGGACCATTGGTTCCATTATTGTAACATGTAACTGTTGATATATTGACACTGCTACAATGGCCATTACCGACGCATTTCAATTGGGAAATAGTTTGATTACGTCTTGATTTGGTTAAACTGGCAGAATGAAATGTTAATGTTTGAATATCTTTTAATCTGACACGATCATTATTGTCTGCCATCACTATCACTATCAACACCATCATGCAGTATAAAGCAATAAACAATAACATCAAAAGATGACTTTTACAACGATTAATCATATTGTTTCTTTAATAAAACTTAAAAGAAAAATAAATAATTTCAGACAACAAAATTGGCATTACAATTTGTTTGAAAAAGCCAACTAACGTTTATATAAGTTGTTTAGAATATTTTTCTTAATTCGATTAAGCGTGGAGTATTAGTCTAAGTAACAATACTCAATTTGCAACCAAATCGAATGAAAATAACTAATAAAAGAATAAGTTTCTTTTTCTTTTTATCGTTCGGAAGTAGATGCAAAGCCAGTCGATTCGATCATACCGCCACCATCATCGATATCGAATGATGAATTGCCAAATGTATCGATGGTTGATGGTCGACTGAAATTATCACCACCGTAATCCGGTACGGTACGATTTTGACTTGCACCAAATAGATATCCCATAAGACCACCGGCAGCTGCACCGCCCAATAAGCCAGGTAAAAAATTACTTTTCCCTCCGGATGTTCCACCACCAATGCCACCACCATAATTTGGATAACCATGACCCATTGGTTGTTGTAATGGCTGTTGTGGTGGTGATTGTTGATCAAATAGATCTGGTCGAAATCCAGGTGCTGGCGGTGCTGTAGGTCTCGCAAAGAATGGGTATTGATTAGCATCATTAGCCGGATGTGAATCGGTTTGATTTGGTTTGGATTTTTTTCGAAGACATTTATAATAGATGAAAAAGATGATCAAGGCAATGATTATGATTGGTATGAAGGAAAATGATTCATTCGAAGTTGATTTTGGTTTCATTTGATTAGCATTACCAAAATAATTTCCACCTGGCTGATGACCAGCACCACCATCAACAAGCGAACGTTTTTCGATGGTATATCGTAGGCCACAGGAACCAGCCAGAATGTATTCATCTTCAGGTGAATCATAAACTTCGCATGACATATCCAATTGTCCGAATTTATATTTGGAAGGCATTTCGGCTTTACATTCCCATTGAATGGATCGACCATCCGATCCACGATTATAACATTGAGCTGTCGGTATTTTCACTTTATTACAATATCCACCAACACATGTTAATTGTTGAATCGGTGATGTTCGCCTTGATTGTGTCCAACGATCCGAATATAATGTTAATGTTTGAATATCTTTCAATTTGATACGATCATTATTCTGAGCCATCACCATCGCTATCATCATGACAAGTGTTAATAATAGCAATAAATATTTACGATGAATATTCATTTCGATCTGAGATGAACCAAACAAAAACAAATTCAAAGGTATGATGATGACATTCAAGTTGAAATATTTTGAAAACAAAAACAATGTCTATATAACTGGTATGTGTTGTTGAACATTGCTGAATATTTCATCACTTATTTTCATTCGTTCGATAAATGAATTAAACAAAATAGACGCATTATGGCAATATTTTACACATTTCATCGATGGATGGCAGTACTGGATTCATGAAACTTGGATGCTGATCACCAGATGGCAATAGAATTTTTTTTTTTTAATTCTTTGAAATTGAAAAAATGCATCCATTCAAAGCAATATTTCTTGGAATTCCCTAGTCTTTTCAATTTCACTTTCTTTTTTTGCTCTTCCAATCAATAAATCACAATTTGTTTTTTATGGTTTAATTTGTCAGTCTGAATGGTATTTGAAAAGCAAAAATTGTTTTTCTCGTTGAAAGAAAAATGAATAAATTTGGAAGGTATGAAGAAAAAGGTAAAGAATGGTGAGATGACAACAAAATAAGAGATTGAGAGAAAAAAGATAATTTTCTTATTTTCTTATTTTTCAGCATTCGACAACGAACAAGAGAAAGAGATGTTTGATATTATAATATCATCATATGACAATATCATCCCCATCAACCACAACCACTGCCTCGATCTGACTGGCTAGCTGATTATCAGGCTTGTGATCACATAAAACAAACATTCAATTTAGGTGCAAATGAATAACGAAATGGTCATCATGATGAGAATGAGGATCGTGATTGATGAATTTGGAGAAAACAGATGAATCAATTCCAAACCAAACACCCAAATGCATGATAATTTATTGAATTTTTCCATGAAAATGAAATGAAAATATTTCTATTTTTGGAAAAAGATTTCAATGACATGCATGTGAATGGAAGGAAAAGGCATTTGAATAACCAGAGCATGATTAGTTAATATGTGTTTTTGCCGCATTTTGGGCACAACCTGTTGATTTGTCATTTTGCTTTTGAATATTGATAATTTGACTCAATTTACCAAATATCATATTGAATTTCATTGGCAAAAATATACATGATGCATATATGCCATGTTTAGTTGATAATGATAATCAATAGAAATTGAATGCAAACAAGAGATTCGATTCTATTTGGTTTGATCAGAAACCTGATTGTTTTGTTGATTTTGTTTCATGATGATGATGATCGGGCAAAAAACCTAGTGGTTTTCCATGTTTACATCAAAAGATGATTACCACTTCCACCATTGGATAGTTCTTCATCATCATTTTGACACATTTGAATTTTATCATTTTCTCTCTCTCTGTTCGTTCGGATGACATAATGCTGGATGATAATTATTTTATTTTATCCTGGATGGACAACAACTTAAATCCTGACATCATCATCAATGGTTATCAACGACAGGCACTTTCCGTTTCCTTCGCACAAAAGACAAACATGAAGCGAAATGTATAAAAATATCCAAACAAACAAACATCTTTTTCTTTAAAAGGCGTGGAATGTTGGTTGTTTTTTTTTTGTAAATATGAGTTCAGTTATATAACCACTTCTTTTGCATCAACATCTTACCTATTTTTGTTGTTGTTGATCACATCCATCCAATAATCATCATTTATGCATGATTGAAGGATTCTCTCTCCTGTTTCTTTTTCAATTATCGTTGAAACAAAAATTAAAAAAATCCAAAGACAGATCAACCAAAAAGAGAATCTATCGTAGTGCTTGTTGTTTTGGTTTTTTCGAAAAATTCAAGTTTTTTTCCCATTTTTCCACCTGGTCTATTAGGTTGGTTGGGAGCCAAATTTTCCATTTTCAATATTCTATGTGGACAAATTCAACGTTATCTCATATTAGTTGAAATAGTGCTACTACCTTCCAAACAACAAGTACCTGCTAGGACCTGTTTTATTCATCTTGATTTTGCTGGAAGAAAATTTAGTTTGGCAAAAGAGAGAAAATAACCGAATGGAACATCATAGTGAAAGAAATCACCATTTTCACCATAAGATTATTATCATCCATTCTATTGCCACAGCAACTACGAATTTTCTCAAAAAACAACATCAAAGACAAAGTAGAAGAAAAAGATTACAGTTGTGGTGTGTGTGGTAAAACAAAAGCCAGAATACAGCACCACCACCACCGACCGTATTCACATTTGATCTTCTTCTACCTTGATTGATTCGGTCAGTTTGCAATCAAGCACATACCACAGAAATACCTGATCCTGATCAACAGGTGAATAAGAAATACTGACGGTGATGGTGAACAAGTAGAAGACGAAACCAAGTTGACAACAACAACATTTCTCTCTTTTTGCCTTGTTCGGTGGTTGATTTTGTTTCATTGGAAATTTTCGACGTGTAAAAATAACGCGCGTGGCTTTATGTGTTTTTGTTACAATTTGTTTGTTTGTGATTCTTGTCTGTGTTTGGTGTGGATGATGTAATTAATAGTATTGTTTCAGTTTTCGCTGAGCTGAACTGAGTGCAACAAAAACAAAAATGGAAATTTCTGGGCCAAAAAGTGTGTCCGATTCTGCATGGATTTAGTGTTTGGTTATGAATCTGTTGTTGTTGTTGTCATTCTGTTTGTTTATTTGCAATGTTTCAATGTTTCATCTCGACCACAACAATAACAACATTATCAACAACAACCTGTGTGATGACGATTATGATGTTTGCGCGAAAATGGCTGCCAACATTGTAATTTTCTATGCTTCCTGGTAAATAAATGGCGAATGCTGCTTGGTGTGTGTGTTTTTCGAGTGAAAATATTTGTAGCCTGTTATTTGATTTTTGGATGTGATTTATTCGTAAAAAATTATTCGCATCAACAACAACAAGTGAAAAGCAAAAAAACATTGAAATTTTGTGAAGGAAATCGAAAATGAATCAATTTTTCCATTGATTTTAAATCGATCTCTGCGTTACCTATTTTTCTAAATTTCCTTTATCATCATCATCATCGAGCAACGAATCCAATGTGAAATTTGAATCGCAAAATGAAAATAAAAATTCATCGTTGATTTGATGGTTTGATAACAAAACTTTTTTTGGAAAATCATGATCACTACGTCGAACTAGCATCTGATTAGCAACAAGTGTTTTTTCGTTTTTTTGTACAAAGAAAATATTTTTGTTTACAACAAGTGTCAAAAGTGTGTGATCATTCCATGGAAACTGATATTTTCTTTTTCATTGAATATGTTATCCATGTGAAATCTTAATCAGTATCGTTGTTCGTTTTGTTTGATTCAATGTTTTTTCAGCATTCGTTCTTTTTTGATTTTTTGTGAATTTTTTATTTTTTATTTTTTGAAATTTTTTCCAAATTCATTCAACTGATAGTGACAGTATTTTTTCTGGAAAAAATTCTAGTGTTTTGTTGAAATTGTTAAAATTTTGTTCGCCGGTTGATATTTGATTGATTAGTTAGTTGAATATCTCTCATATTACATCATTATTGGAGAAAAATGAATATTTTTTGAATAAAATAACTGGCATTCAACAAAATTATTCATGATGAAGATTGAGGATCGAAAGCCAAGAACTCGTAATCGAATCATTGATAGTTACAATGAATCACCAGAAACAAGATTAATCAAAGTGCAACATATCGATGGTGGTGGAAATCACCATTCTCATCCAGATCATCATCATAGTCATAATTACCATGGCCATTATAGATATAATTATTATTTAAAGTTTGTAATGTTTTTTATACAGCTATTGTTAATTACCTCATCCATAGCCACAACGACAACATCGAAAACATCGACCACAACAACAACATTATCTCCGATTGATACATTTGTTTTACATCACCATGGAGATGGTAAGATTTTTATCTTTTAATACACATTTACATTATGCTAATCGATTGTCATCTATGATTGAATGTTTGGAAATTTTCAAAAATCGATTAGCAACAATCGATTGTTGACATTTTTGCCAGATAGCCAAAGAATCGAATGTTTATTGATTTGGCTAAATTGAAAAATGGAAAATGATCGTTTATTACTGATTTGGTTTTTCATGCAAAAGTCATCAGTTGATCGAAATCGATCATTTCGTTTCGTTGGTTGGCTCGGTTAATAGAGTTTTGTGTGTGAGTGAGTGAGTGATAGGTTACCATCATCGACAATGACGATGATGACGAAGACTTGATTGTGGCCAAAAAGATCATCGACATCATTCACATAGAGAGCCGGTCTTTTTTGTTCTGAATGTCTGGCCTGGCATTTTTTGATCAGTTCTTTCGTTCGTTTCTCTCATTCGCATCGATTTATTCGTTGTTTCAATTCTCCAGTTTGTTGCTTAACCTTAACTTTAGTTCAGGTCTACGAACCATGATCATCATCGTTCATGATGATGATCATGATGATGGCCATGAAAAATGAACATTGATCGACTTGTTGTCGATTAGTGGAGTGAAAAAGATCTTTTTTTCCATCAATTTTTCTTATCAATGATATTCGTGGAAGAAACTTGTTGAACGAGGTTTTTTCCAATAAGAATGATGATGATGATCTTGATGTACAATCAAATAAACATATATCATTTTGTTCATTCATTAAATTCATGGCGAACAAAATTTGCTAATGAATTTAATTCGGTGAAATTTCGTTGTTTGTTTCATTCACTAGAAATATAATAGGAAGAGACATTGATTGATCTGGACAACATAAAGTTCATTTGTCATCGTGATCATCATCATTAGCTTCCGATAGTTTTCTTGTTGTTTTGATAGGATATTGATCATTTCGCTTGAATTTGTGTTTTCAATTTTAACTAGAATTGATGATCAATTGCCGTTCATTAGCCTCTTGATTTATCAATTTTAAAATTTGGTTAATTTTTTTTAATTATTTCTAGATTGAATTTGCAATATGAGTTTCGGTCATAATCTTTGCGTTTTTCCATGTCGGATTGATTGACCTGAATTCGAACATTCAAAAAAATCACATCGATTGTTTATTCAGCTTTTTGTTTATACAACCTGTTGATTGATTTGAAAAGACACTTTTTATCCAATTTAAAGAAATTCTCCAGAAACAAATCCTAATGAAGGAATTTGTCTGTTTTTTGCCTAATTAATGTTAATTACTATTATGATGAATGAAAGAAAAGCAAAATCAAAAAAAAATAGTCACATTATCGATTGATGATTATGTGAAATTAGGATGCCATAGCAGTGATAGTGGTAACAATGATGATGCAACAATGCTCAAATGAAATTTGATGTAATGTCTTTCTCAAGGTTATCATAAATTATCAGATTTTCTTTTCTTTTTCTGTCACTACTTTTTTTGAAAATTTCATCAATCGTCAATCGATCGATTTGGTTGATTTGTTACGGTTTTGGTTTTTCGGTTCTCCTCATGGTGACGATGATGGCTTTTCTATTTCGATAAACGATGATTGTTTGTTTGAAATGGAAATACAAAACAAAATTTATTTTCGGTTGATTGAAAATGAATGGAATTTCAAAGAGTTGAGGGGGAGAATGTTGTTTTTGCCTCACTCCAATCCTCTTACTCATTGAAACAGGAAACAATGAATGAAATTAGGCAAACAACAAAAATAAATTTACGGATTTTAAATTTCAAAAAATTCATTACAAATTTTCACTACCGGTCTTGCTCTAGATACGGTTTTTTGTTCGGTACTTATTTCTTCACCAATCCGATGTGTGTGTGGATATTTAGGACATCATTTGTTTGCTGGTTTGAATTGTATGTCCAGTCGTATTTGAAAAATTTATTTGTTGACACGGATGATGTAACTGAACAATGTAACCATACGCATGGATGAATGAATTTTTTGTTGAATTAATTTATTGTTTAAATTTGTTTCAAACAAAACCAAAAGGAATCTTGTCATCAACATTTGCAAATAAATCATTATCATCATTATTATCAGCAACGTCATTATCATCGCTAAACAATTGTACATCGGATCAATTCCGCTGTAATAATGGAAATTGTATACCTAAGCGTTGGGTTTGTGGTATGTGTTTTTGTTTGGCTAATTGTTATTATTAAAATGGATGATGATTTGTTTGGTTGCAATTGAAATTGAATAGATTTTCAAAAGGATTGTGAAGGCGATGAAGATGAAAACCAATCCTGTCCACCACCACAATGTGATCCAAACCAATTCACCTGTGGTCAATATGTATTCAATAAGACTTATTGTATACCATTACACTGGCACTGTGATAAGGTCTGTCTTGATTGTTGTAATTAAAAATGCAATTTTGAAAAATTAATCATGTTTTTCCTCCATTCAAATCAGATTGTTGACTGCCAGGATGGATCCGACGAAGGAGAAACATGCTGTAAGTATGCAAAATTGATTGATTGATTACTAGTTTGGGAAAATTTTCTAAATTTATTTAATTAATTTTTGTTCTTTCAAATAGCCTATAGACCTTGTCAGCCAGATGATCATGTATGCCAAAATAATGGTAGCGCAATATGCATTCCAGCATTGAAAAAATGTGATGGTAATGGGCAAATTTGTTTTTCTTGATTCATTCCGATTGAATTAATGAGTTTTATTCAACAAACATCGTAGGTTATAATGATTGTCGAGATGAATCGGATGAAAAGGATTGTGGCCATAGTAAGTGTTGAGAGAATGTTGATTGTTGTGGATTGTTCTAAATAATTGCCCAATTAGATGGAACTGCATGCCAATTGAATGAATTTCGTTGTGCGAACGGTAAGAAATGTATTGAAGAAACAAAACGTTGTGATCATTGGAGTGATTGTGGCGATGGCGACCAATCGGATGAAGAGAATTGTGATTTCCCACCATGTGCCTCCGATCAATTTCGTTGTACGAACGCTATCTGTATACCGGCCAAATGGCGTTGTGACGGTCATTCCGATTGTAATGATGCTAATGATGAAGCTAATTGCAGTAAGTCATTTTCAACCAAACAAAACTTGTTATCCTAACGGGGAATCCTTTTTTGAAAATCATTAAAATAGCCGTGGTATCGTGTACGGACAATAAATTTCTATGTCCAATCGAAAAGAAATGCATTAATCGTGAAAAATTGTGCGATGGAATTTCCGATTGTACGGATGGTGCCGATGAAAAAGAAGCCTGCTGTATGTTGTGAATGTCTATTTATGTCTAATTAACCAATTTGATTGAATTTTGTTGAATAGCCAAGAAAAATTGTGATTCGTTAATGTGTGAATATAAATGTAAGGCATCATTGAATGGCGGTATTTGTTATTGTCAACCAGGCATGACAATCAATCCAAAAGATCAGAAAACTTGCATCGATTTTGATGAATGTCGCGAATGGGAATATTGCGATCAATTTTGCACAAATACACTCGGTAGCTATCAATGTCATTGTGGTTCCGGCTATCTGCTCGAACAAAATCATCATTGTAAAGCTGAAAATAGTAATTATCTTTTCGAATTAGCAAAACAAACAAATTTCTAAATTATTCTCTTTTCCCTCTCTTTCTCCCTCTGTTGTATTGATGGTTAATGATCATTATCTGTATAACTAGGCTCGGAAATGCAAATAATGTTTGTACATCATAGCTCAATATATCGAATGGATAGTTCGGGCAATTCATTAGAATTGATAACAAATGCAACGGCCGCAAGCGGTTTGGACTATCATTTTGCTAAAAATATACTTTTCTGGTCGGATGTTGAAACACGGAAAGTAAGTTTGATTTAATTGAAGCAAACAATGAATGAATGAACGAATGAATGATGAACAACAAAACAAATTAGGATTTGATCTAGATTTAATCATTTTGTTTTTGATTCATCCATTCTCCCTCTCCCTCTCCTCCTCCAATAGATATACAGTATTAATCTGGATCCTGATCGACCGACGAAATTTACGAAAGAAATAAGCGTCTATTATGCATGGACACCGATATCGATTGCAATCGATTGGATTGCAAATAAAATCTATATTTGCGACACACACAATCAGAAAATCGACATCATGGAAATTGATGGCAGTCATCATAGCATTGTGATCAGTCAAAATCTAACAGCACCACTCGACATTGCATTGGATCCTAGCCGTGGGCTTATGTTTTTCACTGACAATGATAACATCGACCGAGCTCTAATGGATGGCACACAACGAACGACAATCGTATCGAATTATATCTATAAGGCAACCGGCATTGCATTGGATTATGTTACACAACGTATATTTTGGTGTGATTCACAATTAGATCAGATTGTAGTCGTCAATTATGACGGACAACAGCGACATACTATCATACGCGGCAGTACCAAAGTGCCATCACCAGTACGGATGACTGTATTCGAAAATTATGCCTATTGGACGGATAGCACCCGACAAGGTGTTTTGCGTCTAAATCTCTATAATAATACCGATATTGAAATTTTATATCGCGAACGAAAAATTATCAAAGAACCAAGAAGTATACGCACTGTACACTCATTACGACAGCCAATTGTATTCAATCCATGCAGCGGTAATAATGGCGGTTGTCAACATATGTGTGTGCTAACCCGTAATGGTGATCAAAATTCATTCGCACTTGGTTATCGGTGTGCCTGCGATATTGGCTATCAACTTACCGATGATTTGAGAAAATGTACAAAAATCGAAGAATTTCTAATGTATTCTCAGCAAAAATTTGTACGTGGCATTCTTTTGGAGCCTAAATTGAGTGGATTTACCGATGCTATTGTTCCGGTTGTTAGTCGATCGGCAAGATTTGTTGGCCTTGATTTTAATGCTCGCACTAATCATATTTTCTATTCGGATGTCATACTGGATGTTATCTACAAAATCAAAGTTGATGGTACCGGCAAAGAAAATGTTCTGGCATCGCAAAATGAGGGCGTTGAAGGATTAGCACATGATTGGATATCGAATAACCTTTACTATATCGACAGTCGTAAAGGAACATTGAATGTAATCAGCATCAATAATTCAACTAATCGTCGTGTATTGCTGAAAAACCTGAAACGTCCACGGGCTATTGTTGTTCATCCAAATCGTGGTTACATTTTCTATTCGGAGTGGGATCGTCCAGCCAACATTAGCCGTGCCTATTTAGATGGGACCAATGTGATGATATTTCGTGGTGTTTTACTTGGCTGGCCAAATGGCCTGAGTATTGACTATGATAATGATCGATTATATTGGTGCGATGCATTATTAGATCATATTCAGCATGCTAACCTAGATGGTACCGATGTTAAGACCATCAATTCACCACGAATTAAACACCCATTTTCGTTGGTCATACATCGGGATTGGCTTTATGTTACCGATTGGCGTTTGGATGCCATTCTCCGTATGAACAAAGTTAACGGTAGTGATGAAAAAATTATCAACACCGTTGAAGAAGGCAGCCGTTTGTATGGCATCCGTGTGTTCAGTCGAGATGCGCAGAAAATCGAAAACCTTCATCCCTGTCTTTATGATAATGGAAATTGTGAGAAATTTTGTTTCGCTATACCGAGTAATGATAATACAACCAATGACAAACTTGTTGTACGCTGTGGATGTCCATACGGCGAAAAATTATCCAATGATCAACGTACCTGTGTGTCGGATCCAGTAAAAGAACCACCACTGCAAGCATGTCCGAATTCATGGGATTTTACCTGTGATAACCAGCGATGTATACCGAAATCATGGGTATGCGATGGTGACAATGACTGTCTGGACGGGTCGGATGAGAAACAAAATTGCACGCAGCCATGTACTAATCGTGATTTTAAATGTGCCAGTGGACGATGTATACCGATGGGATTCAAATGTGACAAGGATAATGATTGTGGAGATTTTTCCGATGAAGCAGGCTGTGCCAATATAACATGCAGCGCAAATGAATTCACCTGTGACAATGGTCGTTGCATATCCATGTCATGGAAATGTGATAGCGAAAACGATTGTGGCGATGGTTCGGATGAAGGCGATTCCTGTAAAGATAAGACCTGTTCATATTTTCAATTTACATGTCCGGGAAGTGGCCACTGTATCCCACAAAGTTGGGTATGTGATGGCGATAACGACTGTATTGATCAGGCGGATGAGAAAAATTGTCCGCCCATTGTTTGTTCGAAAAATCAATTTCAATGTGCCGATATGAAACAGTGTCTGCATGAAAGTTATCATTGTGATGGCATGAACGATTGCCAGGATGGGTCCGATGAAAAAGAATGTCCTCAAACATCATCGAATCATTGTGATCAGGAAAAACAATTTCAATGCAAAACATCACGCATTTGCATACCGAAATCGTGGTATTGTGATGGCAATCCCGATTGCGAAGATCATAGCGATGAACCATCAACGTGTGGCCAAATAGAATGTCCAAATAATCATTTCAAATGTGATAATTCTCGTTGTGTGTTTAAATCATGGATTTGCGATGGTCGGGATGATTGTGGTGATAATTCGGATGAAGATAAACGTCATGCTTGTGGTGCTGCCAAATATGATTGTCCGAGTGGTGAGTGGGCATGTCCAAATGTGACTGACCGTTGTATTGGCATCGATAAAATCTGTAACGATCATTCGGATTGTCCGAACGGTGCCGATGAAGGTCCTGGATGTGGTTTGGTTAGTTGTCAACAGCAAAATTGTCTCTATAAATGTAAGGAAACACCGGTTGGTCCATTATGTTTATGTCCACCGGGTGAACGTTTGAATGATACGCGAACATGTGTCGATATTGATGAATGTCAACAAATTGGCACCTGCAGTCATAAATGTTTCAATGAAAAGGCTAACGTTGCCGGTAGTGTGGGATTCAAATGTGAATGTGAACAAGGATATCAACTAGAAAATCGAACCTATTGTAAAGCATTGAATCGAACATTAGCCTATATGGTCATTTCGAATCGTCGATCAATATTGATTGCCAATATAACCAATGTATCATTGGAACGGATTCCGGTTCGTGTGGAAAACGTTGTAGCGACGGCGTCGGAAATGTCAACAGGAATAATCTATTGGTATGATATGCACGCCAAGAAAATATATCGCGTTAAAAAAGGTTCCAGTGAACCGGAGATAATAATCGATAGTGGTCTGGATTTGGTCGAAGGTTTAGCTATCGATTGGATTGCTAAAAATCTGTATTGGGTGGATTCACGTTTGAAAACAATCGAGGTATCAACTATAGATGGCAAAAATCATATTGTGCTGTTGAGCCAGAATATAAGTCAACCTCGTGGTATTTGTTTGGATCCACGTGAAGATGCAAGAATACTGTTCTGGAGTGATTGGGGTGAAAATCCACGCATTGAACGTATGGGTATTGATGGCAGTGAACGTAAAGTTATTGTTAATACAAAAATCTATTGGCCCAATGGTCTTACGATCGACATTCCAACCAAACGTATCTATTTTGCCGATTCCAAACTAGATTATATTGATTTCTGTAATTATGATGGTACAGGTCGGCAACAAGTACTTGCGCATAATCATTATCTACTGCATCCACATTCATTGACTATATTCGAAGATACACTGTATTGGACAGATCGTCAATTGAATCGTGTACTGTCTTGTCATAAGTTTCGAGGTTCAAATCAAACGGTTGTCTCTCATCTAGTCAGTCAACCATTAGGTATACATATCAATCACCCATTATTACAACCGGATTCGGTGAATCCATGTGCCAAAGCTCCTTGCAGTCATCTTTGTTTATTATCGCCGAAACCACAAGGATATACGTGTAAATGTCCACCTGGTTATGGACAGGATCGATCTTCGTCGGGTGGCCGTTGTATACCGATCGAAACACCATATTTAATGGTAATGAAAACAACACAGATTGTTGATCTAAGTCTGACACCGAATGAAAAATCTGTTGGATTTTTCACACCCATCATTGGCATCGAGAATGGTTACGATTTTGATTATGACAAACAACAAGGTTTCACCTATTACATTCAATTACGTGAGGATGATAAAGAAAACGGAACACTCTACAAAGTCAGTTTGTTGGGTGGAAATCAGACCAAATTTCTGGCCGATGGTATTGTTGGTGCACCATATTGTTTAGCGTTCGATTGGCTGGGTCGAAATCTCTATGTCGGCAATAAAAAAGCATCAAACATTTTGGTAGTGAAAACGGATGGTGATAAAAATTATCGCCGTATCATTCTCAGCAATGATGGAACCGAAAAAGGTGTTGCCAAACCAAAAGCCATCGTATTGGATCCATTACAAGGCAAATTATATTGGCTGGATGAAGGTGGCGTTGGTGTGCCGCAAAAATTAGCCAAAGCCAATATGGACGGAACAAATCCACAGATTTTGATCAAAGATTCTCTGCATCAAATCGAAGCGCTGACGTTTGATTTCAACAATCGTCGTATCTATTTCAGTCAAAGCTATGTTGGCGTTATAGAAAGTGTGGATGAAGATGGAAAAGATCGTAAAACAATAATAACTACTTCATCGGGCATTGCCAAACCACAAGGTTTAGCCATCTATAATAATCGATTATATTATTTGGATTCGGTCTATGAAAAAATTGTTCGTGTCAATCTGCCGGATGGCAGTAATGCCGTGACGATTGAAGAAAATTCGCCAAATCTTTCCAATCTGAAAATCTATAGCAAACGAATGGGCATCGAAAATCACCCCTGTCGTAATTCGAATGGAAATTGTCAGCATTTATGTATACCGGATGAAAACAACCGCCATAAGTGTTTATGCAGTACGGGTTTTCGTACCGATGGCCAAACCAATTGTCAACCATATAAATCATTTGCTGTCGTATCGTTGTTGACAAAAATGCAAGGATTCAGTTTGGAGGATCATGCTGAAGCCATTCAACCGATTGCAGGTGCTGGCCACAATATTCTTCATATTGATGTGCATGTTGTGAAGAATCATATCTATTGGGTGGAATATAACCCGGGTGAACGTAATGGTATTTATCGTATCAAACCGGATGGAACGGAAAAAAGCCATATCATCAGCGAAGGTATCGGCAGTAATGGTATTCGTGGCATAGCTATCGATTGGATTGCCGGCAATCTTTATTTCACGAATGTATTTCCACATGAAACCTATATTGAAGTGAGCCATTTGGATGGGAAAAATCGAATGGTATTGATCAAAACGACTACCGATGCACCGCGAGAAATTGCCGTCAACCCGATCAAACGATATCTGTATTGGATTGATTATGGACAATTTCCCAAAATTGAGAAGGCATTATTGAATGGACAAAATCGTACACCGATTGTTGTCACCGGTATAAGTAATCCACGTGATTTAACCATCGATATTGTTACGCACGATCTGTATTGGGTGGATGCACGTGAGGATGCTATACAAAAAGTATCGTTTTCTGGTGGACGACGACAATATGTATGGAAAAATCTGCCAACACCATACGGTGCTTCAATACTTGGTTCGCAAATCTATTGGGTTGATCGTAATCTTCGTACGATATTTCGCGGAAGTAAAGTTCCGGAAGTGGCACAAAGTCAAACACCCGAGCCATTCAAATCCAACCTAGATACATTGCGTGATATTGTTATATTCGATGCACAGAATCAGCCACCGGGTGATTCGGTTTGTTCACGTTTTAATGAACGAATTTGTGATCAACTTTGTTTCGCAATGCCACAAGGCTATGAACAAGATTATAAATGTGCCTGTTCATCCGGCGTATTGGATGTCGATCAAAAACGATGTAAACAATTGGACGAATATCTTATTTTCACAACGCGCAAGGAAATTCGCACAATCAACCTGAATGAAGCTATTTCCAGTCCACCGATTGTGCCCAAAACCAATCTAACCAATGTTGTGGGCCTTGATTTTGATTATGCAAACAAAAAAATCTTTTTCACCCAGATCAGTCCCGATGGAACAATATCATCCTATCGAATCGATCGAAAAGATGATCCGCATAACATAATTCTATCGAAGGGTATCATTCCGGAAGGTATTGCCTATGACTGGACCAATAAAAAAATCTACTGGACTGATTCGAGAAATCGTTCGATTTATTCGATGAATGAAGATGGATCCCAGATTGTGATGATTGTTCGTGTTGAACGACCAAGAGCCATTGTTATTGATCCTTGCGAAGGTTTCCTTTATTACACTGACTGGGGTCGATTCGGAAATAACGGGAAAATTTATCGAACAACAATGGCAGGAAATTTCAAACGAACAATCATCGATGATGATCTTACTCAGCCAAGTGGTTTGGCTATCGATTATGCCGAACGAAAGCTTTATTGGACGGATGCTTTACGAGAGAAAATCGAACGTTCCAATCTGAATGGAACTGATCGTGAAATTCTAATCTCAGCCACCATCTATCCATTTGCCATAACTTTGTTCAGAAATTATATCTACTGGACTGATCTACAACTGCGCGGTGTTTATCGTGCCGATAAATATACTGGTTCGGGAATGATCGAAATGGTGAAACGTTTAGAAGAATCACCACGGGACATTCATGTGTTTTCATCACAACGACAACTTTGCGATAAAAATCCTTGCCAAATCAATAATGGTGGATGTGCACATTCATGTCATCAGGCACCAAACAGCACGGTGGAATGTCGTTGTAATTCGGGATTCAAGTTGGCAAATGAAAATCGAATGTGTGTGTCCGATACGGTTGAATGCGATGAATCAAAATTTTCATGCGGAAATGGAAAATGCATACCCAGATTGTGGGCATGTGATGGTGATGATGATTGTGGCGATAATAGTGATGAAGATTCAATGTTTTGTGCTGTGCATACGTGTGGTCCGAATGAATTCCGTTGTGGTAATGGACGTTGTATATTCAAAACATGGAAATGTGATCATGAAAATGACTGTGGGGATAATTCGGATGAGGAAGACTGTGAATATCCGCCGTGTGCTGATGGCGAATTCACCTGTTCGAATCATAAATGCATACCGAAAGCACAATTATGCAATGGAGTTAATGATTGCAAAGATTCCAATACAACCGATGAAAACCATATAAATTGTCCCAACAACAAAACTTGCATGGCAAACCATTTGAAATGTGAAAATACCAACATCTGTGTAGAACCATATTGGCTATGCGACGGGGATAATGATTGTGGTGATAATTCGGATGAAAGTTCCTTGATTTGTTCACAGCGTACATGTCCACCGAATAGTTTTCGCTGTCCGAAAAATCACCGTTGCATACCGGCCACTTGGTATTGCGATGGTGATGATGATTGTGGTGATAAATCGGATGAACCGGAGGATTATTGCAAAAGTGACAAACGAACATGTTTTGGTGATTTGTTTACCTGTAACAATGGAAATTGCATCCCCCGAATATATATTTGTGATGGCGATAATGATTGTCTGGATGGATCGGATGAAGATGAACGACATCAATGCGATACCAGACAATGTGATCCGGAACGGGAATTTACCTGCACTGCCAATAAAAATTGGGGCCGAACACAGTGTATACCGAAACGATGGATTTGCGATGGCGATCCGGATTGTGTGGATGGGGCCGATGAAAACACAACATTACATAATTGTCCACCGCCTGAAGCATGTGATGCCGATCAATTTCGATGCAATAATAATCGTTGTATCAGTAAAGAATGGGTTTGCGGTATGTTTTGTTTGTATGAATGTTGATTGAATTGTTGTTGTTGTTGTTGTTGTCATTTCATCATTTCATCCTTTTATCCCATACAGATCACGATAATGATTGTGGTGATGGTTCGGATGAACATCGTAATTGCACGTTCCGTGAATGTCATGATGACGAATTTTCATGTCGTAATACGAAATGCATACGCAAAACATATCTATGTGATGGTGAAGATGATTGTGGCGATGGTTCGGATGAAAATCTATCGCAATGTAAACAACAACAAACCAAATCCTGTCCGAATGGTCAATATCGTTGCAAGAATGGACAATGTATTGCAATGGAACGTGTTTGCAATAAACATCTTGATTGTGATGATGGTTCGGATGAATCGCCGCATTGTAATGTGGATGAATGTGCCAAAATTGATGTTAATCGCTGTGAACATAAATGTATCGATGATCCTATTGGATTCCATTGTCAATGCAATGATGGCTATAAACTGATGAAAGATGGAAAAGCCTGCCAAGATATTGATGAATGTTCGGCAATCAAACAAACATGTAGCCAGTATTGTTTCAACACACCGGGATCGTTTAGTTGCAAATGTAACAATATCTATTATGAACGTGAACCAGATGGCCATACCTGCAAACGACGTGATTCGGATGTACAACCATGGCTGATATTCAGTAATCGTTACTACATTCGTAATTCAAGTATCGATGGTTCATTATACAATCTAATCAAAATGGATCTCAAAAACGTTGTGGCCTTAGATTTCGATTATCGCGAACAACGCCTTTATTACGCTGATGTTGGCAATAAAACAATCAATCGTATTTTTATCAATGGAACTGGCGAACAAAATATCATTCGTCATGAAGCACATGGTCTGGAGGGTATGGCTGTCGATTGGGTTGGAAGAAAACTATACTGGATGGATCGTACAAGTAAACACATTGAAGTGAGCGAATTGGATGGAACCAGGCGAAAAACATTGCTTTCACGTGGAATATCCGATCCTCGTGCTATTGCTGTACATCCCAAAATAGGCTATCTATTTTTGACCGATTGGGGTCATCATTCCTGTATCGGTAAAATGGGCATGGATGGACAGAATTTTTCCAGAATAATTACCTATGAAAAGAAATTGGTATGGCCAAACGCATTGACAATCGATTATTTCAGCGATAAAATTTTCTGGGCCGATGCTCATCTCGATTATATTGAGTATGCTGATTTCGAAGGAAGAAATCGACATACTGTCCTCAGCGGTAACTCTGTTCCGCATGTATTCGCTTTGACCGTATTTGATGACTGGCTTTTCTGGACCGATTGGAATACAAAAGGTCTGGCACGGGCACATAAATTTACCGGAGAAAATTACCAAGTGCTTCGCAACACATCACATCGACCATATGATATTCATGTGTATCACCCATTGCGACAGGTTCCATATGATAATCCATGTGGTGATAAAAATGGTGGCTGTTCGCATCTTTGTCTCATCGCACCGGGAGGACAATCATTCAGCTGTGCTTGTCCAAATAATTTTGTCCTACTTCGTGACAATAAAACCTGCATAGCCAATTGCACACGTGGTCAACATCGATGCGCTTCGAATGATGATCGTTGTATACCGATATTCTGGAAATGTGATGGTGATAAAGACTGTCATGATGGTTCGGATGAATTGAATTGTCCACCGTTTCAATGTAAACCGGGAATGTATCAATGCAGAAATAACCAAACCTGTTTATCACGCATTCGAATCTGTGATGGTGTTCAAGATTGTAGCGATGGTTCGGATGAAAGTTTCTGTGATTCGGATTGTGGTGAACATAGTTTCAAATGTCAATCAACAGGTCGTTGTGTACCGAATTCTTGGCAATGTGATGGTATGTTTGTAAACCTCCTTTTGTTTGATTCCTTGCTAATTGTTACCGATTTAGGAGATAATGATTGTTCGGATGGTTCGGACGAAGATCCAGCTGTATGTCACCATCGTGATTGTGACAAAGATACCCAATACAAATGTAATAATGGAAAATGTATACCGAAGTTATGGTATTGTGATTTTGATGATGATTGTGGCGATAGTTCGGATGAGCCGGCCCACTTATGTCGAAATAGAAATTGCAGTACAGGATGGCGAAAGTGTCCATCACGACATAACTACCGTTGTATTCCAAGTTGGTTGTTCTGTGATGGCAAAGATGATTGTCGTGATAATTCGGATGAAACGAATCCAGAACTATGCCCCATATGTCATGTGACGGGAGATTTTAAATGTAAAAATGACCGCTGCATTCCATTACGTTGGCGATGTGGTATGTTTAGTATTTTGTTAGTGATTTGATTGATTGTAAATTGATTGGAAATTATAGATTTTGAAGATGATTGTGGCGATAATTCGGACGAGAATCCAACAATGTGTGCCGAATTATATCGTGAATGTTCGGAAAGTGAATTTCAATGTAATAACAAAAAATGCATACCATCCAGATGGCGATGCGATCACGATGAGGATTGTGATGATGGATCGGATGAAATGGATTGTATGGAACATGTTTGCAAGCCAGATCAATTCAAGTGCAAAAGTGGTCATTGTATACCGCACAAATTGGTCTGTGATGGCAATAAAGATTGCAAAGATGTATCCGATGAACTGAATTGTCCAGCCCGATTCGCGAATGGCAAGTATTGTCAGGAAACACTGTTTGAATGTAACAATACGGTATGTCTTCGTAATGATTTCCTGTGCGATGGTGATGATGATTGTGGCGATAATTCGGATGAACAAGACTCACTATGTCAGAATTATGAATGTGATCCATTACGAAAATTCCAATGCAAAAACAAAAAATGTATCCCATTATGGCAGATTTGTAATGGTCATGATGAATGTGGTGATGGAAGTGATGAAAACAACCATACATTATGCCGACGTTGGCCAACAACCTGTGCATCGAATCAATTCAAATGTGTCAATGACAAATGCATTGAGCTGTCAAAAGTATGTGATCATTTCGATGACTGTGGCGATTTATCCGATGAAAAAGGCTGCCATCAAGGTGTTTGTAATCGTGAAACCAAAGGCGGTTGTCAGCATAATTGTTCGTTAATCGGTGAAGGCTCGTACATTTGTATTTGTCCAAGGTAGGTGAAAATATTAGTTATGGAATTGAACAAGGTGATTAATGAGCTATTTGAACAGGGGCTACAAAACAAACGAAACGAATCCAAAATCATGTGAAGATATTAATGAATGTGCCACATTTGGCCATAATTGTTCGCAGAATTGTATCAACCTTGAAGGAACATATGCTTGCAGTTGTCGATCGGGATTCGATTTCGTTGAAGATCGTTGTGTGGCGCAAGGTGCAGCACCAGTAATACTTTATACAGATGGAACCGAAATCCGTTCAATCGATTATAATGAACAATTACAATCCAAGGTTGTTTCGGGGGAATCCCGGATACAATCATTGGATTATGATCCAGTCGATAAGATTATCTATTGGATCGATTCATATGATTCATCAATCAAACGAGCAATCATTCCCGAACTACAGGATCCCAATCATGGCATGGCATTCACACAGGATATGAACCTGAAAAGTCAAAATAAACTGATCGATATCGATGTGGATTGGGTGGCCAGGTAACATTTATTGATTTGTTCATCATTTTTGCCAATATTATTAATTGTTAATTATTAATTGCTTTTGTTTGTTAAGAAATCTGTATTGGACAGAGATGGATATATCGGTATCGAAACCTCGAGGACGTATTGTAGCAAGTTTACTTGATGGTCGATATAAACGATCGTTGATAACGACAAATCTGGAACGTCCAACATCCATTGCATTGGATCCTGAATTAGGGTAAGTGTAACATGTGGTTGAAAAGTGAAATTAATCAGTGATTATTTCGAAATCTTAGAATAATGTTCTGGACGGATGCAGGAACTGTGCCCAAAATAGAAACCAGTTGGATGGATGGTTCTGAACGTAAAGCAATCGTCAAGGACAAATTGGGTGTTCCGGCTAGCATTGTTATCGATTTTCAGGCAGATCATCGATTATATTGGTGTGATAGTAAACTCAATTCAATCGAATCATCCAATAAGGATGGTTCGGATCGTGTGGTCATCATGCACAGTGAAGCACATCATCCGATTAGCTTGGAAACATTCGAAGATCAAATCTATTGGACAACTAAAGACACCAATGAAATTTATCGACAGGATAAATTTGGCCGCGGTGTCAAGGTTCGAGTGAAAAGAGCATCGGCTCTGACAACCGATTTGAAGATATTTCATCGTCAAAAATATAACACTTCTTGTGAGTAGATTTTTGTTTTGTAAAAAAGCTTTAATCCAGAATGATGTTTCATCTGTCAGTGCCCAATCCATGTCAACTGAATCATGTGAATCCCTGTAGCCATCAATGTTTGCTGATACCACGTGGATATCGATGTTCGTGTCCGGACGGATTGCAGCATTCAAATTATGGATCGATTGCCAAATGCAATTCGGCATTCGAACATCCATTGGCAATGCCATATAAATGTGAATGCAAAAATGGCGGAGCCTGTATGTTTACTACCGATGAGAAAATAGTTTGCAAATGTCCCGATAATTTTGATGGACAATTTTGTGAAGATTCGGTGGCCAAAACAAAACTGAATTCGCGGTGGATAATGCGAACAACGCCATCATTGTTGTTGTTGTTGTTGGCATTGATATTGGCCAGTCTTGTAGTTGTAATCATATATTTTCAGAAGAAAAACCTGTAAGTTTTACTCTTTTTTTAATGAAATTATCACTGTTTTTTCATGTGGAAAAATATAGCAAAACGAATTTCGGGACAAATCCGAGCGTTCAATTTCGTAGCGGTACTAATGTGGAATTTATTGGCCAAGATTTTCGCCAAACATCTGGTGAAGCGAATAATCAGGATGTATGTGTTTTGTTGTTGTTGTTGATTTTCTTAACAATTTTTGTGTTGGTTTCAGGGAGCATCTGAGAATGATATCAACCTAGATGACATTAAAACGACCGATTTTTCCAATCCAATGTATGATGCATTCGGTGGTGTTGGTGGTGCGGGTGCCAACGAATCTGATGTTGCACTGAGTAGAAAGAAAAACAACCTCGATAACAACGGTACAACTAATCTTCTGCACGATCAAGAAATGTTTGCCGCGACAATCGATGTGGACAATACAACGACATCATCATTACAACAGCAATCTGGACATCCGTTGGACAATCGTTTTGGTTCGGCAATATTATCCCCTTCAAGCATAATACACAAATCATCAGTATCACCGCAAATACGACAGACAGCATTAAAACCAACAACAATCGATTCGGATAAAGACACCATTCAATTGGTGGAGGAAGACCGAACCGATTGATCATTTTCAACAAAACAAACAAAATCTCTCAATTGTGATAGTATTTAATTGAAACAAACAGACTATTTTCATAAAACAAACAAAAGTTTGAAAAACATTATTTTTGCCTTGAATAGCATGTTGTATTTATATTACTGATTATAAATTATACAATCATTACCATTACCATTATCATTTCAATTATCAATTATAATGGAACAAATATCTCTCTTCTCTAAATATACTTGTATAAATAACTTGATTGATAATTTTGTTGACAATTTGTTTGCAATGTTTTTTACCTTTTTTAAATTTTTCAAATTACAACAATGATGAGAGGCATGAGTTAATAAAGTTCATTCAACACACAGTTATTATAACCAATTGTTTTCGAAAAAGATTCGATTTAACAAGTTCGGAAACGGTTTTCGAAATTCAAATCAAATCAGAATTCACAACAGAACAAATGAAAATATTCATAACGAATCCAAGTTGTTTTTCGTTTGGTTGTTATCACGGAGAACTGAGATTGAGAAATGTCATTTCAACCAAACAGGACATTGCTATATGGCATTCTAATCATATGGATGATTCGAATTGAAACAGTGCAAATGACAACCAATTCATCACAACGAGATGTAAGTATTGTTTCCTCAAGCAGAAATCATTCACTTTTCACCTTTATCATTTGTCACAAAACAAAGGAAATCTGCGAAAGTTTACGGCAAACTGATGGTGGCAAATTGAAAATATTGGCCGTGGGCAAAACATCAAGGCGTCTGCTTTTGATAACGGTCGATTTTCATGTTTATGATGTAGCACTGGATTCAATGAATTCGGCCATGGATAAATTGTATCTTGGTAGTAAACCGAGGCCATTGGACGAAAAATATCCAAAACTTTCCAATAACAATAGTTTTAAAGATATCAAGAATATTATATTCAATGCATTCATCATGAGTGATGCGGATGCTGATTGGATTTGCATCACTACTAAACGTAGTTCTAGAAAACAAGGAGTCAATTATGATATCGATAATTCCGAAGTAATGACGGGATGGGTATATCAAGGCCATAATCCCCAAGTATTAATATCAACAAGTTTACCATGTCAATATTATTCATTAGAATCATATGGAAGCCTAGTAATTAATCGTTATGAATGTTTAACAAGTCACCATGTACGGGATCATCCAGAAATAATGCCCAAATACGATAATCTAGCAATATGTTATGGTCAAAACGAAACCACCATTACCATGGAAAAGATTCCACACAGACGACACGATGGCGGAATACATTGTCGTTCAGGAAATGCGGTAAACTGGCCAGTGTTGAAAGGTTTTGTGACTGGTGGAAAATTTTATTTGTTCGGTGAGCAAAATATCTATGTGTTTGAGGAAAAAGTTTTCCTGGAACAAGGACAACCGTATGCTGTCACTAAACGCAGTTATGACTCTTTTTTCAATTGTCCCGGCATTATTCCGCCAGGTTCTTTTTCCAAATCCTGTAAGTTGAATGATTAGTTTTGTTGAACACACAATGTTGTATGTTGATTTGTTACAGATTTTTATTGGATTATTGGCGCAATCATATTGTTATTGTTGATATTGTCGATAATATTGTGGTGTATATTGGTGAATCACCGTCGTGGTCAACGAATCAAATCATCATTGGCACATGGCAAAACTGGACGTTCCGCAATCATTGGACGTTCCGCAATCAATGGTTCAATGAGTTTATCAAAAATGTCGACAAATATTGGCACTACAAGAAGTGGTAAAAGTACGGTACAGGTCCAGAAAATTAATCGTTTCAGTTCGAAAATTATCAGTCATGCATCATCGGTGGGATCAACGAATGTAACCGCACGCACTGGCATAAATAGCAGCAGTCCTAATCAATTGAAACGCTTATCAACCCGAATACAAAGCGGCAGTCGCCGAAAATCTAAATTGCAAAGTTCACGCTTGCATTAACCAATTAAATAAATAAATAAATAAATTATACACATTTTTTCTTGATGCAAAATTTTATATAGCAATGAGAAAGAGAATTGAAAGTTCTGTTTCGAATTGAATTATACTTGAAACTAATTGAACAACAATACCAGTGAAAACATTGGTAATATACGATTGGACCCATGATTCGAATCATGTCCGTTTGAAGTTTAATCGAAAATGTTATTGCCAAATTGGTCATTGTTTACTGTGGTGATTATCATATCAATGATGACAATCGAAATTCGAATGGATGATCAAATGACCACTGATCAAATGACGACTGATCAAATGACGACGGCTGCAGCGCAGCAAACAGATGTAAGTAGTGTTTTTGTTGGCAGAGAAAACGAATGAATTTTCATGTTGATATTGTGTTAACAAAAGGAAATTTGTGAAAGTTTAAAGAAAAAAAATGGCACCAAATTGAATATACTGGTAGTTGGAAGAACATCAGAACGATTATTGTTAATAACTGGTGATTTCTATGTTTATGATGTAGCAATGGATTCCATGGATTCGGCCATTGCTAAATTATATCTGCGCACCAAACCAAAACCATTGAAGGATAAATACCCCGGTCTTTACAACAGTCCTTACTTTAACAGTGTCAAAGATTATATATTCAATGCATGGATCATGAAAGACGAGGAAGGCGATTGGATTTGTATTACCACCAGAGCCAGAAATCATAGAGATGGTGTTAGTTATCTTATCAACAACGATGAAGCAGTCAAGGGATGGATTTATTATGACCAAGCAACAGAAGTATTAATCTCGCAAAACCAACAGTGCCGATATTATTCATTACGACATGATCGTCACAATAATCTTATAATTGGTCTTTACCAATGTGATCAAGGAAGAAGCCGTGTACGTTATCGTCCACATATTGGACTGGTTTATAGAAATTTTTCGGTCATATGTTATGATGAAACGAAAACCAAAATTACGATAGAAATGATGAAACCGCATGAACCGGCCCAATGTCGTTCGGGAATGGCAGTACAGTGGCCAGTGTTGAAAGGTTTTGTGAGTGAAGGAAAATTTTATTTATTCGGAGAAGCATATATCTATATATTCGATGAAAGTGTTTATCTTCGACAAGGACAACAAGTTGCAGTGAGGAAACATAGTTATGATTCATTTTTCAGTTGTGCCGGTTTTGTTCCAGCCAGTCAAGAACTTTCCAAATCCTGTAAGTTGTTTGATTAGTTATGTTTTACGATTGTTGTATGTTGGTTTGTTGCAGATTTTTATTGGATTATTGCTGCAATCATATTGTTATTGTTGATATTGTCGATGCTATTATGGTTTATATTGATCAATCGTCGTCGCCAACGAATCAAATCATCATTGATACATGGCAAAACTGGACGTTCCGCAATCAATAGTCCAATGAATTTATCGAAAATGACGGCAAAAATTGCCAGTACAAAAAGTCGTAAAAGTATGGCAATGAAAATGAATAGCAGCCGAAATGTTATGGCTAGCAGTCGCGCAAATAATGTTGGCCATAATCCATTATCCGGTGGATCAGCTCGTTTAACTGCACGTACTGGACTTGCTGGTAAGATCCGTAGAAAATAGTAACACTAATACCAATCGATATAGCCACAAATGGTTAATGGACAACATAAAAATCATCTATTATATAATTTAATCAAAAATTACCAATAAATCAAACTTTACCAATGCATTCACTCATTCATTCAATCTAATCGAAATGGCCAACAACAGACTTACAAACAAGAGTTTTTTGCCTGTTGAAAGTTCGAATTTAGAAAAATGAAATAAATAAATTGTTTAGACGAAAATGATTGCTGGTTGTTACTAAATCAATTTAAAAATGAATTGTTGGCTAATTGACAACAATACAAATCAAAACATTCATTAAATGAATTTTCAAGTAGAACTGATTGGTTTTCTGGTTTCGATTGAAAAATGTCAAAGTGGACATTGAACATTGGTATTTGTCTGATGTGGATGATTGTGATTGAAACATGGATTGTAATGACACAAAGAAGGGATCAATACCTTCCAAAACCACATGCAAAAGATGTGAGTATTGATTTGAAAAGGAAAAATGAATGAATAATGAATGTTGCATTTTACAAAACAAAGACAATCTGCCAAAGTTTCCAGCAAAATAGTGGTAGCAATTTGAATATACTGGCAATTGGAATAACGAGGGATGGATATTTAAGATTGATAACCAAGAATAACCTAAGTTATGTTATGCCAGCTTATGCACTGGATCCGACAAATAATAAATTATATCTTATGACTTGGCCCCAACCACTCGACATTCAATTGTCAAAATTTTTTGATTATTATAAGCCTATTATGAAATTCAACTCGCTAGTATGGTTGATGTTTGATCAAGATGGTGATTGGATTTGTGTAGCAACCAATTACAGTCAAACTGAAGATGCCTTCAATTATGATATCAAGCATAGAAGGGAAATAACAGGATGGTACTATTTGGAAGCTAATCTAATTGTACTTTCAGCAGACGTAAATTGCCAATTCTATACAATAAAAGTATCCACAAGTCTTCGAATTAGTCGTTCTCAATGTGAGAAATCAATAAAGGAATTGCCCATAGTATTACCTAAAACTGGTCATTCAGTCATTTGTTTTGATGAATCCGGTAACAATATCACCATAGTACGAGTGAAAGATGAGCCTGCATATTGTAAGAAGCCTGTTCAATGGCCAATATTGACAGGTTTTGTTGTTGATGGAAACTTTTATCTATTTGGTCATTCCTATGTCTATGTATTTGAGGAAAATGCCTATATGAATGAAAGAAAAATGTATCCATTTCAACAAATTAGGGTATGATTCCTTCTTCCGTTGTATGGGCTTTATTGAAAATGCAACTTGCCCAAAAAATTGTAAGTAATATTCAAACTCATTTTGATTGCTGGCTCAAATCAATTATTTTTTGTCAAGATTTATGTTGGGTAATTTTAGTGATAATAATGTTAATGGTGATATCAATGATGATAATATGGTCAATATTCTTCACTTGTCGTCGTCGTCGTGCTCGTCAACAATCAATGATAGCTGAAAAAACAATGAATAGTAAATATATTTTCTCTAAATTATCGACCAAAAGAAGTAAGGCTTCCAGTTTACAAAATGGCACTGCCCAACCACCTGTTATGGCGGACAATCAAGCAGCATCTTCCACTGGATCAAGTTGTGTGGATAGTAATATGATTAGCAACACTAGTGCCAGTCGATCAAAACGTTCATCGAAACGATCGCCAAGCAGTCGTCGTGCTCATTGAGCATAGCAATTGCATTCAATAATATTATCAACTTGTCTAATAAACCATTATTTATTGTTTATTGTTTTATTGCTTAATGAGTGTATGTATGGCGATAAAACATGACTTATCGTTGATAGTTGGAATGAATGGATCAATTTTATCAATTTTTCACAGAGGATTTTAGAAAATTCTTTGTTTTGATCATCCTGTCGTTTATGAAGAACGCCAAAGAGCTCAGCGTTGAAAAGAGCATGTTGAAAAGGAAAGTTGTCAATTGTCAACTTGA
>ERZ500997.39-NODE-39-length-45769-cov-8.975303_pt1 | contig 45769 bp, 32 predicted proteins | sample MGYA00248826_ERZ500997 | MGnify/ENA primary metagenome ERZ500997 (study PRJEB25958, sample SAMN03398524) | human skin metagenome | study: EMG produced TPA metagenomics assembly of the Human Skin Microbiome Metagenome (human skin metagenome) data set.
AATTGAATTTTGCTTTTTTTTGAATTTAATTTCGCGTAAGCAGCTTTTTTTCTTGAAATTTTGATAATGGAAAAAATCTTCAATCCAATAGCTTAATTCGCATAATTTGCATAAATTAGCAAAATTTTTAGAGATATTATTTTCAATGTGAATATAAAGAGGGTAAATAGACAATATGAAGAAGAGAGGAAAAATTTGGATGTTAACATTGGAAATATGATGAGAAATAATAAATTTTTTTTTTTTTTTTTTTTGAGATGGGAGTCTGTGGTCGCATGTATATAATTGCTTTGTTCGTGTGTAGAGGTTCATTCAGATATCACTATATTACTACTGCTGCTATCAACATCCTGTAGATATTATTATATCATCAAATCCAATCAATCGATCATCATTATTTTAAATGATGATATGGCTTTGGAAATTGTCGATTGACGTCTAAGATGATTTGGGATTTTCATTTTTTCCTATATAAACTCAATGTGAAAAACATTTAGTGTTTGGTTTTTTATTTAATTTCGACAAAAAAATTTTCTTGAATGAAACGACCAACACTTGTTGCATCAATCAATCAATCAATCAAATAAAGAACGAGACTGTCTGTGCGTGTGTAAAGCGGAAAAGCTGCAATTTTTCCTGACTGCCAACTTTTTCAATTTCCAGTATTCTTTTCGTTGATTTTAGTTTGATTTAGCAGCAAAAAAACGCCTATTATCATTACATCACCTGATTTATTTTGACTTACTTTAAAAAATTTAATTTTAGCAAAAACAAAAACAAAATGGAAATCTCTATTGAAAAATTACAAATGACACTGCCCAATAATGATGATAATGATTACGATGAAATTGAACATGATCATTTGCTCGATTTTCATCATCGCCATCATCAAACATTGTCTTCATCAACCACAAGAATAATGACACCAACATCAACTAAACGTAAAACGGAAAATGTATTAAAATTTTCAACAGTTTCATTATTAATCATATTCTATACATATCGATGGTCATCACAAAACCAACAACAACGTTCATCATCAATCGATTCTTTTGTCAGACAACCATCATCTGATCGTAAGTAAAATGAAATTTATCCATTGATTGATTGATTATCGATCTTCTTTTTTCTCTCACACTTTCTTAACACAGCTAACATTGTCGAATTGAATAATTATCGTTTATGTTGTGCATTATTAATCACAACGGTAATATTATTATTAATTTTTGAAAAATTATTCGGTATTCATATTGGTGTTATCAGAACGGATTCGACTCGTCGATTATTGTCAACAAATTCAAGTGGATTATGTTCGAATCGAAATGTCGATAGTGATGGTGGTAATAATCGATATCCAATTCGAATGTCACTCATATGGTTCGTATTACCATGGCGTTCATTATCACGATTATGGGGGTGGTTGAATCAGATTCCATTGCCCGAGTTTATGCGCCGACCAATTTTTTTACTTTACGCGCGAATTTTTGGCTGTAATCTTTTGGAAATCGAGAATAAAAATCTTACAGAATTTGAAAATTTAAGTCAATTTTTTCGTCGTTCATTACTTCCTGAAATGCGTCCAATTTCGTATCAAGCTGATTTGGTAAGTTATTGAGTTGATGAACGAATGTGAGGATAAACTAACCCATAAATTTAAACAGGTCAGCCCAGCTGATGGCACTGTTGTACAATTCGCAATGGTACCGACCAATGGTGGTTACATTGGCAATGTTAAAGGAATTCGTTATTCAATTGAATCATTTCTTGGTCCAAATTCGAATTATTATCCCGATTTCAATCGGGATTGGTCATTGCGTCAATCCGCAACAAGTGGCGGCAAACGTTTATTTGCTTTAGCAATATATTTGGCGCCAGGGGATTATCATCGTTTTCATTCACCCGCAGATTGGATTATCGAACGACGACGACATTTTTCGGGTAATCTTCTTAGTGTTCGACCATCATTTGTTGCCCAAATTTCCAATCTATTTTCAATTAATGAACGTGCCGTTTATTTTGGCCGTTGGAAGCATGGAATGTTCACAATGGCTGCTGTCGGCGCTACAAATGTTGGTTCGATAAATGTTATTCCAGATCCGGTGAGTTTAACTTGATCAATTTGCTTGCCTGATCTCATTAATCATTTGGTTAACCTATGGTGAATAGGAATTACGAACAAATCGTTTTCGAATGGAAACAGCCACAACCATTGATTGTAATGAAAAATTATTTCAAAAATCAATTCGACAACAAAAAGGACAACTTTTTGGTGAATTCAATCTTGGTTCAACAATTGTGTTGATATTTGAAGCACCAGAATCTTATTTTGATAAACATTCATTGGATTTTCATTCATTGATTAACCGAAAAATTCATTATGGTCAATCAATTTAGGCAGTTTTTTTAGATTTTAAAATAGAAATTATTATTATTTATTTAAATGAATTTTTGTAAATAAATTTTTTGGGTTTTTTGAAATAAATTATTTTCCATTTGCCCGGGTGATCAGAAGATTTTGCCCAACAAACACATGATTCGAATGAAGACGATTTAAAGTCTAAAAGGGAAATTTTTTTTTTGAAAAGAAATTTTTCCGGAAATAAAAAACGATTATGATACCTTTATCTGTGTAGGTGTTGTTTGAAATTGAGCAGCAATACTCGATAGTGTTTTATTCGAATGTTTAACTAAATAATTGATAAAATTCTTGTTTTGATGATGATGATCATTGCCATTGATCGCTGTTGATGATAATGAACCATTCGATATGATTTTCATTTCATGAAACATTTTCTTATCATCGTGATTTGATAATTTTCTATTGATTCGATTAAAAGTTGAATATTTTTCGATACTATCGATATTACCATCGGGTATCATTGATTTATGATTATTTGCCATCATCATCAAAGTTTTGGTTGTCGTTGTTGATGATAATTTTGTTGATGATGATTTTGATGGTGGCGGTTCCCGAGAATGATTATCAATTATTTGATTATCATCATTGTCATTGTTTTTATCAATCGTTAATGGATTGTCACCATTATCAACAACAACACTTTCCTTATTGTTTTGTTGATTACAATGATTTTGATTGCTATAAATGGTATGATTTTGATTATTATGAAACAATTTAAATTGTAACAAAAGTTTATTTAATCTAGATTTTTGTACTCGTTTTTCTCGTTGTTGTTGTTCTGCAATTGTTGACGATTCTTCCAATCGAACGAATGATCGATTATCAAACAAAACAATCTGATCATCATCATCGTTCGATGTTGATTTGTAAGAAATGAAAAATTTAGGCAAAAATTTCTTCTCAATTCGAGACATTTGTAACAACAAAAATCAGCTAGTTTTTGCCGGTTAATTTAATCAATCAACAAAATGATGACCTAATCAAAAACAACGACGAACGAAGACAACGAGATGACGATGATGGTGAAGACAATTTTCTTAAATCAAAAAACAAACCGAAAATGAAGAACAAAGAAAAAACGTTTTTTGTTTCCAAATAGGATGATGACGATGCAAATCAAAAATCATTTTCACTTTTACACTTACTTCTCACATATCATTCTAATCATCATCATCATCGAATTTCTTCAAAGTCATCGAATCCAAACGAACGAAACTGGAAAAATAATCTCAGAGATCGATTCCCGATATCGAGAAAAAAATTGAATGAAATTAGAGCGAAAATTTCTTTCAAAAGTTTTTTGGTTTGAAATGAAAATTTTATACATCAAAAAAATTGACTTGTACATCGATTGGTGGTCAGATTCAAAAAAATGGATGATGAATACAATGTGTTAATGAAAAAAAGAAAAAAAAACTATTTACATTTGAAACATAAAAAACGAAAACGGAACAAAAAAAATTCAAAATGATGAAAAGATCGACTAAAAATGAAATTATGTAACATGCAAATCAAACATGTGTGGCAATGCTTGTTTTTGAAATGCAATTATCCAATTCTTTGGCCAAAGATGGCGTTGGTGTTGGCATCGGTGTTGATCGTAATCGATTAGTTGCCGCTGTAACGGTAATTGGCGATTGAGAATATGGTGGATACATATCTGCCGATGTGGATGATGATACGGCGTTATGATTATCAAATCGCTGTTGTTGACAGAATTGCTGTTGTTGTGCTAGATATGGTGAATATGAATTACGATTGGATGGCATGGATTGTAAATGACGGGTTAATGTTGAATAATTAGATGTTGATGATAATAATGGTGGTGGCATCGAAACAATTTGATGATGATCATCCGATTCAGCTACATCGTTATTATTCTATATAAATATTAATAGAAATATAAACAAACAAATCATTCAATCAATCAAATCAAATTCAAAAAATAACATTATAATTCATAATGTAAATCAATAAAATATTGATTTATTGATTTACATTCGAAATAACTAAACACTGACTCTAAAAATCGTTTAGTTTGATGATGAATTACATTACATAAACGTTATGTAATAAAATAAATAAACATTACCAAGTGAAAAGGTAAAATGCTTGGTTTGTATACAAAACCAAACCAAAAAACATAATTGAGTCATTAATTTTCCTTCCAATTTATCAATCAAATCAAACATATAACAACGTTGTGGTGGAAATAGAAAATATAGAAGAAGAAAAAATTGGTCAATCCTATCTTCTTGTAAGCCAAAGTTATTATTAGTTTTTTGGCCATTCAGAAGTTGTTTCGATTTGGGCAAACAAAAAAAACGAAAAAAATGTAGCAAAACAGCAACATCAACACAATATCGACATTCAACAAACGAGTTAATCATCTTTCTATGTTTGCTATATGAGGATAACCTAATCTTTCGCTAATCTTGTATGGTGGTTCGATTGATGATGATTGTTGGTTACCATTTTAGCATTATTAACATTCAACAATTATATCATTTTTCTCGAAATTTGAAGAATGATCCTTGTCGATAAGATGTTTGTTTGTTTGTTTTCATCGTTTCTGGCCTAAAATTGGCATCAATCTTTCCCACCATCATCATTTGTTTTGTTCTGTTCTGTCACTGGACCGACAGTAGTCCATTTTTCATCCATCATCATCATTGTATTGTATTATGGTGGATGAGAAAAAACCAATTCAATTTTCCAGATCAAAAATATTTGATCAACTTTACAGAATTGATACAGATTATTACGAATAAAGGGAAATGATATCCACATATATTGTGATTAATTATTGAAAATTATTGTTGGCTATTTCGACAAATACATGATACATGTAACAGGTTAGAGTCAATGTAACATAGTTATCTGCACATCAGGTACATCAGGTGTAATGAGATTGTTGACAAGCAAGACATTAACTATTCATTCGTGTAATTATCATTATTGGACAACTGCAAAAACAAAAACAATCATTTCGCATCATTAAACGATCATTTTTGATTGTTTCAATTTCGAATGCAATGTACGAACATTGTGTGTGTGACCTATCTGAACTGATCGTAATAATGGATCGGTTTCTTTTAAACTTTTATTTGAATTGAGATCATTTTCACAAAGACACACAGATTATGTAATGTCTTTCGATATATATCGATCTAATCATCACAAACAACAACATAGACGCAAGATACTAATTGATCAATCATCATTATCATCATTATGGTGGTCGTGTGATTTATCTCCATCACAATCAATAACGTTTACCTGGAATGTGATGGTCACACACAAACATCACAGTGACTAATGGACATTCAGGTCTACTAAAAACAAAAAACGAATGAGAAAAAATTCATTATCATTTTGCCTGCTCGGTTGACGTTTTTTATTTGATCGCTACACTTTTATTGATTGCAGATTTTTACCTTGCAGACAAATTAATTCATGTTCACCATTGAATGAATGAATGGACTATCGTTATCTATTATCGACTAATCTCTAGCCTGTCTCTAATGTCAATGATGATGATGAAAAAAACGTAGCCGAAAATGGCTAAATGATGAGATTCGAAATGTCACAAGAAATTGAAATGTCACATTTTTGCCCATTGAGTGATCATATCATATCATCCATTGGGAAGATGGAAAATATTCTTGTTGTGTGGCCCTTGATGATGATGGCCATTAATTGATGAATACAAATTGATACTGTCACTTTTGATTTGTCAAAAAATGATTCACTTTCCATTTGATCAAAGTCAGAAAAAGTCAATTAAGAAAAACAAACAAAACTTACGGATGATGCTGCTGCGTTATCGAACATTGAATTGGCAAAAAAGGATGGTGGCGGCGATGTTGGCCGATGCTGTTGAAAATGATGATGATAATGTGGAAGATGAGAAACATCATTCGAACTAAACATTGTTTGTTGATGCGGAGAATATCGCCGCTGATGCAAACTATTAATCGTTCGACTTATAATGCCATTTGGTCCAGGCGATAAACTGCTAGCATCATGATGATGCGGATTTTGTGAATCTAAATGAAACGGAAATGTTGATGATGTCGATGAACGTTTTGATGATCCTTCGGTTATTGTCGATCCAGATCGAGTTATCACTGTACCAGTTTCATTGATTGTTCCATTTTTATCTGGGAAATAATTGGCTAATGATATTGATGAAAGGACCATCAAATTTAAATACCGCACACTGTTTACTTACCGGAAGACGAATTTGTTCGGGCTGTTGTTGTTGAATTTGTTGAATAAATATTATGATGATGTGGATTTTCCGAATCCAAATTAACCATATAATGTTCTTTGCTTACATCTTTTCCTACGTCATTCATCGATTCAGTTTCCGATTGATTATGTTGTGGTTGCTTTTGGTGTTGTTGTTGTTGTTTCATAAGATTTCGATGTTTAATCGATAACAACAACAATATTGTTATCAATACCACAAACATCAATATGGCTATAGCAATAGCAACAACAATAACATAGGTGGAAAAACTTGCTACAAAGCCAAGAATAAGGGAAAGAAAAAAAAATCATAATTGAAATTAAGGGAAATGATGGTTTCGCTTACTTTTTGCTTCCAATGAAACCAGATACCAATCTGAACCATAACTATTGACAACAACGCAATTATAATAGCCAAAATCATTCTAATTTAGATTGGAAAAACAATTTGAGCAAGGAAATCAATGAATGTTGTTCATGTGGGAAAATTTTCATGAGAAAATCTAAAATGGATGATAATCTTTTCTTTACCTCAAAAGTTTGTCGAATATCAAATGATAATCGACGATAAACAGGTTGTTCCTGTATGATTTCTTCACGGATATCAATATTCGTAGGAATATTACCGGGTGATTTTGCAACAAAAATCTGTCCATTATGTATCCATGTAACGGCCAATGGTTCAGGTATCGATTCAATCAAACATTCTAAATGTCCAGGTTCACCTAATACAGCATAGAAACGATTATTCTGCAACAACGGCAACGATGATTGGTGTTGTTGTTGTCGATTGTGACCAACATTATTATCATTGAATGGATATAGTAGACTATGATAGGATGATGGCAATGTTTTCGATGATAATGACGATGCTTTACGGATCTTTGGTGGACCTATGATTGATCAATGAAAGAGAAAAAACGATTAGATTTCGATCGAACGATAATAATCATCTTTAGATGATGATGATATCTTTGTTATGAGATTTCAATTTGGATATATGGATATTATTATTAAGGTGAATCACTATCACTATCCATGATAATTATCATCATCATCTCAACTCAATCACTATCATGATGATGATACCCCGAAACAACAACAACAAAAACAAAGCAATTAGCATTGATTTTCATTGATTCACTTGATGTTTTTTCTTTTCTCAGAAGCAAAATACACACGAGAAAAACTTGATCTGCCCGTTGGCAATGATGCTACCTGTGTCTCTGTCTGTGAATTGATCACGAACCTATGTTGCCTTCGCGCGCGTAATAATTAACGTTTTTTTTCTGCTGCAGCTTTCCATCGATTTTGATTATGGTTTCGTTGTATTTCGGTAGCTTATTATATAGGCGATTTTGATTTTTATTCGAAAGCAAAACGATTATTGTGAAAATAGCCAAACTAACTAACAATATGAAAATAGTAAGTTCAGTGGCTATTTTCACTCTCAAGATAATCGAATCTTAATGATCGGAACGTGAAACGAAAAAAATCGTGCACGATTTTCTTCGATTTCGTTTACCATAATGACACTTTTGGCTTTAATTTTAAATCTAGAGTTGGGTGTTTCTTTGGGCAGTTTGGTTCGGCTAATAACTACAATGTTACCATATGGAAAAATTCATCCAAGAAAAAAGGGTCGTGCTGAAAGAACAAAAAAAACATCATCCGTCATTCGCAAGCAACAAGCCAATAATTTACACCCTTGGTGTTGGCTGCACGAAATCATTATCATCACATAACTAAACCAAAAGAAACATCATCATTTTGAGTAAAGTGAAAGCATCTTAACATTTTGGCTATTTTTCTGATGGCCATCAAAATCGACCATTGAATTGAATGTTACTTTTCAACAGTAGCTGTTTTCATCCTATTTTGGTTACATTGTATGTATGGTGGTAACCAACCTAAACTAACTAAACGAGAATCGCGCATCCTTGAACAGAAAATTCATTGCATTTGATTTTTATTTGATTGTCATTCCTATTTCTATTCATCTGAATGATGCTTTTTGATTTAAAATTCAAATTTTTTTAAACATAAAAAAGAGAAACGACAACACGAAGGTCGTGAGATTCTTTTATATTCCTTTTTCTTTTATTCTCTTTCAATTCCTAATCGAAAATGCACATTATATTATCAAATGATTAAATGAGCGAAAGAGATGTTTAGCCGAAAAAAATGAAAATTCCTGAATAGACATTTGATGCTACTAGATAATAATTATAGTTTTTTGCATCACACTTGATTGTTGTCATTCAACCGTTTGGATACAGGTGTGTTACGTGGTTAATGATTATAATAATCATTATGACCATCATTCACACTGTTTTTTTTCCCAATTGACAATTTTAACCAAAAAACTAAACTATTCAGTTCCTGGTTTGAAATTCAAAAAAAAGAATGGGTTGTGCTCAAACTTACCATTAAATCGAAGATAAATTATAGCAGAAATCTCAGAAAATCCTTTCACTGAAACACGACATAAATATTCACCAATATTTTCTTCACGAACATTACGTAATGTTAATTTTGATCCAGTACTTATTACTGAACTTGTACCAACTTTAATCCAGGTAATTTCCGGCGAAGGATTGCCATCAGCTGGACACGATAATCGAACTGTATCACCTGGATCGCAACCATAAACATACTGCATTGCTTGGGGAAATGATGGACCATAAGCAATATTTAATTTGACGGATGATTTCCCCGAACCAATTGAATTAGTAACTTTACATTGAATTTCTGCACCATTAAATGATTTATCCACTTGATCGATAATTAATTCATTTGAATAGTCACCAATAATCGGTTCATTATTACGTAACCATTCATATTGCATTGATGTTTCACCACCGCCTGGATTACCATCCGCTTGACAACGAATGCGGATACGATCACCACTACGTCCATGTAGATTTGTGGCGCCGAAAACCGATAATGACTGTAGCGATGGCGGTGATGCGTTAGCATCAACTGCAGCAGACGCAATTCGTGTTATGTCCAATTTAACTTCAGGTGCATATTTAACTTCCAACATGATGGATGCCATTGAAGAATTGTCATTGTTATTATTGGCAGCAATAGTTGGATGTATCAAACGACAATATAAACGCTTTTGATGATCATTTTTGGTTGGTTCGAATGTCCATTTTAGCATTGTATTAAATCGTTTGCCATCATTCATTGGCGTTATTTTGGTTTCGATGCCTTTTTTGACAGGGCGATTTTTTGAATTAATCCATACCAGCTATATTCAATGATAAGGACGATGACCAAAAAGAAGCAAAATTTAAATTATATTTTGCATTTGAACATTTTTTGTGATTTGTGGTCATTATCAGGATTGACAACAGGAAAAAATCATCATTATCATTCGAACACAAAAGACACACGCAAGTCGGAATTACAACTATCACATCTGCACGATCATTGATTGATTCTTCCAATGATCGATTGTTTTCTCTATCTCTTTCATGATTTTTGTATTGAAATTTGTTTTCGGTGGAAAACAAATCAATCAGGTTATAGCAGCTACCGTGTGTTTTTATGAGAGAGAGGGTATCGATCAATCAATCGATCGATGATGATAATGATCAAGACATCGATCATAGGGTAGTTTGGCCATTTTTGATTTAAATTTTAAATTGAATTAAACAAGCCTCACTGTGTGTGTGTGAATCACTCACTCAGGTCGATAGATCTAATAAAACAAAAGGCAGAGAGATGCCTATATACACCTTGTTTGACCACCAGCAATCAATTTGATTTGATTGTTATCAAATCTAACCAAACTAAAAATGATAATTTCGAGAAATTCCAATGTTGGACGATAATAATGATGATCATCATGGTGATGGCCACCAACCAACCAACCAACCATCAACCATCATGATCATCATAAACATCGTCTAGTTTTTCTCCATTACTGATCATTCTGGTTTTTCGCCGTCAATTTTCTAGTTTTGCTTTCTCGAAAAATTTTCTAATTGAAAATTTGAATAACTTTTTTTTTGTTTATCTGATCATCGTGGCTAATCACTTTTCATTTTTTTCTCCTGCTGCTGCTGTCCTAATCAATAAATGTTTTGGCTCAGTTTTTGAAAAGATGTTCAAAGATTGAATGATTTTTAATTGGAAAGTTTTCAAAACAAAAACAGAAAACAAAAACAAACCTCAGCAGCCGGACGACCACCATTCGATTCACATGTTAATTCAATTTTGTTTCCCACTGTTGTTGATAATATTGGTACATCTTCTCGATGCTGAAGATTATTTTGTTGTTGTTGTTGTTGTTGAAGATGATGATGGTATGGTGATGGTATTTGTATTTGTCGATTGAAATGATTATCCATAACAATAACAGGATTATCTGGTCGTACACGTACTGTCAGCTGGGCATATTGCGAACGAATACCCGGTATATTAGTTGGTTTATCCGATGCACCAACTTGACATTGAAATCTTGCATCATCTTCTAATGTTACTGATGATATCTTTAATGAATAATCACCTATGTGATGTGAATCAAAGAAATTATCACAAATGAACAAATTAGATCAGACCATAAACAATGATAAGATAACAATCAAAAATGTTTTCTTGAATTTTTCTTTGAATTTCGACTTGACCTGGCCAGGCAGAAAAGGAGCTGCTGCAATTTAAATTCCTCATCATTGAGCAATTAAATCGGATTACTTTTTTTGACAAAAGAATAGGATTTAATTAATGAATGTTAAGCATTCGATATATCGATTGTCAAAAAGAGATGAACGAATGAATTTTTTTTTTTGCTGAAAATTAAATGATCAAAAAAAAGTTTGCCGATTTCGTTTTTGTTTGTCCACCTTTATTAATATTGATTTACCTTAATCTACTAATCCAATCAACACGATTCAATCGATAATCAATCGATCGATCGACATTTTATTACAATCACATCCGCAACTTGTTGAAGTTAGTTTTCATTTCACCACCATTCAAACAAAACTAGATCACATCATTAAAGTGGATTTTTCTAAGATGTTTCTTCCCTTTGCAATCATCATCATCATTAAATAAAAAAAACTCTTGATTTTGACAAAAATCAAATTTAATTAAGCAAAATTGACTACACACCTGACGTGTGTTTTGCACCTGTTGCTCATTGATTACATCATTGATGTGGCCGGTCGAAATTGAAAATTTGTTTGAAAACTTACCAGTAACATCATTATGCATCATTGAATAGGTAGGAAATCCTTCCAATCGTGGATCAGCGCCCAAACCGAAATCATCTCGCGTCCCTAAAAAAAGTTGAAAAAATCATTAATTTTTTATCAAAAGTGAAAAAAGGAATTTGTTTTTCAACAGAAAAAATTATTATCCAATAAAGTGCTGGAGGATATTTCGAGCCGAGCAGAAAAACAAATGTCACCAAATATCTTAAGGTGACACCTTGATGGTGGTGGCCATATCACACATATCAAATTTATTTCTATTTTCGCATCAATAAAGCCGCCTAAAAAATGCTAAGATAAAGATGGTGATAATTTTCAAGGATGAATCCAAAAGAAATCAAAAAGCAATTTACATTTTTTTCAAAATTTCATTTTTCATTTTTCAACCAAAACCAAATCAACATTGAAGGAGAAAATGTTTTGCTTTCGTTCTTCCATCAAATGTTGAAAAAGAATAAAACGGTGGCTGTTTGCAATTTACCTGTGGGACTGCTAGCTCAGCATGATGATAATCATCATCAGTAATTACAGGTAATATAAATTAATGCAAAAAAATGTGACTTTTCTTGATTCAATTCGTGAGACCTCGTGTTGAGAAAGAGAAAGAAAGAAATTTTCTCAAACCTGGATGCCCATTCAAACTTAATCTTCGATATCTATGTCTAAGAATAATAAAAATCTTTTTTTTTTTTGGCTATTTACACCATAAATCAAATAAAGGTTGTTTTCCAATCAAAGGTTAAAATAGCTATTTTCTTATTCGAATTCTACAAATCGCTGTCGTGTGCTGTGTGTTTATCGTATTTCGGTTGCTAAAAAAATCACCAACTGAGGCAATGTAATCACCAAAATAATTTTAATCCTTAGTTTAAAGCTCAACTTAAGAATGATTTGTTGTCGTCGATTCTTATCACATTATCATTAATCATGATCTTTAATGATGGTCACTTTCATCTCTTCATAGTATCGATTACTTACATTGAACAGTACCCACTTTATTGGCAATACGACATGGTAATATTATTGATTCACCAATATCGACGGTTACGTTTTCCGGTTCAATAAGAAATCTTTGTAATTTTATTGTTGATGACGATTGTTGACATTGTGATAATTCTACCATCATCAACATTATCACCATGATGATGGTAGCCATGATTGGAGAATCTATTGGCATCAATGGGCGTTTTAATCGTTTTCGATTCGATGACCACAAAGCACTGCTGCTAGGCATTATCATGGTGGTAGTACAATTTGAATTGATTGAGACCATAATTTGATGATTTAGTTGATTATGATGTTTATGAATGACCACACAATCAATGAAATCGATGATCGAGACTAGATCAAAGTAATGATGATGATTAGAGACACGGAAACGGAATAATAATAATAATAATATGATGATGATAATAACACTATGATCGATCGATGATTGATTGATTGATCGATGATCGATATTTGTTCAAATATTTGGTTTTTGTTGTTGCGGTTGTTGTAACGGAGATAATCGATTATATCGTTATTATTTACTGGTGATTAGCGTAGGCGATTTTTTCGTAGAAGAGTATAGGAGAGATGAAAACATCCGAAGAATAAACGATTGGTTAATTTCAGCCAAATGTGGGCCATTCATAATGTTGATAACTGTAATCACTGGCCAATCATCATTATTGATTACTTATTTCGGGAATCTTTTTGTGAAATCTGGATATTTTACCATAACATAAAAAAAGGGAAAGTTAGAGAGAGAAATTATTTTAGAAAAAACGAAACAAAAACAAAAAAATCACACATTTGGTAAAGACATTCAAATGATGTGATGATTGATTGATTTGATTAATTTGCCACATTTGAAATGGTGACAAAAAACAAATGTTTTTTTTGGTCAAAACAAACACCCACCACATAATAAAATATACAGGGTGATTTGTTTCTCGATTATTGATCAGAAAGAGCATAAATGAATAAACTTATCGTGCGTGCGAAAATTGTAATCGCAAAGCACGAATCTTTTTTTGCGAATTAATTATCATAATGTGGCAGGTAACTGATCAACATCATCATCACTGTCATTCCATCAAATAGTTAACCATTGATTGATCAAAATCTTTTGGGATTCAAATTCATATGAATGTCAGTCATACTGTCAATCACTTGCAACAAGATGATGACAACATTTCCTCTATTTAAGGGTTTGATCTGACCATTTTCAAGTTTTCAGTTTGATGATAATCGTGTGTGTTCTCTGTCTGTGGAAAATGATGTTTGTTTGATTTGATTTGATGCAAAGATCCCTCTCTTTTCTGTCGATCAGTTTCGAAAATCTAGATTTTTTGGCTAATTAAAAAAATTAAAACGGGATCAATTTATGACCTGGAAAGATTTTTCTATTTTTCCCAAAAACATTTCCCAAACATCGGATGTTTATGTGTGTGAGAAAAAAAGGAAAACATTTTGTTTGTTTCGACTCTCAATGTTTGAATCGACCGATCAATGTTTGCTAAATGACGAGAATATTTTATGCAGAAACAAACATCAAACTGAAAAACTACGGTGCTTTATAGGACGATGATGATGTTTGACATGAAAAATTTGTTTGGGAGAAATAAAATTTTTTTTCGAAAATTAAATAAAGTTCCAGGTTTGTCCCAAAATTCAGTTGGGGTGACAAATTTCGTAGTTTTTCATCAAAACTAACAGTCAACCTCCGCAAACCAAACCAAAAAAAAAAGAAAGATTTTATTGGATTTCTAAGAAGAAAAAACAACAAAAATCTATTTCACACCTATATCATTGATGATGATGATGACCATCATCCATTTTATCATCACCATTATTATCATCATAGGTCAAAGACATTTGACTGACTGAATGAAATGACAAAGTGGTCATTTTACAGAATTTTGGCCAAAATGTTGTTGGTGTATTGATTGGCCATTATCATCGTTGTGATACGACAAACTTGGAGAATTTACATTTGATTTTTGGCCGCCCGTTCATTTCAATGTGATTGAATTTGAATGGAAAAATGTTGAAAACCATTTAGATAACATTATCGTTTTGGCCAAAATCATCATTTCGAACCCAAAGTAAGAAGAAATAATTAAATGAAAATCATTTCATTTCATCCACATCCAACACTAGAGATTTTCCTTGTCCGTTATCATTTCGATTGATCGAATCATCATCAATGTTAATGTTAATGGCTGCTACTTGTTGTTTGAACAAAAAAAAGTTTTGATAAAATTAAAAACTTTATTTTTAAATTTATTCAAATTTCTTATCATTTTTGAAAATAAAATTGTCCATTTTGGATCCACAAATCAATGATATCATTCACATGATAGTGATGACATTTGACACATCATCATCATCATTTGATGTGTCAATCAAATGACATTTTTCATAATGACTACTGTATAATGCATGATGATGTGATGTACATCCACTCAAATCAATCCAATCAAATCAATTAATCAATCAATTAAGCCAATAAAAACATGAAAAACATGCAAATTCAAATGATTTCTTGAATTCAATTTGACAATCATCATCCAAATCAGCGAATGGAATTTGTCAAAACTTGTCAAACAATCAACGAATGTAACCAGAAAAATGGCCATAAAATTTTGAATATGAGAAAATAATAATTTTTTTTCATTTGAAAACATTATATTACGAGGTCAGGTTGGTCGAACTGAACCGAAAAAGGGTCAACCTCAGGATGATAAAAATTTCCGTATACAGGTAACGTAATTTGTAAAAAATAAAATTTGGAAAAAAAACTCGGAAACAAAAGAATTGATGATGATGAGGAAGGAAAATCGGAAACTAAATTGGCCATTATTATTTGATGATATCAACCGATTTTGTTGACCGAACAACGATGGTACCCGATCTCGATTCCATTACATAATAATAATAACCGGGGCAACCAATTCGAATCATAATAACCGGAATGGATGTTTTTTGTTTTTTCTCATTCGATAAACAAAAAGAAATAAAACTAAATTTGCACGAGAAAATAACCCTCAATTCAATCATGATGATGATAAGTGACCCTTCGTTCACGAAATGAACGAATCAATCAAGCAAATCTGATTGTGATCGATCGATCGGTTAGTATGGTTTGGTTGGAAGATGAGAATTGGTTACAAATTGATGGTGTTTGTAGCAAAATTTGTAGCAAACAAAAATTTAAAATTTTTTTTCTTAAAAGCGCCCACACTATACTGATGATGATCACGACAACAACTAGGAAACCAAAAGAAAAGAATTCTGCGTATGTGTATCACCACAATAGATATTCACAATGGAGATGATGTTGATGATAATCGATTTACAGTAATCAACTTCCGATATCAAAAAGCAAACAAAACGATTGATTGATCGATCGATTAGGCTGCTGCTGCCCGGCCAATTAATCAAATGTAAATGGTAATCATACAATGAATTGATAGCATCATTACATAACCACCACTATTTCCACAATAAACCATAACAAAACAAACAAACAACAACAGAAAAACATTAAGATGTTTAGATCATGATGATGATGATCATGTCATGGCGCCAATTTCAGTCATGCTTACCCTTTTTTCTCTATCTTTTCTCTATTTTTGATTTTTTTTAATAGCCATTAAAAAATTGAAAAAAATAACAAAAAAAGGATGTGAGAAAAATGAAAAAAATTATCGATTAAAAGTTCTGCGTAAAATCATTCAATTCAATGATGATGGTGAATGGGTGCTTTGATTTTTTGTTTTGTCCATTCCCATCATTATTAGTCGATTTTGAAATTAATTTTTCCGAGTTTCTCAGATTCGATAAATCAGAATACTGCCGATTTTTTTTCGAAAAATTCTTTTGTTCGGGCGACAATATTGAACACAAAAAAACACCGAGAACGAATGATATTTCCCATGATAATCATCAAACGATGTTGGTGTGTGGTGTGTGGCCGCCGGATGGATTTTGGCAAAAAAAATTCCGATTGCAATCAACCAAACCAAATCAAATCAATCTTGGTGGTCGACCGTTTTTTGTTTCGCTTTGAATTTGTTTCTCACCGACAAAAACTTTTTCATTCAGATTTTTCGATTGAATTTTAGAGAGCTAAAAATAAAAAGAATCGATATAATCGATATTTTCTTTCTCTCTCCAAGTTCAATGATCGAATCAAATTAATTCTGAATTAAGAATTTTCACACCATCATTACCATCATTATTATCAACAAATGTCGCATGACAATTGCTGATGATCAAAGAGCAAATTCGTGATAAAGTGATAAATTAACCACAAAAAAAACAATGGTTGCTCGGCACGAATCGTGCGAAAAAACTATTTTAACAAGTGTGACACTTGTTGTTGGAAATCAATGTTCACACTTGTTGATCACCATCACCTGTGGTCATTATTAAATGTCAAACAATCCCAACTGTTTGATGGTGGTGACCAAAAAATTAGCACCCGGATAATCAATCAAGCTTGTTGCTGGCTGTCTGTTTAATAACCGAAAAAGACTTGATCTTTTGCCTGGTGGTTGGCGGCCAGTAGCTGGTGTTTGACCATAACGAATCGATTTTGCATCCAGAAAAAAATGTCATGTCTTTTGTGAATCGATTTATCAATCGTTTCTTCTCTTTAAACAATAATCATTTGGATTTTCGAATGTGCAAATTATCGATTTAAAAAAATCAAAGTCAAAAATTCTTTGATGATAATGATTATGTAACTTACATTTTTTTGTTATATGGATTATATAATAATGATTATAGCTTGCTGGATGGATGTGTTTTTTATATTTCAAAAATGTTCACAGATAGATAAATAAGAATGACCGAATCGACCAGGTGACAGGTGAAATCACATCTTGTTGATGATGGTCAGAGAATTATTGGTCTGTTTTATTCGTGGTTGAATCGTTAATTGATAGTTTGGTTAATAATTTACAAATTGTAATCGATAAAACTTATGATCATCATCGTTGATGGTGGTTATAAATTATCACTTGTGACACATGCACAAATCAAATGGAAAAAACAAAAATCCAGTTCAATTTCGGATTATTTGTAGCAAGCAAGCAAATATTCTCAATTACCACAATATTTCTGATTCTGTTGATGATAATCAATGTCGACATTCAAACAGACAAAAACATTATCGATGAACGTACAACATTGATGATTCCGAACTTACTGAATATACTTGACCTGCAAATGGAACACGATTAACTGTCAATCATTCACTATTCACTATAAAGTATGATGATGATTATGGACAAACAAACATTTCGATTATCATTATTTCAAGTTTTCAAATTATCAAGTTTTCTTTTCGATTACGACGAAACAAACGAACTATTCACTGAGAATGGCAGATTCCGACTGAATGAATTAGTTGTGCACGGTGTGCGCATACCATGATTCAATCGAAACATCATCATCATCATCAAGCAAGCAACAGTGTGTTTGGAGAATGTTTACATCAAACCACCACCATTGCCAATATTGGGATTTCAATGGAGAGAAAGAGAGAAAAAAAACTTGTAAATGCTGAATGCTGTGTGATAGTGGTGGTTCAGAAAAAAAACGACCAAGTTTTTTTTTCTGTTTCGTTTCCAAGTTGAAGTCAAGTTTTGTCTGCGAAATGCAATGGAAAGAGAGCTTGAGGCAGTCACGAGCTTAACTTTTTTTCTCTCCCCCTCCCCACACTTTTTTCTAAAAATTGAAAAATCTAGGCAAAAAAAATTTTGAAACTTCATGGGACCTTCTAAGGACCTTTGTTTTTGTAAAAAGTTTTGTTTGTTTGTTTTGTTTTGTCATTTTAGAATGCCTGAGAAAATCATCATCATTTATAATCATCATCTTAGCCAGAAAAAAATAAGAATCTTAAAAAAATTTTGAACCAAAAAAAGTAAAAGGAATTTTTTTTTGTTAGCCGAATGATCCTGCGGTGTTTGCGAAACAAAAAAAATTTTTTCCAATTGAACAATTCGATGTATCGATGTTTTCGTTCATCACACCTTTTGATGATACCAGTGCAAAGGGCGTTTATATTATGTCATCATCAGTAATGGTTAAAAAATGAAATTCTTTTTGTGATTTGTTTTCACTATTGATTGACCTTCATCGATTGATTGACAACAAGCACCTGTTTGTGCTCAACACATTTGATTATATTGATTTCATTTTTGATGGAATTTATTGCACACACACAGCCGATCATCAAATATTTTATTGTCATCAATAACCCGATAATTATGATGATCACTATGATCGTTTGGCTAATGGTTTAATGATGCACCATGGTGATGGACGACATTCGATAAATGTTGTTTTTTGTTTGCTGAAAAGAATTTGTCGACAACGACCACCGATCGAGATATGATGATTATCATAAAGAGATCATCATCATAATGAATTGCAGGTTATTTTTTCTGAAAAAACCATCTCTTTTAATCGATGTTTTTCTTGAAATGCTTAATTCCTGTCACTCTTTATCATCATCATTTGCATATTTAGAATGAATAAAGGGTGAAAATGATGGCCATATGATGAAAATGGCCATCATCATCATTAACACCTTCATTAATGATGATGATTGTTGTATCTTTTTGCAATCTAAAAATGGATCATTATCATTTGGTGGTGAATGGATTCATTATTATTCATCACCTGCACGACCATCATCATCAATGATCTTGATCTAATGATTCGGTAACGAAAAACCTGTCCCTAACCATACTTTTTGTGGAAAATATTTTTCTTCGTCAAGTTGTGGACATAATCAACCCAAAACCAAAATGAAAAATTCAAAAGAAACCAAAACCAAAACAAACAGTGAAAAAACCGCTTCACTTAAATTTATTTTCATTTTTTCTGAACATATTGAAAACATCATTTACTTTGAATGGTGGTGACGAAGACGTTAATGTTGATGATTGGCAGTGTGTTTATTATGGTTGGTTGTTGAAAAAAAATTTAAACATTTTTTTGCTCTTAATGAATCGAACCGAGAAAAGAGAAGATTCATTATTCGTATCAATGGAAAATAACTGCAACTTTTTAATGATAATGATCAAGAGAGAGGGAGAGAGAGTGTGTTGTGCCCGTGTTCTGTTGCTTTTCATCATGATCATAATTGATTCCATCATTTAGTGAATGTCTATGTTTGTTGTTGTTTGATGAATTCACGATGTTAATGTTGTTGACGACACCGTTTTAAATAAATCGATTTTTTTTCTTTCAAAAAATCAAAAATTCTATTTTTACCCAAGCGACTTGGTTTGTTGAGAAAAAATCAGAATCAATTTTTTGTCTTGTTTTCCAAAGCTATTTTCGGACATGTCAAAAATGTTGTTGTTTTTTCAGCAACAACAATCATTTGTAAAAGTGTAAAGTGGAATGAACCTTGTAATTATTTTTGATAGAATCAAGATCGATTCCATTCCCCGTGTGTTTACATTCCGGGACTCTATTTTCACACAAAACCGACCAATAATACACACAACGACCCTATTGTGCTGAAATTGGTTGGAACCAGAATCTCAAATTCGTCAAAAACAAAACAAAATTCAACACTCTGTGCTGTTTTTGTTGAATGTAAACAAAATGTCATGAATGTTGAATGAATGATTTTTCTTTGAAAATTAAATTGAGAAATCAACAATGACGACCATAATCAAAATCGATACATTTGTTGATTACAATACTGGTGTCTGGTTTCTTTTTTGCTGTTTTGGTTTGCTGGATCCAGGCAATAATATCGAATTATATCGATATACAAACCGCGAAAAACAACTTGCGTAGCAATATTGATCTTCGGTTTTTTCGGTTTTGTTTTGATTATTTGTTCAATCAAATCGAATCACTATGTAAACTATTTTCTGCTATGAATATTGCCACCAGACAGGGTCATCATCATCAATGATCATTTACAAACTGTCAAACTGTTTTGGTTTGTTACAACAACAAAAAATACAAAATTCTGGATATTCAATGTTTATGTTTTTTTCATTGGAAATGAAGAGTTTTTTGTGGGTTCGATATGGACAATGTAAATATTTAGACATTCGAATTCGAATGTTTTTCACATTCGAATGTTTGATCCATATAGGACATATATCCATTTGACCAACATTAATTACCACCAACAATTCTGGGTAAATTTTAAACAAACGAAAAACTTTCGATTGATTTCGAAAAAAGATACAAATCTAGGCTTCAACATTTTCTAATGAAAACATTTTTCGTTTGTTTGTTTATTCAATGAATTCTTTCATTGTTTTTCAAGCTAAATTCATCAATTCATTGTGTTCCAGTTTTTTTTTGCTTTCAATCTTTCAAACAAAAAAGGTTTTTATTTATGTTTCGATGATATTAGTGTGTTCTTGATTGTTTTTGGTTTAAAAAAATTTTGACATTTTGAAATTCCTATTTTTTTCGAACCCAAAGAAATTGAAAATTTTCGAATAATGATCGATGTGATGATACGTCCTTAATGAACAACGTATACACAGTGTTTGTTTATTTTTATTTTTTTGATTTCACGCGTTCGAAAACAAACTTCGAAATAGTGATATTTTCAATTTTTCACCATGGATCCTGCTAATTTATTTGACACCCATCCATCATCATCACCATCATCATTGTCTTCGCCATCGTTATTTGCTAATATAAAACCGAATCAAATAAAATCACCATTTTTGAATCAATCATCATTACCCGATCAATTAGCTGCCGAATATATTGTTCCTGATTTTGGTGGTGTTGGTGGCACATCGTCAACGATTCATAATCGTGGTCGTTTTGAATTAGCATTCTCACAAATTGGTGGTGCTGTCATGTTGGGTTCTGGTTTTGGTGGTGCAATGGGAACATATCGAGGTTTGAAAGAAATTGCCCAGCTAAAAGAATCATCATCCAAGGAATTTCTCCGCATAAAACGGACTAAATTATTAAATTACATAACCAGAAATGGTGCTCGTATGGCCAATACATTCGGTTCGATTGCCCTGACATATTCGGCTATCGGTGTTGCCGCTGCAAGTTTGAATCAACATCAAAAAAATGATGATATTAATACTGCCATATCAGCTATTACAACCGGTGCATTATATGGTGGATTAATAAGCAATGTCCCAAATCAATCGCTGCCAAATGCCGACAAATGGATGTGGAAATTACGAACAAAACGTGCTGGTATTGGTTCATTAATTGGATTTATAGCTGCCGCCACCTATATCTTGTTATTTAATTCGGATAAATATTATTAAATTTTGTTAATTTTTTTTTTTGTTAATTTCAAAATAAAATTGTTACATTTTTTCTCGCTTTAAATGTTTGTTGTTGTTTAATTTGGTTGATTGAATTGAACGATAAAAATGGAACCAGAAAAAGTGGAAAAATTTTTCCAAATAACCTATCTGTATAAACGACGATATCCAATACGACGAACAAATCATAATGAAGAATATCGTGAACGGAAAATTTATAATTTTTGGCGTGAATTAGATGAAAAATTCTTATGGTTATGGTTGATTATACAACGAATTTATTATTCATTTTTACGGCCATCATCCAGATCGATGGAAATAACATTCGGTAAGCGTTCTGTTTGCGTATAAATTCATTAGGTAATCGTTACGTATGTTTAGATCGTATAATATCATTGTTTGCATTCTGCCCACCACATGATACATATGTTTTTGATTTTGATCATCATTTAATCGCAACCACCCCGGCAAATGATCCGAATCAACTGGATATTCAGAATTTGAAAGGAGAAATTCTATTAAGTCATTTCATTGCTAATCCTATGAATCATAAACTTCAAGAAATTTATCAAAGAAAATTCATTCGTATAGCAAAATATCTAGAATGTTTTTATGCATTTAATCGTTATGGTAATCGTGTGGCTTGTATTTTTATCCATCAAAGTCGAAAACGTATACGTTCCGTGCGTGGTACTATTGTTTATAGTCACACAAATGCTGAAGATATTGGCACAATTTTAAGTCATTTATGGAAAATGAAACGCAAATTACCTAGGTATAATATTTTTTCCTATGATTATTCCGGTTATGGCATGAGTAGTGGCCAACCTTCTGAACGTAATATTTATGCTGATATTGAAGCTGCAATCAACGAATTAATGCGTCGTAAATCATTGAATCCAGACGATTTGATTTTATTTGGTGAAAGTATCGGTTCAGTTCCTACAACTTATATGGCTGCTACACGTATGGTTGCTAGTGGTGTTATCCTTCAATCGGCATTCATGTCCGGTATACGGATTTATTTTCCATATAATCTCACCGGCAGCGGTGGTAATGATCACAATAGTCGAACCTTGCCATTCGATCCATTTGCTAATGTTGATCGATGTTCGCTGATTGAAAGTCCAACATTTGTTATACATGGCAGTGAAGATATGTTAGTCGATATCTGCCATGCTATTGCTATTTATGAACGGCTAAAAAATCCTGTCGAACCATTTTGGGCAAACGGAGCATCACATATGAATATTCATAAACATCCGGATTATTATAACCGTTTAAATCATTTTTTACATTCAATTTCACGATAACCACAAAAAATCCCTAATAAAATAACTTTATTCCCCTTTCAATTTGATCATTTTAATCGGAAATTAACAAACAAACAAAAATTAATAAAAAACCAAACAATGTCGATGCGAATCGCTGCCATTCCATATGGTTGTTTTGTTTTTTGCTTTGCGTTGCTTTTTTTTAAAATTTGATTGCTGGCTGTGCGTTCTCACTTGGATAATGTTATAAAACATCCATAATCGAAAAGAATTTTCTTTTTGGGTGAAAAATGTCTAAAATTAACTTTTCATTTTAGTTCAAACATCAGTTCAGTTCGAGTGGAGTAAGAACAATAAACATAGACAACAACAAGAAGAATATACAGTGTACATGTACGTGTACCATACGCAAAAGAATATTCTTCATATTTGAATTGTTGTTTTTTTTCACCAACAACATTCGTTCTTAGTTTAGGTCACACAGTCACACATTACACAGTACAGTACAATACAGTGCAACAAGGAATTCAACGACAAGATACGAAGAAGAAGAAATTCCAGCGACCGAAAAACCAAATGAACTAAAAAATCCATATGGTAATAATAATAATGATGCCGGTAATGTAAAAGTTTACCGATGGAATGAATTTTTCTGATTCTGATCATCAATTTGATTTGATTTACAAGAAAAAAACTGAAATCAAACAGAAAACAAAATTAAATCAACAAACAAATCATCCAACGAATCGATCGATCAATCGATTCGGTAAAAAGAGTGACTGACATCATTTTATTGACAAAAAATTTATTCATTGGTAATGTTTATGGTGATTTGAGTGTAGTGTGGTGTTTTTGTTGTTGTTGGCATCCAATAAACTTTCTTTTGCATAAAAAATGTTTTTCACCCAAAATATCATCTGTCATCATTGCTAGTGAAATAGACAATTTTTCATTGAAAGTGTTTTGGTCAAATTCTAAAATTTCAAGATGGCGGACGAAGGTTCCGAACAAGATGATATTTCATTCTTACGAACGGTATTTGTTCATTTGATTTGTTGGTGGTCACATTTTGATGATAATAATAATGACAATTCATTTTATAGGATGATATGGTATGTTTACAACATGGTGCCACAAATAACCGTGTTTGTTTGGCTGCTGAAGGTTTTGGTAATCGTCATTGTTATTTGGAAAATATTGCCGATAAAAACCAACCACCTGAAATATCATCATGTGTTTTTGTCATCGAACAAGCATTGTCAGTTCGTGCATTACAAGAAATGGTTACCGCAGAACAAGCAGAAAATCAAAACAATGATAATGAAGGCAGCGGAAGCGGCGGCAGTAGTGGTAAATCTAATGCTGCAGGTGGACATCGAACTCTGCTTTATGGTCATGCTGTCCTTTTGCGTCATGGTCATTCAAATATGTACCTGGCATGTTTATCAACAAGTTCATCCAAAGATAAATTATCATTCGATGTTGGCTTGCGAGAAAATTCTCAAGGTGAAGCATGTTGGTGGACAATTCATCCTGCATCGAAACAACGATCCGAAGGTGAAAAAGTTCGTGTTGGTGATGATTTGATTTTGGTTTCCGTTGCAACTGAACGTTATCTGCATACCGCATTGGAAGCTGGAAGTTATGTTGTAAACGCTTCGTTTCATCAAACACATTGGTCTATTGCACCATTCGGAACCGGTACATCACGTGCTAAAAATGTTGGATTTGTCTTCGGCGGTGAAGTCCTACGTTTTTTCCATGGTGGTGATGAATGTCTGACTGTGCCGACAAATTGGTCATCCGATTCTGCTGGTGGTGGCGGTGAACAAAATACGGTTGTTTATGAAGGTGGCGCTGTATTTAACCAGGCACGAAGTTTATGGCGTTTAGATTTAGCCCGTACGAAATGGTCTGGTGGATTTATCAACTGGGGTCATCCATTGCGTATACATCATATTACAACCGGTCGTTATTTGGGTATTAATGATGCCAATGATATTTGTTTACTGTCACGAGAAGAAGCAACCATAGAACGGGCAGCATTCTGTCTAAAACCTAATAAAGAAAAAAATAAAGATGATAAACGTGATTTAGATGAAAAAGATGAAGAAATCATAGGGTTACCATTGATAAAATTTGGTGATACTACCGTATATGTACAACATTGCGAAACTGGCCTATGGTTATCATATAAAACATATGAAACAAAAAAACGAGGTGTTGGTAAAGTCGAGGAAAAGCAGGCAATCATGTCCGAAGAAGGTAAAATGGATGATGGACTGGAATTCTCTCGGTCGCAAGAAGAAGAAGGAAAAACTGCACGGGTCATTCGCAAATGTGAACAACAATTTAACCGGTTTGTTTGGATTCTGAATTCATTACATTCATCCAGAACGACACAACGTGGACATCGTCTTTCACGTTCACCATCACCATCGCCTGCGGGAACTGTTTCTTCTACCACTATGGCACCCGCAGCAACACCAAACGCATCTCCATTGTTCACCGATCAAGATCAACAAGGAATGATTATGTGTTTGGAAGATCTGATAAATTATTTTGCACAACCAGATGCCGAATGTGATCATGAAGAACGACAAAATCGCCTGAAAGCACTGCGTAATCGTCAGGATCTTTTCCAAGAGGAAGGAATTCTCAATCTGATCCTGGAAGCTGTTGATAAAATGAATATTATAACAACGCAAGGTTTACTAACCGCTCTGCTTGGTGATGAAAGTAATTCAAATTGGGATACCATTACAAATTATCTTTATCAATTGCTGGCTGCAATCATAAAAGGTAATCATACTAATTGTGCTCATTTTGCACAATCACATCGTTTAGATTGGCTGTTTGCATCACTTTCATCACAACAAGCAAGTGAAGGAACCGGAATGCTCGATGTTTTACACTGCGTCCTAATTGATTCACCCGAAGCATTGAATATGATGCAAGAAAATCATATCAAAGTTATTATATCGTTATTGGAAAAACATGGTCGTGATCCTAAAGTTCTGGATGTTCTTTGTTCACTATGTGTTGGCAATGGTGTTGCCGTTCGATCATCACAGAATAATATTTGCGATAATTTATTGCCAAGTAAAAATCTTCTTTTACAAACCAAACTGATTGATCGTGTGGCCTCAATGCGACCAAATTTCTATGTTGGCAAGGTGGAAAATTCAGCAATGTATCGTAAATGGTATTTCGAAGTTATAATCGATCATATTGAAATGGTTACACATTTGGAACCACATTTTCGTTGTGGTTGGGCAAACACCCAGGGTTATGTTCCATATCCAAGTGGTGGTTGTAAGTGGGGTGGTAATGGTGTTGGTGATGATCTTTATTCATATGGATTTGATGGCCAATATATTTGGACTTGTGGCCGTGCAAATTTGGTTAGGAATATTGCGACGGGAAATGTTCCCGGAGGAACGATGACTGAGCAATTTCCCGTGCAGAAAAATACAGTTATCGGTTGTATTTTAGACCTGAATATCCCGTTGATAACGTTCACTGTGAATGGGATTCCGATCCGAGGTTGTTTCAAAAATTTCAGCACTGATGGCATGTTTTATCCGGTCATAAGTTTCGGTGCGAAATATTCTTGCCGGTTTTTATTCGGTGGTGATCATGGCCGATTGCGATTCGGGCCACCACAAGGACATTCACCAATCATACAGACATTATTGCCTGCACAAGAATTGAACATAGAACCTTGCTTTCAATTTGGAGATTTGGTTAAAGGAATTATTTATGGGCCAAACGTTGAACTATACGATGATGCAGCATTTGTCCCTAGACCAGTGGAAACGAATGAAATAAGTTTGCCTTCATATATTGAATCAGTTCGGGATAAATTGGCGGAAAATACTCATGAAGTATGGTCAATGAATAAAATTGAACAAGGTTGGATTTATTCCGAACAACGTGATGATATTGCTCGTACACATCCATGTTTGACATCATTCGAACGATTGCCATTGAATGAAAAGAAATACGACACAACTTTAGCGTTACAAACATTGAAAACAATCCTAGCGATTGGTTATCGTATTACAGTGGATAAAACACCGGCACGTATTAAATCCATACGTTTGCCTAATGATCCATATTTGCAATCGAATGGTTATAAGCCAGCACCAATGGATCTATCACAAATTGAATTGAATGCAAAAATGATCGAATTGGTAGATCTGTTGGCGGAAAATACACATAATGTATGGGCAAGAGAAAGAATTGCACAAGGTTGGACTTATGGCCGACTAGAAGATCATCTAATGCGTCGTAGTCCGCATTTAGTTCCTTACCGGTTGGTTGATGATGTAATCAAAAAAGCGAATCGTGATACAGCAACTGAAACAGTAAAAACATTACTGGCATATGGTTATAATCTAGAACCGCCAAGTGGTGATTCTGCAGCCGAATCAGTAGCAAATATTTTTGGTCGAAAAGATTCGTCAACGAAAAATCGTCAATATGATTTTCGTTCATATCGAGCAGAGAAAACTTATTCCGTTCATAATGGAAAATGGTATTATGAAGTAGAAATTCTTACCGAAGGTCCAATACGATTGGGTTGGGCACGAACATCATTTTCGCCAAATTTCGAACTTGGTAATGATGATTGTTCATTTGGTTATGATTGTTTGCGTGCCAAAAAATGTTATGCAAATAGTAATGAAACATTTGGAAAACCAGTACAAGTTGGTGATGTTGTTGGTTGTATGCTTGATCTGAATGATCGAATCATATCATTCAGTTTGAATGGCGAACTGTTATTGGATTCATTAGGCAGTGAAGCTGCATTCAGCTCAGAATTATCATCGACTATTTCCACTGCTGATGGTGGTGGTGGTTTTGTTCCGGCATTTACTCTTGGTGTTCACCAGAAGATTCGTCTGATTTGTGGCCAAGATGTAAATCAACTGAAATTTTTCACTCAATGTGGACTGCAAGAAGGTTATCAACCATTTTGTGTTAATATGAATCGTTCGATGACTTTTTGGTACAATAAAGATGAACCAATATTTGGTGATCTGGATGATAATTCTAATATTGAAGTTATACGAATACCATCAGGTTCAGATTCCTCACCTGCATTGAAATTATCACATAAACTATTCGAAACACAAGAAAAAGCAAGTTGGGAATTTTTACGATTATCATTACCTGTCCAGATTAATGATTTTCTTATCGATGATTTGGAAAAATCTTCCAGATGGGATGAAATCCGACGCCGAATTCAACGTAATCGTAGTGCAGAATTTATGCATCCTGCTCGTTTGGAACAACATATGTTAAAATCTGGCTTCTCAATTTCCGATGTCAAAGAATTAAATCGAGCATATTCAGATACTACTGCTGCTGCGGCTGCTGGCGGAAGCGGTGGTGTCGGTGTTGGAGGAAATGAAACGGATGAAAATGCGATTAATACACCGCAACCACAGCAATCACAAATGTCATGGATGAAACGCAAACAAAGTGCATTGGTCAAAACAAAATCATTTGAAAATGAACTGAAAGTACCAACCGTACATGAAGCACAGGTTATGATGGCAACAATGACAACAAACGCATCGGCTAGATCAAAACGATCAACAAGTGTTGAAGCACTGAATCGTGCTGCGAATAAATCACAACAACATTCGACGGAAATTGTTGATCCGAAAATTCGTAGTAAATCGCCGTTTCGATTTTTACGTTATGGCAATAGGAAACCGGAAGATAAGCAAGAACAAGAACGTCGTCAACAACAACAACAACAACATCAACAACAAAGACGACAAGCTGGACGTGCACAAGAAATCGGTACCGGATTGCTACAAGCAGGCATACCGCAAATCGATGTTAGTAATGCATCATTTCGTGGTCTGCAACCACCATTTCCAACAAGCACGATTGGTCGTCGTCGATCTACAATTGCAGCTCCTGCAGGTGCAACTGGAGCTATTTCGGCTCGACGTGGTTCACGAGTTAAAATGGAAACCGAAACATTACCCGATGAAACGAATGATTTGTTGGACAATACAGTTTTGGATTTGATTGATGAATATTTTTACGGTGTCCGTGTATTTCCTGGCCAGGATCCAAATCATGTTTGGATCGGATGGGTCACACCAAATTTCAAGCATTTCGAAACAAAAACATTCGATTCTTCTGGCATTCGTAAAGTAACATTACAGGTTTGGTCTGAAACTGGTCAGCTTTCCGATTATTTTGATCGACAAAATTGCTATATGTTGAATGCCGGCAAAATGTATGCAGAAGTTCATGAAGATGAACAACAACAAGGATCAACTTCACGATCGAATCAAGGAATGTTTATTGGTTGTCATGTTGATACGGCTACTGGTTGCTTAACATTCACAGCTGATGGCCGATCATTACGACATAAATTTCGCATCGAACCGGGTATTAAACTGTTTCCGGCCATTATTTTCGAAGCAACATCAAAAGAATGTCTTCAATTCGAATTGGGTCGTACACCAACAACGTTACCGTTATCATCGGCTATATTGAAAACTAGCCGTAAACATTTGGCACCACAATGTCCACCACGACTTCGTGTACAATATCTTCAATCTTATCAATGGTCACGAGTACCGAATCAATCGCTTCGACCCCATTCATTAAAATTATCCGACATACGTGGTTGGTCAATGTTATGTGAAGATCCTGTATCGCAATTAGTTATTCACGTTCCGGAAGAAGATCGTTGCATTGATATTTTAGAACTGATCGAAAATGAACGATTTCTACAATTTCATTCACATACACTTGCATTATATGGTGCGCTTTGTTTTCAAGGTAATAATCGTGCTGCACATATTATATGCGATCATGTTGATGCCAAGCAACTCATGTTTGCAATCAAATCCGAATATATGTCCGGTCCATTGCGTACTGGTTTTGCTGACCTTTTGATTGATTTACATTTTGAAATCCATGCAAATGCAAGAAATCTTACCCAAAATGAATTCATTCTGCCGGTTAGTGACAATCTTCGACGTTTATACGCAATTGGTGATGATCGTATGATACATTCATTGTCATCATTGAAATCTGTATCGATACGGCCAAAAATGTCAATGAATGAACCGAATCAGAAAAATTATTCAATTCGTGATATGGCCAGTCCGTTTTTCCCCGTAGACGTTCTGAAACAATTTGTAATGGAAGCATTGGATGATGCAGTACGCAAAGGAAATCGACCGAATCGAGATCCAATTGGTGGTTCGAATGAAAATCTCTTCGTTCCGCTAATCAAATTGGCGGATAAACTCCTGCTGATTGGTTGCATTGATGATCAAGACTTAGAACGAATTCTGATCCTAATCGATCCGGAAACATTTGATCCTGATTATGATTTTGAAAGTATTCCACGAATGAAAGGTCTGATCCAAATGAGTTTGGATGAAGGTGTCCAACTACAAATGACATTGATTCTTCATCATCTGATGGATCTACAATTACGTCATCGTGTTGAAGCAATTATTGCATTTAGCTCGACATATGTCAAAGATTTACAAGCAGATCAACTCAGGCGTTATATTGAAATCAAACAAGAAGATATGCCAGCCGCTGTTGCTGCGAAAAAAACCCGTGAATTTCGTTGTCAACCACAAGAACAAATGCGAACAATTCTTGCGTTTAATCATCCGGATAATGAAGAAAACCAGGATTTATGTCCAACACGTGATGAATTGAAAGAAATTCTGACAATTTTTCATGAAAAAATTATCCATAAAATCAATGTTATCCGTCATTGTCAGGATGATGCGGAGACGGAAAATGATTCTGATTCTGGTATCGATGATTCTATGATGGGCCATCATTCATCACGATCCTGGTCAAATAAATTATTCAATTTAGTTGATAATGTTAAATCATCATTCGGCAAAAAACGTGAAAGTAGTGGAGGCCAAAAATCAAAAGAACCACCCGAAGATATCCTTGTTCGGAAAATTGTTACGACAATCATTCATTGGGCTGAAGATACTGAATTGGAGAATAATGAATTGATTAGACAAATGTTTTACTTACTACTTCGTTGTTATAATGGTGTGGGAACGCTAATGGAAGCTCTAAGCAATACTTATGTTATGAGTGATCAATCTAAAGCTGATGTTGAAGATTTATTGCGTCACTTGAATGTTGTTCGTGCATTACTGCCCGTACAAATGGGTCCGGAAGAAGAAGAAGTTATGCGACAATCATTGTGGACTATGGTTAATAACAAGATTTTCTTTCAACATCCAGACTTGATTCGCATATTACGTGTTCATGAAAATGTTATGGATGTTATGATGAATACGCTGAAAAAACAACAAAAATCCGATGATTCACAATCATCGTTATCGGCTGCAGCTATTGCTGCATCAAATCGCTCGGATTCAATATCCGAAATGGTTGTTGCTTGTTGTCGTTTTCTTTGCTTTTTTTGCCGGTCCGGGAGGAAAAATCAGAAAGCCATGTTTGATCATCTGGATTTTCTGTTGGAACATTCAAATATTTTACTTTCACGACCATCACTTCGCGGAACTACACCGTTAGATGTAGCTTATTCATCGTTGATGGAAAATCCTGAACTTGCATTGGCATTGCGTGAAAATTATTTGGAAAAAATTGCAATTTACCTGTCCCGTTGCGGTCTGCAATCAAATCAAGAATTAATTGATAAAGGTTACCCGGATGTGGGATGGGATCCAGTTGAAGGTGAACGTTACCTGGATTTTCTGCGTTTCTGTGTCTGGGTTAATGGAGAATCAGTAGAAGAGAATGCAAATCTTGTCATACGGCTATTGATTCGAAGACCTGAATGTCTTGGGCCAGCATTACGTGGTGAAGGACAAGGTTTGCTAGCTGCCATTAAAGAAGCAATAATAATGTCCGAAAGAATTGCCAAAGAGCGTCAACAACAACGACAAGGGCAACAATCACAAATGAAAGAAATGGAACAACAGGACCAGGATGATGAACAGGATGAAGATTATATCGATATGGGATCAGCTATATTGAATTTTTATTGTACACTGGTCGATGTTCTTGGTCGTTGTGCACCAGAAGCGGCAACAATCGCCCAGGGCAAAAATGAATGTCTTCGTACACGTGCCATTCTACGTTCATTGGTGCCGATTGAAGATTTGGAAGGTGTTTTGTCGTTGAGATTTACGTTGACTGCAAACAGCAACAATGCAGAGGGAAAATCTGATATGCCAAATAGTTTGCTACCATCACATAAACAATCGATTGTTTTGTTCCTTGAACGTGTATACGGTATCGATAGTCAAGAATCATTTTTCCGATTATTAGAAGAAGCTTTTTTGCCGGATCTTCGCGCTGCAACAATGTTTGAAACTGGCAGTGATTCTGCTAGCGGTAATGATAGTGAAATGTCATTAGCATTGAATCGTTATCTTGGTAATGCTGTACTACCATTGCTAATCAAATACCATTATTATTTTGCCGATGCGGATAATTGGTCTAATTTATTGGATGCTTCACTCCACACTGTATATCGTTTGGCAAAAGTAAAAATCCTAACCAAGGGACAACGAGAAATCGTATCAGATTTCTTGGTCGCATTAACCAAAGAAATGATGCCTGCAATGTTGTTACGATTGTTGCGAAAATTATCAATCGATGTTTCAACAATATCTGAATCAACGACAGTCGCTTATCGTCTGCTAACATTACATTTTGAACGTTGCGGCCGTTATTATGGTTCCGGTAGTGGTCAAGCACCGTATGGTTCAGCATCGGAAGAAGAACGCCGCCTGACTATGGTTTTGTTTTCAAACATTTTCGACTCATTAGCTAAAATGGATTATGATCCAGATCTGTTTGGTCAAGCATTACCATGTTTGACAGCTATTGCAAGTGCATTACCACCTGATTATTCAATGCCAGCCAATTCATTGGAGGATTTAAATTTTCATAAACAAATTGGTGCACGGGAATTTCCATATATACCTGAACCGGTTGATATATCCCGGATAAATTTATCAGCAGATTTGATGAATTTAGTGCAAAAATTTTCTGAACATTACCATGATGCATGGGCACAACGCAAATTTGATCATGGTTGGCAATATGGTGAACAATGGTCATATAAAAAATCACATCCACGTTTGAAACCATATCCAATGCTGAATGAACGTGAAAAACAATTATATTGTGAACCGATACGAGATGCATTGAAAACATTGTTAGCATTAGGCTATATTATTGATCGATCAGATTCCGGTGGTAGTGGAACGTTGACCAGCAAATCGCAACCAACGACCATGTCACATCAAGCAACATCCATACAGGATTATAATCCACAACCAGTTGATATGACTAATCTAACGTTGAATCGTGAAATGCAAACAATGGCCGAGCGTTTGGCGGAAAATGCTCATGATATTTGGGCAAAAAACGTCCGCGAACAAAGTCGAATGATGGCTGCCGGTGGTCAAAATGTTGGCCAAAATGTTAATATAATTCATCCACAAATGGTACCATATGATTTGTTAACCGATCGAGAGAAGAAAAAAAATCGTGAACGTTCGCAAGAATTGCTGAAATTTCTCCAATTCGAAGGTTATAAAGTTCATAAAAATATTGAACGCAATCGATTGAATTCAATGACGCCTGGTTCGCCAGCAGCGGCACCGGAATCACCCGGTACAACAGCATCGACAACGCAACAACCGAATCAAGAATGTCGTTTTGCATCATCTTTGCTGGAAAAATTACTACAATACATGGATACGGCATCGATTAATCTTCGTTTGTTGAAACCATCCACTAATTTCAGCCGTCGTTCATCATTTAAACAATCTTCGGGTGATGTTAAATTTTTCAGTAAAGTTGTGCTGCCATTAACGGAAAAATATTTCTCCGCACAAAGAATATTCTTCCTGAATTCAATAGCATCGGTTAATGTTCAAACAGCTGCAACAGTTGCTGCAACAACTGCTACAGCAGGTGTTGCAACTGTTCGTGAAAAAGAATTGGTTGCAAGTTTATTCTGTAAACTTGCATCGTTTGTTCGATCAAAACTTTCCGTAATTGGTTCGGATGTTAAAACCTGTGTTCGATGTTTGCAGGTTTTAGTCGGTGCTATCGATGCCCGTACTATCGTACGATATTCACCGGATTTTGTCAAAACATCAATGCAAACATTCTTCAATCATGCTGCTGATGATCTGGCTAATTGTTTGGTAAATTTACAACAAGCCAAATTCCCATATATTCGTGGTACAGCAATGAAAACCTCATCATCATTGAATTCAATCCAATTAATGTTATTACCCGTTCTAACATCGTTATTTGATCATTTGGCTGCAAATGAATTCGGATCCGATCTATTAGTGAATGATATTCAAGTTGCATGTTATAAAATGCTAAATTCTCTCTATGTTTTGGGCACAAGACATCAACAGCTGAATCTTGGTCGACAATTCATTAAATATGAATTGAATCGTCATCGAACTGCAATTGGTAATTGTTTGGCTGCATTTGCATCAACATTTCCGGTTGCATTTCTGGAACCGCATCTGAATAAACATAACCGTTACTGTATTCATGGCAAATCGGAAGAACATTCGCTAGAAGCATTGGAAGTTTTATCCGAATTGGGTGCATCCATGCCAACATTGGATGAATTGATTGGGCAGATTGAAAAATTTGTGCAAAATGGACGTTATCAACAAGAACCACATATAGTCGATGTTATCATACCGATTGTTTGTGCATATCTGCCATTCTGGTGGTCACAAGGTCCGGATAATGTTAATGTTTCCGGTGATAATTACATAACGATGGTAACCACTGAACATTTGAATGGAATTTTCAAAACAATTTTAAATTTGATTGGAAATAATATCGGCGTCCGCCAGGCAAATTGGATGACAACCATAGCAAGTCATGCTGGCCAAATAATCATTAATTCATCGGATACATTATTAGTGGATCCAATCATGCCATTAACGGAAAAAATTCTTCAACGTGCTGAACAAGCCTATCATAATGAAGATATGATGCGTGGTGGTGGTTTTCTGCTCAAATCGACAACCACCGAAGATACAGCCGATGCTGAATCCCAAATTCAGGAAGAATTTGCCATATTGGTTCGTGATTTATATGCATTTTATCCATTGTTGATAAAATATGTTGATATCCAACGACAACATTGGCTCAAACAAAATAATCGCAATGCAGAACGTTTGTTTTACTGTGGTTCAACAGTGTTCAATATTTGGCTAAAATCACAATTTTTCCGACGAGAAGAACAGAATTTTATTGCTTCAAATGACATTGATAATATGGCATTGATTATGCCATCTTCGGGTCGTGGTGGCCGACTAGTTTCGAATGTTAAAGTGGATAGTGGTCAATCGGGATCATCATCATCACGAAAAGTGAAAAAGAAACGTGATGGTAAACGTGATAAAGATAAGGAATTGGCAGCAAGTTTGATTGTTGCATGTTTGAAACGTTTGCTACCGGTTGGATTGAATTTATTTGCCGGTCGTGAACAAGAACTAGTTCAACATACAAAGGAAAAATTTCTGAAGAAATCGCCCGAAAGTGATATATTTGAATATGTTAAAACACAATTAACATTACCGGATAAAATTGATCCAAGTGATGATATGTCATGGCAGCATTATTTGTACAGTAAACTGGGATCCAAAACACAAACCACCCCATCTACCGGCAGTGGTGATCTGATTCCGTTGAACAAAGCAGCAGCCACAAAAGAATTGCAAATAACCGGTGACCAATTGGTTGATCGAATTATTGAAATGGCTAAAGTTTTGTATGGTCTTCATATGGTAAGTTTTTGATTTTGGAAATGGCATTTTGTGAATGTTTGTTTTGCTTGGCTTTGAATATGACGAATTTTGTTAAATCCTAATTCCCTATTTGTTTGTTTGATTGTTGTGATTTGATTGTTTGTTATGGTGGTTCATTCAGATTGATCATCCATCCAGTAAAGAAAAAGGTGTATGGCGTAGTTGTGTTTCAAGTCAAAGAAAACGAGCTGTTATTGCATGTTTTCGCATGACATCATTACATTCTTTACCAAGGTAATGTTTTTAATTTCTTTCAAAAAAAATCCTATTCCCATGTGTATGTGTTTGTTGTGTGTGTGTCTGTGTGAATGTATCGATAAAGCATGTTGGTCATTTGATGGAAATTTAAAATTTTTTTCTTCATATTTATTTCCGAATCGAAAAACGACAAGATAAAACCGGCACAGAAAATCGATGGAAATCGATATCGTTATCGATTAAGTGTTGCTAAACGACGTGCAATACAAAATTCAGTGCTAATGAATCAATTGTTGGCTAAAATGCCCAGGTTTGCTACAAACAAAAACCCATTTTGACACACCGACATTGATTTTTACCTGGAAATTTCTCTTGTTTCTGATATAAACCTTTTAAAATTTATTTTTTTCATTGACATAACACAGGCATCGTGCAATAAATATATTTTTGAAAACATATTCCGATCAATGGTTAGAAGTGGAAAATGTTGGTCATGAACAGCTAATAGAAGATACAACCGAATCGTTTGAAGAATTGGAACAAAAAATTTCCGGCGAAGAAGGATCCACTTCGGAAAAACATGATCCGATTGCTCAATTAACAACGGCATTTTCACGTTCGGCCACTACTGAACATGGTGGTGCAATGAAAGAGGATCGACTTTATATGGATTATGCGTTTATTTTTGCACAAAGTTGTGGTGGGTCAGAAGAAAACGATGATGACGATGAAGAAGGTGGTGATGATAATGGTGGTGAAGAAGATGGTAGTTCTATTCACGAACAAGAAATGGAAAAACAAAAATTATTATTTCAACAGCAACGATTGGAAAAACGTGGTGTTGCCGAAATGGTCTTGCTTTATATTAGTGCATGTCGTGGACTGCCAAGTCCGATGGCATTGAAAACATTGAAATTGGGTATTTCCATACTGAAAGGTGGCAATGTTGATATTCAAATGCGAATGTTGAAACATTTGAAAGAGAAAAAGGATGTTGGTTTTTTCATATCGATTGCGGGCCTAATGAATTCTTGCTCCGTACTGGATTTGGATGCATTCGAACGAACACAGAAAGCAGAAGGTTTAGGTGTTGGTTCGGAAGGAACGACTGGGGAAAAAAATATGCATGATGCAGAATTCACCTGTGCTTTATTCCGTTTCATACAGTTATTATGTGAAGGTCATAATCTGGAATTTCAAAATTACCTTAGAACACAAGCCGGTAATACAACAACGGTTAATGTTGTTATTGCCACTGTTGATTATCTGCTTCGGCTACAAGAATCGATTATGGATTTTTATTGGCATTATTCCAGTAAAGAAGTTATCGATCAATCTGGTATTGAAAATTTTGGCAAAGCAATCAATGTTGCCAAACAAGTGTTCAGTACGTTGACCGAATCAATTCAAGGCCCGTGCACAATGAATCAACAAGCGCTGGCCCATTCTCGTTTATGGGATGCTGTTGTTGGATTCATGTTTTTGTTTGCACATATGCAAAAAAAACTTTCACAAAATTCATCGCAACTGGAGTTACTGTTGATGCTGTTAGATCTGCAAACCGAAATGGTCATTCTGATGTTATCAATGTTGGAAGGTAATGTTATGAACGGTACGATTGGTAAACAAATGGTCGACACACTGGTTGAATCGGCTGCAAATGTTGAAATGATTTTGAAATTTTTCGATATTTTCTTGAAACTTAAAGATTTTACATCGTCTTCATCGTTTCAGGTGAGTGAATTTGATTGATTAGTGACTGATTAATTGATTTTGTTTTATGACAGGACTATGACAAACGAAATACCGGTTGGATTCATGCCAAAGATTTCCGTAAAGCATTACAACAGCAAAAAATTTATAGTGATGAAGATATTGCATTTCTAATGTCATGTTGTGAACCAAATCATGATGGTTATCTGGATTATCGTGAATTTACCGAACGTTTTCATAACCCGGCTAAGGATATTGGTTTCAATTTGGCTGTATTGTTGACCAATTTATCCGAGCATATGACTAATGATCCACGATTACAGCGATTTCTAGAAACAGCAAGTTCATTACTGAGTTATTTTGAAAATTATCTTGGCCGTATTGAAATTATGGGCAGTTCAAAACGTATCGAGAGAGTTTATTTTGAAATTGCTGAAGAAACCATCCGACAGTGGGAAAAACCACAGATTAAAGAATCGAAACGTGCATTTTTCTATTCAATCGTTACCGAAGGTGGTGATAAAGAAAAATTGGAAGCTTTCATTAATTTTTGTGAGGATGCTATATTTGAAATGCAACATGCTTCCAGTATTTCCATGGAAGAAGATGATGAACCGAAAAAAGCAGGTTGGTGATTCAGCTAGCTGATTGTTTGATTTGATTTTGATTTGTTTTTTTTGTCATCATGGAACAGAGGAATATCCACATCCAGGCAGTGAGGAAAAACGAACATCATTTTTCGATCCAATAAAGAATGTTTTTGCAATCGTTTGGTTAAAAATCTGTGGACTGTTTAGTTATTTGAAGCCAAGTTTTCTACGAAAACAATGGCAATCATTGTTGGAAAAAACCTGGTTTGAATTAATATATGGATCGGTGAAATTAATGTTGAAAGGAACCTACCTAAGTTTGTGGTCAATATATTTTGTCAACAAAATTGTATTGAAGATAATTCTTGAATTAATGCTGGGTAAATATGGTCTGGTTGAAGAAGAAGAAGAACCGATCGAAAAACCACCGACCATTCATTATCATCAAGCTTCGATGGTCGTTGAACCACGTATGGCATTGATGAGTGCCAATGATCATCTTATTAGCAGCAATACCATGACGGATGAACATCGACAAACATCCAACCTAGATAATCAACAAGCAATAGACGAAGGAATCGTCGAAGATTTAAGTAAGTTTTGCATTAATTTTGCTCGAAAAATTTGATGAAAATTGCCTTTTTTCGAATGTTTCTTAGAAGACGAACCACGAAACGAATCAAGTGTTCATCAGGAAACATCAATGACGGATGATCATCATGCTACCACTATTATGACAGAAGGTTCCATACCCGATTCAGATCGGTTAATTGATCATTCAGTTGAATTACCCACCACATCAACATCATCTTCGAATAAAGCATCTTCATCATCATCGTCGACCGGTGCATCCGATTCAGGAACATCTGATTCGGACAGATCGAAAAATGTTTTCAATTTTGGTCATCTAACATCCAGATTTGTTTACGGCTTGGCTCGAAATCTTTATACAATCAAAAAGATTGCCCTGGCCATGGCTTTCGTTATAAATTTGATGTTATTATTCTATAAAGTTAGCAGTTATATTCCTGATGATGATGCCATTGCTTCGGCCATAAGCGGTGAACAAGATATCATCGGATCCGGTGAACAACAAAGCGGTGAAAGTGGTGGCAGTGGAAGTGGCGAAGAAGATGATGTAATAGAATTCATAAAAATTGAAGAAAGCTGGTATTATCTGGAACCGCTGTTGAAAGGATTGGCAATGTTACATTCATTGTTATCGTTCTTTATGCTAATCGCATATTATAATCTTAAAGTTCCATTAATCATATTTAAACGTGAAAAGGAAATCGCCAGAAATTTGGAATTTGAAGGATTGTATATTACCGAACAAGCTGAAGATAATTATCGTGCTTATTGGGATAAATTGGTCATATCGACTGGTTCATTCCCGGTAAACTATTGGGATAAATTTGTTAAAAAACGTGTACTGGCTAAATATGCTGAACAATATGATTATGATGCTCTGAGTAAATTGTTGGGAATATCGAAAAATTCGAATGTGGATGAATCCGGACAAAATGCGGGTAGCGGTTCAGGGTGGATATCCTTCATAACCCATTGTGATTGGCAATATCAAATCTGGAAAGTCGGTGTTACATTTATGGACAATGTAAGTTTCATTCACTCGGTTCAATTTTTCGATTGATTATCGTTGTTTTCACTCAGGTATTCCTGTACAATCTTGGCTATTTTATTCTTTCGTTGATGGGAAATTTTAGTTACTTTTTTTTCGCCGCTCATTTGCTCGATATAGCCGTTGTAATTCCAACATTGAAAACCATTTTGCAATCGGTCACACACAATGGCAAACAATTAGTGTTGACTGTAATGTTGTTGATCATTGTTGTCTACATTTATACGGTTATTGCATTCAATTTTTTCCGTAAATTCTATGTGCAAGAAGAAGACGATCAGGTGGATAGAAAATGCCATAATATGCTCACTTGTTTTGTATTTCACCTGTATAAAGGTGTTCGTGCTGGTGGTGGCATCGGTGATGAAATTGAACCACCTGATGGTGATGAATATGAAGTTTATCGTATTATATTTGATATTACATTCTTCTTTTTTGTTATCGTTATTTTATTGGCCATTCTACAGGGTAAGTTCTCTTTGAATATTGACTGATTGAATATTTACTTACTTACTTACTTCTAGGTCTTATCATCGATGCATTTGGTGAGTTACGTGACCAACTGCAATCAGTTTCCGATGATATGGAATCCAATTGTTTTATCTGTGGTATCGGAAAAGATTATTTTGATTCAGTACCACATGGTTTCGATACGCATGTTGCTAAAGAACATAACCTGGCGAATTATATGTTCTTTTTGATGCATTTGATTAATAAACCGGATACTGATTATACAGGCCAGGAAACTTATGTTTGGGAATTATATCAAAAACGCACATGGGATTTTTTCCCTGTTGGTGAATGTTTCCGAAAACAAGAAGAGGAACTGAGTGCTGCTGGTGGTAATAAAGATAAAGATTAAATCTTTGTTCATGTTTATCTTTCAATGTTTTATGATTGCTTTTTTTGATTTTCGAAATAAAAATAAAATAATTCGAACCATTTTTGAACAAAATTGAATCCAGAACACTAGATGGCGATCGCATTCGATTGATTGATTGTTATGAAAAAAGTGTTCAAAATGATTTATTTTCGCGAAACAACAACATTTGCAGCCAAATTATCCTGATTAATCTCCGTGGAAAAGGTTGACAAAACAATTCTTTCATCTGTAAAACCAAATTTACTCAGTTTCCATGATAATAACATTGAATATAGTGTTGTGTGGATGGATCTCCCTTTGATAAATTTTTCCATTAAAATTATTCCAGTAAATTTAATGTCTGTTTGGAATGATGAAGCCGAAAGGAACTCAACGACTGACTCATGAAGCGTATCACCAAGTTTTGAAAAAATGGTGATGACAATTACAAGGTAAGAAAAAAGGTATATGGAGCGAATTAAAATCAATTATTTTTGCTCTATGTAAGGGATAAGCAGCTGGTTCAACATGGTTGGTATATGTTTTGAAACAAATTCCTGGAACACACTGCTATATTCCTACGCACTGATTTCGGTTGTTGGTTGTGATGCTACTGCTATATTGGCTCAGTAACCCAGTAATGTAACAGATATTTTCTTGCATTAGGAGAAAACATTTTCGGGTCGTCGTCGTCCGACTGAACTCTGATATAAAATTCAAAACAGCAACAGAGAGCAAAGATATTGAATGAAAACAGAAGTGTGGAAGTGGAATGCCATTGGAATTCGGATCAATTCTGCCTCTGCTCTTCGCATTTCGTTACAAAAAAAACTTTGTTTCCTCATCATCCACGATTATGATGATTTTCTTTGACAGTTTTGTTTCTTGTCGCATTTCATTGATAAAAATGCTGCTGCTGTCATCATTATTGAGCCATGAATGATTGAAATTGAATTTGTGTTGTTGGTTGCAGCAGCAGTCAAACATGCATCCATCAATCAATCAATCATGTTATGTTCTGTGATGTGTTTATTTAGCCATTTTTCACGATCAATTTAACTGAAATCATTTCATTCATTTTTCCATATTTTCAATGTTTTCCGGTCTTTTTTCTATTCGATTTAATCGATTAACATGTGTGTGTCCAACCTAATGCATTCCGGATTCAATCATGACGCCACGATAATGATCTTTTCGCCAGACTGACTCACTAAACTATCAACTTTTTAACCGGAAATTCATAACGATTTTCTCATGGGTCCGTGCTTGCGTGTCATGTTGATCATAACACCATTGATACAATTTTGGTTGGCCAAAATGAATTGATTTTATTTCATTGTAGCTTGGAAGCTAAAAATAAGCGGAAGCAATGATAAGCGAAACAGAATGTCTTTCACCCCCTCCCCCATTTTTCTAAGTGGTTGAATCGAGCCAAACCAAAAAAATGTTGATTCAACCGACCAGAACAAAACCATGGTTGATTGATCATGGACAAGCTAGACGCACATATATCAATTGAACACGATGATAACACCATTCTCTTCATATCTGGCTTCAAGTGATTCGTAACTACATGTAGCCCGAAAAAAACTAGTTCTTGGTTACCCCCCGAAATGACCCTAACATTGAATAGTGCCACCACAACTACCACCATCATGATAACCAACAAGTGTTATTGGTCTTTGCAATCATATTCGACGACCCTCTCGATTTATTCGATTCGTTCGATTCTTCATTGTCGTTTGTGTTTGGCCAAACAATGATTTTGATTTGATTTTTCATTGCAAAACAAAACAAAAAACATTGATTTTTGTTTTCATTGTTAATATTGTGCTCAGTTGATTCCAGTGTGTGTGCCTCATCATCATTCATCGTTTGTATGCCTAAAATATTCTTCTTTTCATCTCAGAATTTGCATCATTACTCAATTGGAAAAATAAAAGGTATCGTATGCTCAATGATTATTTTAATGATTTTTACCAATTTAACTCAGTCTAATCACAAAACTAAAAAGAATTTTATTCACTTGGTATTCAAAGAATCAAATGTGTTTTGTGTTTGGTTAGTTGATTTATAAGTTTCTTGAAAACATTCTCCAGATTCCATCAGAAAGAAACGAGGTTGGCTGGCTGACTGGCCACTAATCTGTGTTACATTGAGAGAACCATTTGATCAAATTATGCCTTCTCGATTGATTGCAGAACTGGTTGGTTGGTTTTAATGACAATGAACTTTTCTTGCCATCAATCAACCAAGCAAGCAAGTTTTTTAGGTATACCTTTATTTCTCGTCCATAATGAAACTGTATGGCATGGCGTATAAGTCGCACCAAACGTATATGCCGCATCGAGATAGTTCGCACAAAAAAAATCAAATTTTGAACAAATTGGTGTTTTTAGAGATAAAGAGGAAAAATTGTCAACTTTGAATATATCTGTGATTCATAGTTCACTTAGGTTAGGTTGATGACTATGACTAGGCATGTGATTCATAGTTCACTTAGGTTGGGTTAATGACAATGACTATGACTATGATTCATAGTTCACTTAGGTTAGGTTGATGACAATGACAATGCATGTGATTCATAGTTCACTTAGGTTAGGTTGATGACAATGACTATGGCTGTGATTCATAGTTGAGTGAGGTTAGGTTGATGACAATGACAATGACTATGACCATGATTCATGGTTGAGTGAGGTTAGGTTGATGACTATGACTATCACTATGGCTATGGCTGTGATTCATAGTTCACTTAGGTTAGGTTGATGACAAAATTAGCATAGTTTCGATATTCATGAAATAATGTTATCAGTTACATTGACATTTATCTTTAAAAAATTTTCTCAATCCACAAAAGATGGTGACACTTGTACTATTCGTCAATTCGAAAAACAAAAATCGATAGGCCTCACTTTTATTTTACCAAAAAAGCAACTAAAAATTGTTTGGCATGTTAAAAACATTGACAAAAATCCAAAAAAGAAACATCTTCATTCATTTCGATCGATAGTTCGATCCATTCGTCATTGCTGATATGGTCATCATCATCATTTTCATACAATGATAATAGGTTAGGTTACACCGAATATCGATTTGGCTTTCCATCAAAATGATAAGGATGATGATAGACTAACAAAAATGTTTTTTATGATGTTTTTAGCTTCGTTTCTCGAGAAAATCTGAATTGAATTTTTTTTCAGGAAAAAATGTAGAGATTTTCGTTGATTAAATTACATGGTTTAGTTAGTTGCCATAGCTTTATTTTTACTCGAAAAGGCTTTTTCCCGAATTTCCATCATTCGTCAACTGGATTCTGAGTTATAATTCACCAAAACAACATTGCATATGATAGAGATTTGGATCCATTTGGGAATATTATTTTTATATTCTGTCGTCGAATCGATGAATAAATCATTATCATCATCATCATCATTACACTGCAATGATGTGCATCCAGCCGATCAATGTTATATTTCCCCAACCAAATCAAATCAAACCTAACCAAACCACCTTGGCCAATTGAAAACGAAAATTCATTTGAATGTCGTCTTTGTAGTCTTGGTCGTTCAAAATTCATTCACAATTTAAATATGCTTGCCTGGTGTATCATGTTTTCATGAATGAAAATTTCTTTGAAAGTTTTGTTTTGTTTGATATTCCCAAAACGATGCAAGAAAAGAATAAATTTTGTTCTTGGTTGCTTCACTTACTGTAGTAAATGTAAATGTTGGGGAAAATTCCATGTTTGCATTTGCATTTTCAATTCATTTTTTTCCACTTATTCTCAATTCTCGATTTCGATTCAATTTTTTGTCTGAATTGTGTTGGTCGTTGTTTTGCTTTGTTTTGGATTATTGTTGTGGATGATGACGACATTTAGGCAGACTTTTCTCTCTCTCTCTCTCTCTCCATCGATTTGATTGAATAAATAGATTACTTGTGTGTGTGTGTGCGGGGGAAATCCAATTCGATTGGGATTTAGAAGAATGTTTGGGGCCCAATTCATCAATTCATAAGATTCAATGATGATGATGGAGCCGAGTTTCTCCATTGGTTCGAGAAGCAAACCGAAACATTTTGTTTTGTTTTTTCCACTCAATTCAGTCAGTTAAATAATCCTCAAATGATGATGAATGATGTTTTTTCTTTGGATATTTTTTCTAATTCCACCGCCATCATCATTACATAATTTTCAGCCGCTTTTAAAACAAAAATATGAAACCAAAAACCTAAATTAATGTTGAGAAAAAGGAAATTTTTTGCCTACTTGAATAATGAATGTTGAATTTCCGGATGTTGTTGAAATTTGAATGGAATGTGTTGTGTGGACAACAACAACAAGATTTGTTTGTTTGGTTTGTAACAAGATTTCCTTTTTGTTTGATTTAATTCAATTATCATCATTGATGATGTTGTTTGTTTAATTTTTATTATTAATTGATGATGTGTGATGTTGTGATT
>ERZ500997.40-NODE-40-length-44783-cov-11.460830_pt1 | contig 44783 bp, 38 predicted proteins | sample MGYA00248826_ERZ500997 | MGnify/ENA primary metagenome ERZ500997 (study PRJEB25958, sample SAMN03398524) | human skin metagenome | study: EMG produced TPA metagenomics assembly of the Human Skin Microbiome Metagenome (human skin metagenome) data set.
GGCGCAGTCAATCCATTTTTTTACTTTCCCTCCCACTCATTTCCATTACGCGCAATAAATAGTCATTGGGAAATTGTTCATTACTTACTAGCGATTAAATGTAGGGCTCGGGTTGATTGTTTTTTACAAATTATCGGATCTGATGACCAGCTCTTCGAGCTCATTAAAGCCGTAACATTTTAGAGCAGGCAGTAATTGCTCACTCTTTTCATCTATTTTTGAACAGAATGCGCGGCTGGCATCATTTGAGGTAGCAGATGGGGCTTCGTTTGCCAGTAGCCAGACAACCCGACGCGCAATCGCCCCGCCTGAGTCTATGAGATGGGTGGCGGCGGGTAAAACAGCCCGTAGTTCAATACTGAGCAAGGGAAAATGCGTACAGCCAAGCACTACGGTATCAGGAGGTACAGCCATAGATAACCATGGGCGCAGAATATGACGAATATCTTTAAGCGGCACGGGATAGCCGCGTATCTTTTCTTCCGCCAGCTCCACTAGCTCTGCGGAGCCCAACATCACAGTTTTACATTCGCTGGCAAAGCGTGTTATCAGATCAAGCGTATAAGCGCGGGCAATAGTACCATGCGTTGCAAGAAGTCCAATTACGCCATTTTGCGTCAGGCATGCTGCCGGTTTAATTGCCGGGACAACACCAATAACGGGAAAAGCGAACCTTTCGCGTAGTGCTGGTAATGTCACAGTGCTGGCAGTATTACAGGCTATTATCACCAGGGACAATGGATAACGCTGTGAAATAGCCCTCACGATTTTTATTACCCGATCGACAATGAACGGCTCAGACTTTTCCCCATAAGGAAAAGCTTCGTTATCGAAAGCGTAGAGGAAATGAAGGTCCGGAAGCAGTGACCGAACCTCTTCATACACTGAAAGTCCACCCACGCCAGAATCGAAGATCAATACGCTCGATCGATAACTAGAAGCTATAGCTGGCGCTGAAGGAGTAATCCCGTCCCGGAGTCTGGTAGCCATACGCCGTCTCGTAATTTTTATTAAGCAGATTAGCGATTCTAACATGAATTATCAGGGCAGACATTACAGGATATGCAACAGCGAGGTCCCACAGGCTGACGCCTCCGAAATTTACAGTCCGGTTTGAGAAAGTATTAAAATCAGTATCATAGCGCTGCCCCAGATAGTGATAAGTCAGAGACCACTCCAGATCACCAGTAGTCAGGTCCAGCTGATATTTTACCTGCTGCCTGGCCCGTCGCATCAGTCGCTGGTTCGTTTTTGCATCACGCGCATCAACATAATCCCAGGAAATCTGGTGGCTGAATGGTTCAGTATCAAAAGACGCTTTTGCTTCAATACCTTTGATACCCGCCTGGTTAATATTGTAGTAGCGGTTCTTGATTAAATCATAATCGATCAGATGGTTAATATCATTCCGGTAACCGGATATCCGCCAGTCTACCGGGCCAGAGATGCCTTCAACGCCTCTTTCCCACTGTTTACTTTCTTCCGGGGCCAGACCAGGGTTACCGCCCAGGCTGCCATATAACTGAACAAGCTTAGGTGCTTTAAACGCCGTTCCATAAGACGCAAAGAGACGATAGCCAGAAACAAATTCCCATGCTATCCCACTCTGCCAAGTACTGTGCCAACCGAACTGAGTATTATTATCCCGCCGTAAGGCACCTTCCAGCGTCACGTGCTGCAGCTGCTGTTGCGTAGTGACATAAAAACCAGCATCACGCTGCTGCGTCCTTACCTTCATATTACTAGTGCCCGGCTCAGTAGTCTGTTTTTGCCAGTCAGCACCGGCACTGATCGCACCATTGCCAGTTTGCAGGGTATTGCCCCATTGCATGGTGTACTGTTTGCTATTATCCAGTGAGGTTATCGGGCTGTAAGTTCCAAGACGCGGATCGTAATTATAGTCTTTAGTATGGCTGTAACTGGCAATCCATTGCGAGGAATAAGTCCCACGGGTAAAACGCAGACCGCTGTCCCAACGCTGACTGTAAAGCTGGCGGATATCGGGCAAGCCAGTAATACCTGTGGCTTTATCACTCCGATACATGCCGTCATAGGCCGTGCGATTATCAAAACCATAACCGCGGACAAACCCGCTCCATTCATCACTAAATTGATGCTCCAGCCCGCCGTATAGCGTTTTGCCCATAAAACCATCGCGATCCCGTTGCGCCGGATTACCATAAGCATCGGGTAATCCGGCGACGATGTCATAACCTTTGGTATAGGTGTAATTCCCTGCCAGTGTCAGAGAGGTGACACTGCTCAGCTCTTGCCGGGATGAGATATCGTAAGACTGATATCCATTTGACCCCATTGTGGCCGTAAGCGTTGACCCCTTGGTATTGCGTTTAGTAATGATATTTACTACGCCACCGATTGCATCAGATCCATATACTGCTGAACGGGCACCACGGGTATATTCAATACGCTGAACCAGCGACAGTGGAATCTGGCTAAGATCCGAAGAGCCACTAATACCTGCCTGGTTGAGCCGGATACCATCAATCAGGATTAGCACATGATCAGAGTTAGTGCCCCTGATAAATAAAGAACTCTTCTGGCCTAATCCACCATTTTGGGAAATATCTGTTCCTGGCAGACGGCGCATAACATCCGTCAGGCTATTAGCCTGCCAACGGTCAATCTCTTCCCGGGTAACTACCGTAGTGGGAGCCAGCACAGAAGAAAGCGGTTGGGTAAAACGATGAGCAGTTACGATTATGGCGTCATCACTATTTTCTTTTGCAAAAACAGAAGGCGCGTAAAGGGCAACAAAGGTAGTATTTAGTGCGCACAACGACGCTTTTCTTATCATCAGTTAAAACATCCACAGTATGGATTTAAGGCAATTAGAGAAAGATAAAGGGTCTGGCACAGGCACACCCTGCATCATGGCGCTAAACCTTCGCCAGCAGATCCTTTTGATCATCATGGCAAGCTGTACTGGCGTGCAGTATACTGAAATTCTTATCTGATTTTCTAATTAAAAGGATTAGTATGTGCTGGCTATAGTTGCAGAGCCGGCATATCAATATTTCCCGTCATCCATGCTGGACATAATTGGCCAGCTCCTTACAATCCTGCGTCATTTATCGCTTATTAAAAATCACTATGACCCCCAGTAACCTGCCAATAGAAAATTATGATCTGCAGTTAGCAGAAAAAGTAGATCGCCTTACTACACTGATGTCTCCATTTAATACACAAAACATTGACGTGTATCGCTCCCCTGTTTGCCACTATCGCATGCGTGCCGAATTTCGTATCTGGCATGATGGCAGCGATCTTTATCACATCATTTTTGATAAGCAAACCCGCCAGTTTGATAAGCAAACCCGCCAGCGAATTCGGGTTGATGAGTTTCCTGCGGCCAGCCTGCTAATTAATCGTTTGATGACACGAATAATCGGGCTGATACGTGAAAATTCACTTTTACGCTGTAAGTTGTTTCAAATTGATTACCTCTCTACTCTGAGCGGACAAATACTGATTACACTGCTTTACCATCGCAAATTAGATCACGACTGGCAGACACAGGCCATCCATTTGCGCAATACGTTACGTTGCGAGGGTTTTGAATTACAGCTTATAGGTCGTGCGAGTAAAACTAAAATCTGTCTTGACAGGGATTATGTTGATGAAGTGCTGCCAGTAGCAGGGCACAGGCTAACTTATCGTCAGATTGAAAACAGCTTCACACAGCCTAATGCCATGGTTAACATCCAGATGCTGGAATGGGCACTTAACGTTACTGCCGGCTCCTGTGGTGATCTGACAGAACTCTACTGCGGCAATGGCAATTTCTCACTCGCGCTGGCCCGCAACTTTCACCGGGTACTGGCTACTGAAATTGCTGCACCTTCAGTAGCAGTTGCTCAGCACAATATTGCCGTCAATAATATCGACAACGTCAAAATTATTCGTATGGCCGCAGAAGAGTTTGCGATGGCAATGCGGGGTGAGAAGCTGTTTAACCGCCTACAGGGCATTGATTTGGCAGGCTATCAATGTAAAACGATTCTTGTTGATCCACCGCGCAGTGGCCTTGATGAAGCAACCGTGAAGCTGGTTCGGGGATACCCTCGCATACTATACATATCGTGTAACCCGGAATCGCTTTGTCGGGACTTACTACACTTAGATCAGTCCCACGTTGTACGCCACGTGGCACTATTTGATCAGTTCCCTTATACCCATCATCTGGAGTGTGGCGTGGTGCTGGAGAGCAAAACATGAATCAGGTCTGTCGTTTCGGGTGTATACCGCAGAATGAGGCCACGGCAAAAGCACCAAGGCAAAGTTCAAAACTACGCAAAGCGGGTCTGGCCGCATTTGACCATTCTATCTGAATGAGTGACAGTCAATCGCTCATAGCAAATCAACAGGGTGCATTATTTTTTCCGACAAACACAAAAAGAGGCATTTACCACTGCTTCAGTATCTCCGACACAGACTAACGCTGGAAATATTTGCATAACAACCCGCTGGGCATACCTGGTTAATGCAATAACCATCTGGTTTTGCTTCTTATGGCTGAATAATCACCACACTGAAGATAAAATTAGTCTCTGTGACTATATTAGCTGGATAAAATCATTTAATATTTTTTTGTTTTATGCCAGAAAACAGTACAGATATCACAGTCTATTAGCCAATATAGATGAAGATAATTTTGGCGAAAATATATCATACAAGGAAATACTGATGAATAAACCAAGCGCTGTTGTGGTTTTTAGTGGCGGACAGGACTCTACAACTTGTCTGCTAAAAGCTATGAGGGATTACGATAAAGTTCATTGCTTAACCTTCAATTACGGCCAAAAACACTCAATGGAACTTGAAGCAGCGAGTAACATAACAAAGATGCTCAACATCAAATCACACAAAATTATTGATATTGGCATTCTGAATGAACTTGCTGCAAGCAGCCTGACCAGAAATGATATAGAGATACCCGAGTACTCAGATCTTGGAGAAGGTGAAATACCTTCTACATTTGTTCCAGGACGTAACATTGTTTTTCTCACATTTGCTGCAATTTATGCTTATCAGCTTCAGGCAGATACCGTGATAACGGGTACATGCGAAACAGACTTTTCGAACTATCCTGATTGCAGGAATGAATTTATAATTGCACTTAATCAGGCTGTAACTCTCGGATTAAATAAAAAAATTAAATTAGAAACTCCGCTTATGTGGCTGACAAAAGCGGAAACATGGGCTTTAGCGGACTTACTCGGCAAACTGGATTTCGTTATCAATGAAACACTGACATGCTATAATGGAGTCAAAAGTTATGGCTGCGGTAAATGTCATGCATGTCACTTGCGTCATAGAGGACTTAATGAATATCTTAACGATAAAGATAGCGTGACCAAAAGTCTGCTTGAAAAGCAAATTTGATACTTTCTTCATATGGGTATCTGTTAAACAGATACCTTGCACTATGTGCTGATAATCCCTCAGCTATCGTATAAATATTTTATAATCGACTCAAAAGTTGCCCTGTTTACTACTTTGTCCGCAAACAGACATCTGCAAAACGGTTAAACAGATAAAAAAATCACCACAAATTAATGCCATTGTTGCACTTGAAATAACCATGATAAAAATCAAGGTTACTGACTATTATTTTGCAGGATGCCGCATACGGTAATTAATTAGCTGGGCACACAGGGGAAAGTTGCAGGGCAATTGTTAATAACCAATTTTTTTCAACGAGGATTAAAAATTTCAGCCCGCCCTGATTATTGATAATCAGGGCAGAGAATAATAATACAATATTATGTCACCCAGTGGTTACCCGACTTTTTTGCTGCGGGTAATGTGTTCTTGTTATTTTAATGTTGTGACATTATGCCCCGGTGATTTCCTCTCACTGCATTCCCTTAGCCGATATTCTGGCCTGGCCGGTTATTCTGGTACAACCGCCTATTTTTACATTATCGTATATCACCGCACAGCCGGATATTTTAGCATTACCAGACACGCTGGCATTACCATAAACAGAAACATTACCTGATATGCAGGCGTAATCTGATACCCGCGCTTTACCACAAATTCGTGCTTTTCCGTAGACGATGGCATTTTCTGATATACAGGCGTCGTCGTAAATCCATGCATCATCAAATACCCATGCATCATCCTGATGACTTAAGTTGGCTTCCTTCTCGATCCAGCCGCCCAGATCGCCTTTTTGTACATCACCAAACGATTTAAGCGCTTTGATCCGGTATAGTTTTTTATGCCCTATCACTCTGACCATTCTGGTGAGCATCTCATATTTTTTCATATATCACGTCCTGTATTCTGATGGGATATCAGCCTTTCCCGAAGAATGGCTCTGACGTTGTGGTAAGCCTCACGCTTCCTGGTGCTGGCGCGTGGTTCCGCTGCCGGATGCCTACCACAACCCGGAACCATCCTCGTGTTCCGAAGAAAAATCTCAAAGTCTGATACTAAAACTATTTACTTACGTCAGACATCCGCACAAAGAGACATCAATGCTGCACGTATGTATGTGCAATGCATGGATTACTACATTAGTTTCAGTCGCTATCGTTGCTTGATGACTCTGATCCGCGGTGGCATTTTTACCTGAACATTTTTAGTATCTCTGCAATTTTATCGTTCATAAATTCACCATATTAGATTCTTATTATCTTAAAATTTACTTATTTGCAATTAAGTATCATTAATAAAATCATATATGCAATTTTATTGCAATAATACCTTTTAAATATCTCAAAAAAATTACTCTTTATTTTTAAAATCATTATGGCTACATTACTAATTTGCGTGGGAGGGCAAAATGTTAGATACCATTAGGCAAGCGTTTGAAATGTTGCCGGGCAGCAACGGGAGCCAGTACACATGATGTGGTTGATTACATCAGAGCCAATGCCAGAGGTGAGGAGATCTCTTATGCGACCTATACCCGCTGGGAGTCTGGCAGCTCTTCTCCTGCCCGTAAAACCCAAGTCATTTCAGAAGTATCTCGTTTTTTCAGAGACAATGGACTCCAGGTTGAACCCAAATAGATTCTGACAGGAGAAGGATTCCCTCCGCAATTTACTGAATACACAAGTCTTGATGAAGACACGCTATTCATTTTGGCAAGCAAAACACTGCCCAATGCCGAACTGGTGCAGGTGGGTGGTCAGTATGGTGAACCTTACATTAATTTTGGCGAGTTCTGTATCATCTCTAAAGAAACAACTATTGACGGCAATCACAATAAACTATGTTATGTCAGGCATAATGAAGGAGTTGTAATAGGTGTGGTAACCATTCGTGATGAAACGAAGTTATCGGTTATGGGGAATACAGAACGCATCCTGGATAAAAGGAGTGTTATCGAATGCAGAAGAGTAAAATGGATTCAAAAGAGATAAAAAGCGACTTCCATAAATATTGTGCGGACGCCACCGTCCTTACCGATAAGTTAAAAAAATATAGCGATCTTGATGAAGACACGCTGTTCATTCTGGTCAGTCAAACAATGCCGGATGCCGGGCTGATACAAGTGAGCGGCAGGTTTGGCGAACCTTTTGTTCATTGTGGAGAATTCTGTATTATCTCCAGCGAAAACAGTATCGACAGCAATCATGGCAAACTGTGCTATATCCGGCACAAAGCTGGCATTAATATAGGTATAATCACTGTCTGTGATCAAAACAGACTGTCAGTTATGGGAAATGAAGCGCTCACTCTGGTCAAAGAGGATGTTATGGAATGCAGGAGGATCAAATGGATTCAAAAGAAATGAAGAGCGAGTTTCATCAATACAGTGTGGATGTAATTAACTTTTTAGATAAATTAGAAAAAACCACCTATATTTCTACACTACTATTCGTAAACAATTCACTTTCTGCTCATCAGAGTAACGGCTATGCAGACTGGAATCAGCGTTACTATCATGAAGGCCGATATAAAGACAGTCTGCTGTTCAAACTTGGTTTTGAGCTTATAAAAATTCGTCGTGGTGATGTCTCTACCATAATATGGGATGACGCGCTTAAAACCGTCATCAGCAACCCCATTGATATCGAGCGCCGGAAACATAATATCTATCATGGTATTAGTTTTATTTATGGCTGCACTGACCAGATTAGCATCGCCATTAATGTCTGCACAGGTAAGGAAACAGGCAAAGAGGAGTTTGAAGACCTCATTCTTCCGATGCGGTTTGTGCTTTTAAATTATTTTAAGGACATGTAATGTTTACCAAAAATTTCGCTGTCGATGACAGCCATATCGATTTCCAGGGTATTGTTGACGGCCTTTATTATCCTTTTTATATGGAGTGGGCCCGTCACGCATTCATGAAAGAGGAAGTTGGCCTTGATCTTGAACAGGAATTCGCGCAGGGGCGTGTTCACATGCTGGTAGAGTACACGCTGCGCTTTCGTAAGAGCCTGAAAAAAGGAGACCAGATGGCAGTCACCCGCAAAATGGAAGCCAGCGACAAGCGCAACCGTGTTAACTTTGTACAACAGATCCTGGTTGATAATGTCGTGTACACAGACGCCTTATTTACCGCTACCTGCCTTGTCAACGGAAGACCTTCGGTGCCAGAGGAAATTCTGGCAAAAATGACACCTGCTTAACCGTATGCCAGGCTCAGGACGATAATTGTGTTCCAGCCAGCAATGCAGCTTCAATACCTGAAATCTGCAATAAACCAGGATAAAAATTCAAGGTTACTGACTATTATTTTGCAGGATGCCGCGTGCGGTAATTAATTAGTTCAGAACACAGGGGAAAGTGGCAGGGCTGTTGTGAATGACCGGTTTTTTCCAACGAGGATATTTAAAGTTTCAGCACGCCCTGATTACTGATAATCAGGGCGGAGTATAATAATACATTATTATGTCACCCAGTGGTTACCTGACTTTTTTACTGCGGGTAATGTGTTCTTGTTATTTTAATGTTGTGACATTATGCCCCGGTGATTTCCTCTCACTGCATTCCCTTAGCCGATATTCTGGCCTGGCCGGTTATTCTGGTACAACCGCCTATTTTTACATTATCGTATATCACCGCACAGCCGGATATTTTAGCATTACCAGACACGCTGGCATTACCATAAACAGAAACATTACCTGATATGCAGGCGTAATCTGATACCCGCGCTTTACCACAAATTCGTGCTTTTCCGTAGACGATGGCATTTTCTGATATACAGGCGTCGTCGTAAATCCATGCATCATCAAATACCCATGCATCATCCTGATGACTTAAGTTGGCTTCCTTCTCGATCCAGCCGCCCAGATCGCCTTTTTGTACATCACCAAACGATTTAAGCGCTTTGATCCGGTATAGTTTTTTATGCCCTATCACTCTGACCATTCTGGTGAGCATCTCATATTTTTTCATATATCACGTCCTGTATTCTGATGGGATATCAGCCTTTCCCGAAGAATGGCTCTGACGTTGTGGTAAGCCTCACGCTTCCTGGTGCTGGCGCGTGGTTCCGCTACCGGCTGCTCACCACAACCCGGAACCTTCGCCGGGAAATTATTCAGAAAAATATGACAAAATTAATCGTTATACTGAGATGAACTTACAGCCTGCATCTCTGTAATGTTCTCAGGCCCGCTCCCGACAGATTTTATTGATTCATATATTCACCAGTAAATATTAACTTAATAAAATAATCACTATAGTAAGGTTATGTGTTAAGTCCCTTCCGCAGAAAATGGACGAATATTTACGCCGCTCTTGACGTTTACTGGCGTCTGTAAATGCAATATACAATCTTGCATTCAGAAAAACAAGAATTTTTGTAAAAAACAATTATTAATGATAAATAAATGATTTTATTGATCTATGATTGGTCCTGTGTTAACTATTAACCTCCTGAAAGATTAATGATAAGTACGATGGAAACACTGGCCGAACGACTTAAATATGTGCTGTACAAACTTGATATCAATCAGGTTGAAGCGGCAAGATTATCGGGCATCTCGCAACAGTCGATAAACTACATTTTGCGCAATAACCTTAACACCAGCAGGCTAGCGGTTAAGATTGCTGAAGGACTGGGCATCAACCCGGAATGGCTACTGACAGGCAAGGGGGAGATGAGACCGGAAAGGATACACAAAATACCCATCATTGATGATTATCTGATACTGCAACTCTATTTTCGTGGCAGCGAACTGGCCCGTGATACTCAGTATGTGCTCTCTAACAGAGATCTTAGCAACAGACCTTTCGCAGTGCGGACAGAGATTAATAAATTATGTATCTGCACCCGATTTGATGACCATAGTAACAACACAACACCGGATAATGTATACCTGACGGAGGCATATTTATATATCGATGAGGAAGACATCCGCTTAACGGAAAAAGATCAAAGTAAACAAAAGAATGTTTATAAAATAGTTGAATGGAGAATATACGATGTCGCAATTTAAAGATCTTATAAGCTACATGGTAGATAGCCATAAGGTTGGCAGAGCCAGTAATACAATTTACATTGATGAGGTTATTATCTCCAGGCCAATGAAAATCATAGTGACTTACCATACCTGCCGCTATGTAGCTAACAGTATGGAAATTGGAGATTTTTATCATCACTATAAAAGCCTGCTGAGTAAAAAGCAGATAGAATTTTGTGTTAAACTGATTAGCTATAAAGATATATATAGTAAAGTATCCACATCGCATCTGGACAAATCGACTGAAATATATCAAGAAATAGATAAAGTAATAGAAACTTATTCAAGAAAGACAAAAGAGATGGATCTCATGATCATAGTTTCTGTCATAATTACAGTATCTGTCGCATCACATATTATCTCTAATAATATCTATGATTTTTATGGCCTGATTTTCATTCCCTCCAGCATTACTTATATGCTGGTACTGGCACTACTCGACTATCTTTCTGCCTTTTATAGCAGAAAAATCGTGATAACTATGATTATCATTGAATGCTTCACCAATGCATTATTTCTTTTTGTTATAAAAACGAGTATTTCTTATAACCTCACTAGCCTCTCTCCATTAACATCTTCGCTAAGTAATCTCTCTTACTATTTTGGCAGAATGTATTTTGCCAATATGACAGGTATATTACTAGCTCTGCTCGCTAACTACTATATTTTTAGTTATTTATATAAAAAGATGAATTTTCTGGCTTCAAGCCTAGTTTCATCTTCGTTATTGTTATTCATTTATACACCAATAACCGATTATCTGGCATTCGGTACTATCGTTGATCTTAACAGTAATTACCTGATTAGTTTTAATTTATTGACTAACCTAATTTCATTCTTTATCTGGTCTGCTTGTCTTCAGCTTTTGATTAAATGGAGAAAACAAAATATTTAAATGCTGTTTACCGCCATATTTTTTTGATGATATTAATCGGGTTATGGAATACTAAATTAATTCATTTGACTGTATTCCATGCCAGTTATTCCCAAATTTTAAGAATAATGGTTCCTCCAAAAGAGCTGATTTTCTTTATTATTATGATATAACTACTCCCTCAATCTGTTTTTTGGAAATACCGCAAACGAATATTTTCATTGAATTAATGGAGTATCATACCCCTGCTGGCAAACCCATTAATATAGATAAAAAAACACATAATATCGGCGGAATAGGCCATATCTGCCTGAAAGTCGGCGATATTGAGTCAGCCTTTGAGCACATCAAAAACAGTCAAGATACCAGATTAATCAGTACCGATGAACGCTATCATCCTCACTATATCAGCACAATCACGCCGGATGATTTCAGATTTTTTGATAATACAATTGAAGCTAACAGACAAGAGAAGCATAAAGTATGTCATATTATTAGTAAAATACGCTATTTCTACTTCATCGATAAATACAATATCCAGTGGGAATTTGAACAGGGCCATGATGATATTGGTGAATAGATTCAGAAACAATTAGTTGGTTCAGGGCTTGACCATCGTTGCTAAGACAATGTGGTGATTAGATTTGTCCACAAATGGGGCGGGTTGAATGATTGCTTTTTTGATAGGCGAGGTTTGCGCTGAATTTCACCATAGCCGCAGTTTTCTCTGCTGTGAAAGAGCCACGCTGGCTATCAGTCCGCTTAAATGCTCCACCGCCTGCAAAACCAGACATCCGCCCTGCTTAGTTTCGACCGCTGCGGTTCAGTCTCTCACACGAGCACAACTGTATGCCCTGTATGCCTCCGCTATAGCGGGTTACACCTCTTAATTTTCACCCCAATCCAGAATATCAGCGCCACCATCAGGACAGTGGGGACAAAGTTAGAACCGATTTCCGGATGTGCGACTCGCTCAATCGAGCTGTAGAGAAAAACACCTGACAGGATAACTGCAACAAAGAGCGAGGGCATTCCCTCCGGCACAGCACCACTCAGCCAGCGTTGTTGTAACGACCATACTGACAACCCAAGTGCGATAAGGGGAAACAGAGAAAAAGAAACCGGAGCACTGAATAACACCGAATACGACCCCTTAACAGAGAGCCCGATCAGGAATGTCAATAACAGCGCCCCTTTATCTAATCTAGCCGCTAATTTCATTATTTTTGCCTTTTTTAAAAGATAAAGTTTAAACCTGGATGCCAGCTAACCGCTCCTGCTCCCGGCGATACCAGTAGTAAGCCCCTTTGGCTATCATACGCAGTTGCAATATTAAACGCTCTTCCAGCAGTCGCCGTTGAACCTTATCAATATCCAGAGCGTCCGCTCCCGCATTAAATACGATAATAACCATTGCTTCTGCCTGTGCTTCAATAAAACTACGCGGCATGGTATTACCCTGTTCAAGATAATCGGCCAGTTCCGCGATAAAATGCTGGATCTCACGGGCGACGGCAGCACGGAATGCCGACGATGTCCCCGAACGCTCCCGCAACAACAAACGGAACGCATTGGGATTACTGCCAATGAATTCCATAAAAGTAGTGACTGAGGTTTTAATAACACTACCGCCCCTGGCGATACGTTGACGGGCCTTACGCATCAGTTGTCGTAACATCAAACCGCTTTCATCAACCATCGTCAATCCTAATTCGTCAACATCGCGAAAATGGCGGTAAAACGATGTTGGTGCGATTCCAGCCTCACGAGCAACTTCCCGCAAACTCAGATTAGAAAAACTACGTTCAGCACTAAGCTGACTGAATGCAGCGTTAATGAGTGAGCGTCTTGTGCGTTCCTTCTGCTGGGCCCTGATGCCAATATTTATGCCTGTTTTAGTCTTCATTTCTGCACTGCATCAAAATTCTGAATTTACAACTCCACCAGTCATTGTCAATCGATACTGCCTGTTGACATGATCAAACTGCCTGATGTTGAGGGATTAACATTGGGAAGTTACCGACCAGATGTTAGACTTTCGTAAACAGACTATATTAAATGAGAATACCTATGCCACACAGTTATGATTACGACGTCATCATCATAGGCTCCGGGCCAGGTGGCGAAGGTGCTGCGATGGGTCTGGCCAAACAAGGTGCAAACGTTGCCGTAATAGAGCGTTATCACAACATCGGTGGCGGCTGTACCCACTGGGGGACCATCCCCTCAAAAGCGCTTCGTCACGCTGTTGCACGAACTATTGAATTTAATCAGAACCCGTTATATAGCGATCATTCCCGGCTGTTACGTTCATCGTTCGCCAATATTCTTAATCATACCGAAAACGTTATTAACCAACAAACCCGGTTGCGCGAGAGTTTTTATGAACGTAACCGCTGCCCGGTGGCTCAGGGTCATGCTACGTTCGTTGACACCAATACTATTGAAATTACATCCCACGACGGCAGTATCGAACAGCTGACCGCAGAAAAATTTGTTATTGCCTGTGGTTCACGCCCTTATCACCCCACAGAAGTCGATTTTACTCATCCGCGCATCTATGACAGTGATTCAATTCTCAGGCTTCATTACGAGCCTGCCCATGTCATTATTTATGGCGCCGGGGTGATTGGCTGCGAATATGCCTCCATTTTTCGGGGGCTGAATACCAAAGTCGATTTAATTGATACTCGCGACCGCCTGCTCGCCTTTCTTGATCAGGAGATGTCTGACTCCCTCTCATACCATTTCTCATCCAGTGGCGTAGTTATCCGCCACAATGAAGAGTTTGAAAAAATTGAAGGTATGGAAGATGGCGTTGTCGTCCATCTGAAATCCAGCAAGAAAATTAAAGCCGACTGTCTTCTTTATGCCAACGGGAGAAGCGGTAATACAGATACTTTGGGGCTTGAAAAAGTGGGGCTTGAAGCAGACAACCGTGGTTTGCTGAAAGTAAACAGCATGTATCAGACAGCACTACCGCATATCTATGCCGTTGGGGATGTCATCGGCTATCCCAGCCTGGCATCGGCCGCTTATGACCAGGGACGTATAGCTGCACAGGCTATCATTAAAGGTGAAGCTACCGCTCATCTGATTGAGGATATCCCAACCGGCATTTACACAATTCCGGAAATCAGCTCTGTGGGGAAGACGGAACAACAGCTAACGGCAATGAAAGTGCCTTATGAAGTCGGGCGCGCGCAATTTAAGCATCTTGCACGCGCCCAGATTGTTGGAATGAACATTGGCAGCCTGAAAATTCTTTTTCATCGTGAGACAAAAGAGATTCTGGGCATTCACTGCTTCGGTGAACGTGCCGCAGAGATTATTCACATCGGCCAGGCGATCATGGAACAAAAAAACGGGGGTAATACCATTGAGTATTTTGTCAATACCACCTTCAACTACCCCACTATGGCAGAGGCTTATCGGGTAGCCGCGCTCAATGGCCTGAATCGCCTTTTTTGAGTAATTTTTGCATATGATTTTTAATCTCTGCCGCCAGTTGTTCATAGCGATTGCGTAATGTAGAACCGGGGCGGTAAATCAAAACAATAGTGCGCTGAGGCTCAGGATTGTAACAATCAAGGTAACAGATGCCATCGCGAACCCTCTCATGAGGTATTGCCAGCAAAGGCAACAATGTTATTCCGCTGCCAGCGGATACCATATTACGTAACGTTTCCAGGCTCGTGGCACGGAAGTGAGTATCCTCTTCTGCGCCCGCCTGAAAACAGAAACCCATCGCCTGTTCGCGCAGACAATGGCCATCTTCCAGCATCAACAATTTTTCACCTTTCAATTCAGACATCTCGATACTTTCACGAGATTCCAGAGGATGGCCCTGGTAAATTGCCAGTTTCATCGGTTCGTCGAACAACGGAATCTCTATAAACTCCTGAGTCTCTCTGACCTGGGCCAGAATGGCGCAATCCAGTTTGCCATCGTCAAGCCTGGATAACAGCTCCCTTGTCTGCGCTTCATACAGATACATCTCCAGTTTTGGAAACAAATTGTGGAGCGCAGGGATGATCTGAGGCAGCAAATACGGCCCTACTGTAGGAATCAGACCAACATGTAAAGGGCCTGCCATGGTGTCACCTTGCTGGCAGGCCATCTCCCTGAGGACTTTTACCTCACGCAGCACTGTGCGAGCCTGCTGCACCAGCAAAAGTCCCGCCTGAGTGAACAACACGTTACGACTGGTGCGCTCCAGTAGCATGACGCCCAGCTCATCTTCCAGCTTTCTAATTTGACCACTTAGTGTAGGCTGACTCACATAACACGCTTCGGCAGCATGACGAAAATGACGGTGTTCTGCCAGTGACACTAAATACTCCAGATCCCGAATGTTCACATATTTCTCCTTAACCGATAGTCCATAGCAATAGATGAGGATAACAACCTGTGGTGGTTCCTATCAACATTCGACAATCTATTTATTTGGGTGGTCGGGGGTGACGCAGCATCGGTTTGCTGATCTGCCCGGGTAAATAGCAAGAATGGCGACAGATGAACTGTTATCGACCCAAAACTTGCTGCTGTATTAATTATACTCTCTATGATCGTCAGCCGAATTTTCACTTACTCCCGAAAACGCAAAGCTCTGCATCGCGGTCATCAGACAGTGAACAACAAATGCTCACGCTTTTGCGGCTAATTGTTGCTTAGCGTTAACGATAGCCTGCGCTACCTGACGGGCAGAAACGCCACCTTTAGCGTTACGCTTCTCCAGACAAGAGCGTAACATCAGAACAGGCCAGACATCCTCACCTATCACCGGGCTGAATCGCTTTAATGTCTCAAGATTCAGGGCATCAAGTGCGACACTCTGGCTAATAGCCTCCATCACTATCTGGCCAACAATATGGTGTGCTTCCCGAAAGGGTACCCCTTTGACGACCAGATAATCGGCCAGCTCGGTAGCATTGGCATAGCCCTGCTCTGACGCCTGCTGACAACGGGGGCGTTTTACTTCAAGGCTGCTCACCACGTTTTGTGCCATATGCAGGCAGTTTATCCAAGTATCAAGCGCATCAAAAAGCCCTTCCTTATCCTCCTGCATATCCTTATTGTAGGCCAGTGGCAGACCTTTTAAAGTCATCATCATCGAGGTCAGCGCTCCCTGCACACGCCCACACTTGCCACGAATCAGTTCGAGTGCATCAGGATTCTTTTTTTGCGGCATGAGAGAAGAACCGGACGTGACACTATCAGATAGTTCGATAAACCCCGCTTCACCCGTGTTAAAGAAAATCAGATCTTCTGCAAAACGGGAGAGATGAACCATACTGATTGAAGCATCAGAGAGCAGCTCCAGCACGTGATCCCGATCAGAAACACTATCGAGACTATTACGAGTGCTCTCTGCAAAACCCAGCCACCCGGCCAGCTCATCACGATCAATTTGATAAGCCGTACCCGCCAGCGCTCCACAACCAAGCGGACAGACATCCAATCGTTTCAGCGTGTCCTGAAGACGACTTTCATCGCGTGCCATCATCTCGACATACGCCAGACACCAGTGGGCAAACGTCACTGGCTGCGCACGTTGCAGGTGAGTATAGCCGGGCATGACGGCATCCTGATTCGCTTCTGCCAGTTCAATCAGCGCACGTTGCAGGTTACGAATAGCAGACAGTACTGCAACGCTTTGCTGCTTACACCACAGTTTAAGATCGGTTGCTACCTGATCGTTGCGACTACGGCCGGTATGCAGCTTTTTTCCGAGGTCGCCCACGCTATCAATCAGTTTTCCCTCAACCCAGCTGTGTATATCTTCAGCATCACTCTCAAGCATGATTACCGGATTAGCCCTCACTTCTTCCAGCAGAGTGGTCAGGGCGCGCTCAAGCTGCTGCTGCTCCTGCTCCGTCAGTACATTAACCGTAACCAGTGCCTTCGACCAGGCTATAGAGCCAATGATATCCTGCTCTGCCAGCCGGTAATCAAAACGCAGCGAGTCGTTGAACTGTTTGAAACGCCCGTCGACTGACTGTATAAATCGCCCACCCCAAAGTGCCATTGCTATACTCCGTGTTCTGTTCTGAGAGCGTACGCCCCTGCCTGAAAATTAACGCTTTTCATTTTGCAGCGCGCGAATGCGTGAAGAAAGTGAAAACAGACGAATAAAGCCCCCTGCGTGGCTATGATCGTAAACTTCATCTTCACCAAAAGTCGCAAATGCTTCAGAGTAGAGGCTGTCAGGGGAGGTTTTCTGAATAGCGTTCACCTGGCCTTTGCAGAGCGACAGCACCACTGCCCCATTAACACTCTCTGCCAGTGATTCCGCAGCAGCCTGTAGCGAACGGCGGATTGGCGTGAACCAGCGACCATCGTATACCACATAAGACATCTCCAGCCCTAACTGCTGCCGCCATTTAAAACTGTCCCGATCCAGAACTAGTTGTTCTGCCGCACGCAAAGCTGCCATCATAATGGTACCGCCAGGCGTTTCATAACAGCCTCGTGATTTCATGCCAACCAGCCGGTTTTCAACAATATCGATACGCCCAATACCGTGTCTTGCGCCCAGCTCGTTTAATTTTTCCAGACAGCGGTACGGGCTCAGCGCTTCACCGTTGACAGCAATAACTTCTCCCTTCCCTACCTGCACCGTAACCTGTTCCGGCTTATCCGGAGCATCAGTGGGATCTGCTGTCCATACCCAGCAATCTTTGTTACTGGGGTTATTAGGGCTCTCCAGCACGCCGCCTTCAGTAGAGATGTGCCAGGCATTTTCATCACGACTGTAGATCTTCTCCAGTGATGCGGTTGTGGGAATATTGCGTTGTTTTAAATAATCCAGCAGCACCTCACGCGAGCGCAAATTCCATTCCCGCCACGGGGCCACCACTTTTAGATGCGGTGCCAGCGCACTATAGGTGGATTCAAAGCGTACCTGATCATTGCCCTTACCCGTTGCGCCGTGGCATAGTGCATCTGCCCCTGTTTTTAAAGCGAGTTCAACCTGTGCCTTAGCGATAATTGGCCGCGCCATCGCAGTGCCTAGTAAATAGGTGCCCTCATATAGCGCCCCCGTTTTCAGCACCGGAAAGACATAATCGCGGATAAATATTTCCCGCAAATCGACTACATGACATTCCGATGCACCCGACTGGAGCGCTTTTTGCTCAATGCCTGTTAACTCCTGCCGATCCTGACCAACATCGGCAACAAAAGCGATGACTTCACAACCGCCATAGTTCTCTTTTAACCACGGTATGATTGCGGAGGTATCCAGCCCCCCTGAGTAGGCGAGAACGATTTTTTTAATATCTTGAGTTTGCATATCTTCATTTCCTGTGATTCGCACCGTGCATAGCCATTCTGCCACATCAGTACGGGGTTACTCGCCACCGGGCAAACCGGCTTTGTCGTAGCTTGTTTCGGGGCAGGGAAATGCGATAAAAACAGGAGTTTTCGGCATCTTTTCCCGAGCCATTCCACCCATTAAAAATCAGGCCAGAATGCGAGTGCCAATTGGCACACCATCAAATAATTCCGGCAACTTTTCAGCATGACGCCAGCTGGCGATGTCCACCGGCCGCCCAAGCGTGCGTGCTGCATCCAGTGCCGCGTTCACTTTAACTATCATACCGTCGGTAATAACCCCACCGCTAATTAGCTGCCTGGCGCCTGATGCGCTTATCTCCCGGATGAGCTGCTTATTTGCATCCAGAATACCGCTGACGTCGGAGAGTAACACCAGGTCAGCGTTCAGCATGGCAGCCAGTGCAGTGGCGGCCAGGTCGGCATTCACGTTCATCAACAGGCCATTATCGGTAATGCCAATTGAACTGATCACTAGCAGGTACCCCTGTGCCATCAGCCAGTTGATCAGAGCAGGATTACCCGGAATAGCATGCCCTACATGACCTAATTCAGCATCCAGTGATTCAACCTGAAGACTGTCACCATCACCAAGGCAAAGGCCAATACTACTGATACCCTGCTTTTTTGCCGATGCCAGTAGCTTTTTATTGGCTGTTCCGGCCAGTACGCCGGTGATAATCTCTATCTGTTCACCTGGCGTAATACGCAGACCATTTCTCTTTTCTATCGGCAGCGAGAGTTTTTGTAACAACTGATCCACCATACAGCCGCCACCATGGACGATAACAACCGGGCGGGAATGATCCAAACGATAACGTGCCAGCGCAGTGAATAACTGTGTCAAGGCCTCCTCGCTGTCAATTACCATACCACCCAGTTTAATAATCAGAGGCGTACCCATAATCAGACCACCATGCTTAAATCAGGGACTCGGTTTGTGCAAAACCAAAGCGAAGGTTAAAACATTGCACCGCCTGAGAGGCGGCACCCTTTAGCAGATTATCCTCGGCTGCAACTACGATCAGGTGCTGATTTTGAACAGTAAAACCAATGTCGCACCAGGGCAACCCGGCCACGGCGTTAATTGACGGAGTGCCTTGGTCATAAAGGCGCACCAGTGGCTGGTTGTGATAGGCTTCATTGAAAGCGCTGGCAACATCATGATGGTCGGCATCCTCTCTCAGACGACAGGTGATTGTTTCCAGAATACCCCGCGGAAAATTACCTAAATGCGGGGTAAAAATAACCGGTATGCCGAGATGAAAAGCTATCTCTGGCTGATGGCGATGGTTAAATATGCCATAGGGTTTTAAACTTACTTCACAAAAACTAGTAGTGATGTTAGCTTTACGCCCAGCCCCGCTAGCACCACTGACGGCGTTGATCACCGGCCATTGTGTCTCGTCAAGGAGCCCAGCTTCGAGTATTGGTCTTAGTGCTAGTTGTGCGGCAGTAGGGTAACAGCCCGGCACGGCAATTAACTTTGCGTGTTTTATCTGCTGATGATTCCATTCAGCAAGGCCGTATACTGCCTCACTAAGCCACTCAGGATACTGATGGCTGAAACCATAAAAACGCTCATAAAAGCCAGACTGGTTAACCCGGAACGCCCCTGAAAGATCAATGACCATACAGCCCGCTTGCAGAAATATCGGCGCCAGCGCATGGCTGACTTCATGTGCAGTGGCAAGAAATACAACATCTGTTTTATCCACAAAATCGCTAGCATCAGTTAATGGCTCAAGTGGCAGATCCACTACCCCTTTGAGTTGCGGATATAACTCAGAAAGTAATTTTCCGGCATCCGGACTTTGCGCTGATACAGTCAGTGCAGTTATATTCACTTTTGGATGCCGGTTAAGGCGGATTGTTAGCTCCATACCAGCATAACCGCTGGCGCCAATAATTAATGTATTCAACATCAAACTCGATACCTTTTATCGGGTCGTGGGCGGTCAGCTTATCGTCTGTACCCCTGACCCCCACTATATTTTTAAGAGTACTGTGTTAGAAATGCGTTTCCCATTTACATCCACTAAATGTATTTTTATTCAATTATTTTGCATGAATATTGATACTATCCTAATGTAAGGAATGTCAACAGTGAAGACAAAAATACCTGTTTTTATCGAACTTTATCGTGCTCTGATAGCTGCCCCTTCCATCAGTAGCACCGAAAGCACACTTGATCAAAGCAACGAAAAAGTGATCAATCTGCTTGCGGACTGGTTACGCGATCTTGGCCTGATGGTCGATATTCAGCCCGTCGCTGGCACAAATCATAAATTCAACCTGCTGGCAAAAACCACCAGCAGTGAAGGCGGTCTGTTACTGGCTGGTCATACAGACACCGTCCCCTTTGATGATGGGCGCTGGAGTCGCGATCCTTTTACGCTAACCGAACACGATAATAAGCTGTATGGCCTTGGTACTGCTGATATGAAAGGTTTCTTTGCTTTTATCATTGATACCTTGCGTGACATCGATGTAGCCAGACTAAAGAAGCCACTTTATATTCTGGCAACTGCAGATGAAGAAACAACCATGGCTGGCGCAAGATACTTTGCTCAGAATACCACCATCCGCCCTGACTGTGCGATAATCGGTGAACCTACCTCACTCAAGCCAGTGCGTGCGCATAAAGGCCACCTGTCACAAGCCATTCGCATCCAGGGGCAGTCTGGCCACTCCAGCGATCCGGCGCGTGGTGTTAATGCTATTGAACTGATGTTTGATGTCATAAGCCATCTGAAGACACTACGCAGTAAACTCAAAACCTCCTGGCATCACGATGGTTTTGCTATCCCCTATCCGACAATGAACTTTGGTTATATTCATGGGGGTGACTCTGCCAATCGCATCTGTGCCTGCTGCGAACTTCATATGGATATTCGCCCGTTACCGGGGTTGTCGTTGGATGGTCTGAACGCGCTATTAAATGAAACGCTGGCCCCCGTTAGTGAGCGCTGGCCTGGCCGTCTGACAGTCACTGAGTTACATCCCCCCATCCCCGGCTATCAGTGTCCGCCCGATCATAATCTGGTGAAAGACATTGAAAAATTAGTAGGGACAGAAGCAGGAGTAGTTAATTACTGCACTGAGGCTCCTTTCATTAATCAGCTTTGCCCGACACTGGTATTAGGCCCCGGCTCCATTAACCAAGCACATCAGCCAGATGAATATATAGATACCTCTATGATCAAACCAACGCGCGAGGTGATTCACAATCTGATTCACCATTTTTGCTATTAACAACCGCCGGTGGAGTACTATCAGACAGTAAGCATTAACCACCTTGTAACAGAATAATTTTGTAGCGGTAAAAATTACTTTTTGTGTCGTCATCATCTAAAAAATATTTAAAAATAATGATAATACAGTTATCAATTATTCCGGTTGATTAACAAATCTGCTGCATAACTAAAGCCGGATGACAAACAGGACCACACCCCATGAAACATAATAGGTGAACACACACCAGGAGGGATTCAGGGCCAATGAAAAAACACTATTCTGCTCTAAAAAGTAATATCAGTATGCTGGGCAAGCTGCTTGGAGATACAATTAAAGAGGCACTGGGAGAAGGTATTCTTGATCAGGTAGAAACTATCCGTAAGTTATCCAAGTCTTCCCGGGCCGGAAATACAGCTGATCGTCACTACCTGCTGGCGACACTACAAAACCTGTCTAATGATCAGCTGTTACCAGTCGCGCGGGCATTCAGTCAGTTTCTTAACCTGGCCAATGCAGCCGAGCAGTTCCACACTATTTCGCGTAAAAATGGTGTCTGGCAGCCGGATATGCTGAAAAAGATGCTGGAACATCTGAAAAAACAACCCGAATTAAATGAAAAAGCGATACACAGTGCAATTGAATCGTTATCGCTGGATCTGGTACTAACAGCCCATCCCACCGAAATTACCCGGCGAACGCTTATACATAAACTGGTCGAGGTAAATACCTGCCTCGAACACCTCGAGCAGGATATTTCTGATCATGATCGTCATTTGATCATGCGCCGGCTGCGCCAGCTTATCGCGCAGGCCTGGCATACCGACGAGATTCGCAAATATCGCCCGACCCCCGTCGATGAAGCTAAATGGGGATTTGCGGTAGTGGAGAACAGTTTATGGCAGGGCGTATCTGACTTTTTGCGGGAACTGACTATTCAAGTTGAGGCTATATTTAACTATACCCTGCCGATTGATTTTGTTCCTGTCCGGTTCAGCTCCTGGATGGGCGGGGACCGTGATGGCAACCCCAACGTTACCGCTGATATCACACAACAGGTGTTGCAACTGAGCCGCTGGAAGGCTATCGATCTCTTTCTGCGCGACATCGGTACACTAATATCTGAATTGTCGATGTCGGAATGCACTCCCCGGCTGCGCGAACTATGTGGCAAACCAGATGCCGCGGAGCCCTATCGTGAAGTCCTGAAATGTCTGCGTTCCCAGCTATTAATCACCCAGACATGGATAGAACGGCAGCTCAAAGGAGAACCTCTGCCACCGCCTGCCGGGCTGATAACCTCTGACGATCAGCTCTGGCAACCGCTCTACACCTGCTATCAGTCACTACAAACCTGCGGCATGGGTATAATTGCTAACGGGCTGTTGCTCGACACGCTGCGCCGCGTTAAATGCTTCGGTATTGCTCTGGTCAGACTTGACATTCGTCAGGAGAGCTCCCGCCATACCAAAGCCATATCAGAAATTACCCGCTTTCTTGGGCTTGGTGATTATCAAAGCTGGTCTGAAACGGACAAACAAACCTTTCTTATTCGGGAGCTGAATTCTAAGCGCCCGCTTCTGCCTCGTCGGTGGATGCCAGATGCAGATACCCAGGAAGTGCTGAATACCTGCCGGGTGATCGTCAAAGCTCCGCAGGATTCTGTTGCCACCTATGTTATCTCGATGGCAAAAAATCCGTCTGATGTGCTGGCTGTCCATCTGCTGTTAAAAGAGGCGGATATGAAGTCTGCTCTTCCAGTGGTGCCATTGTTCGAAACACTTGATGATCTTAATAACGCCAATAAGGTAATGCAGCAGTTACTTAATATCGACTGGTATCGGGGTGTCATCCAGAGCAAACAGATGGTCATGATTGGCTACTCTGATTCAGCAAAGGATGCTGGTGTAATGGCCGCCTCATGGGCACAATACCAGGCTCAGGATGCGCTGATTAAAACCTGTGAAAAAGCAGGTATCGCACTGACGCTTTTTCATGGTCGCGGTGGTACCATTGGCCGCGGTGGTGCGCCTGCAAAAGCCGCGCTGATGTCACAACCTCCAGGCAGCCTCAAAGGGGGTCTGCGCGTGACCGAACAGGGGGAGATGATCCGCTTTAAGTATGGTCTGCCAGAGGTGACTACTGAGAGTTTGTCACTGTATACCGGGGCAGTTTTGCAGGCTAACCTGATGCCACCGCCCGAACCTCAACAAAAGTGGCGCGATATTATGGACGAACTCTCCCGTATTTCCTGCAATAAATATCGCAGCTATGTACGTGAAAACCACGAATTTGTCCCCTATTTCCGTGCTGCAACGCCAGAACAGGAGTTAGACAGACTGCCGCTTGGTTCACGTCCTGCAAAACGCCATCCAAAAGGCGACGTCGGATCGCTGCGGGCTATCCCCTGGATTTTCGCCTGGACACAAAACCGTCTGATGTTGCCCGCCTGGCTGGGAGCAGGCGCCGGTTTACAGCAGGTTATCAATCAGGGTCATCACGATCTGCTAAAAACTATGTTTCATCACTGGCCTTTCTTCTCTAACCGGATAAAGATGCTGGAGATGGTTTTTTCAAAAACAGATTTATGGCTCGCTGAGTACTACGATCAGCGTCTGGTTGCGACTGAATTATGGCCGCTGGGAGCAGAACTGCGGCACCGGCTGGAAATGGATATCAAAACGGTATTGTCCATTTCTAGCGATCCTCACCTGATGGCAGACCAGCCATGGATTGCTGAGTCGATAGCACTGCGTAACATCTATACTGACCCCCTCAATGTTCTCCAGGCGGAATTGCTTCATCGTTCGCGGGGGGAGCAGGCACAAAAAGATAAATCGGACCCCCGCATTGAGCAGGCATTGATGGTTACTATTGCTGGTATAGCGGCAGGCATGCGTAATACAGGCTGATGCTGCAAGTGCTTGCTTTGCTGGCCAGGCTTTCAAAGCAACAAACCCGGCACATTGGTTATTCCAGCCCGTGCGTTGAGTCGTATAGCACCCATCGGGCGCGACAGTCGCCGTGATTCACATGGTGTAACACGGCAAACGGCAACACCCCAGCTAAACGCCAAGCGTGTGGCAGATGGCATAGCTCATGTCGGCCCGGTTAAGGGTGTAGAAGTGGAAATCTTTTACTCCCTCCCGGCTAAGAATCTTTACCATATCCATCGCAATGTTTGCCCCCACCATTTTGCGGGTCTCTGGATCGTCGTCCAGTCCGGCGAACATCGTATTCATCCAGCCCGGCACACGTACATTGGTTAACGCTGCGAAACGCTGTAGCTGTTTAAAGTTAGAGACTGGCAGAATGCCTGGCACAATCTCTACAGAAATACCCGCCGCTACACAGCGATCGCGAAAACGCAGATAGCTTTCCACATCAAAGAAAAACTGGGTGATTGCACGATTTGCGCCGGCATCGACTTTGCGTTTTAGATTTATCAAATCAGCCTGTGCGCTCGACGCTTCCGGATGAACCTCAGGATAAGCCGCAACTGAAATATCAAAGTCACCCGTCTCCTTCAGCAGCGATACTAAATCGGCTGCATACATTTCTGGCTTACCACTTCCCTCAGGCAGATCCCCGCGCAGGGCGACAATATCACGAATACCATTATCCCAGTAATCACGGGCGATAGTGGTGAGTTCCTCACGGCTGGCATCAATGCAGGTCAGATGGGGTGCAGCTTTAAGGCCCGTACGTTCTTTGATAGCTTTGATGATACTGTGAGTACGATCGCGCTCACCGGAGTTTGCACCATAGGTAACTGAAAAAAAAGTAGGTTTAAGGCTGCCTAACCTGTCGATGGACCGCCATAAAGTCTCTTCCATCTCTTCGGTGCGGGGTGGGAAAAACTCAAAAGAGACATTAAAGCGCCCACCCAGCTCAGCAAGGCTCTGATTAAGCGCATCACGCTGGTTAGCATGGAAGAAACTCATAATTCTTCACCTCATTTCACTAAACGTAAAACAGCACACCGTTAATGAACGTCTATACGTTTAGACGTCCGTTTTTTCAGAATGACAATTTATTAACATCCCGTCAACCAAATCGTAGCCGAACAGCGGGAAAATCCTGAACGTGAGCACAAAATTGATAATCATTACTCACGCGCCATATGTAGTGAGCGGCCGGTTACAGTAACTGCGCTAGCCGGTTAAGATCTGACTGGATAGCACCAGCTGTAACATCACGACCGGCACCCGGTCCGCGTATGACCAGAGGATTATCCCGATACCAGCGACTCTCGATAGCAAACACATTGTCACAGGGCAGAAGTGAGGCCAGCGGATGGTCAGGGCGCACAGCTTCAACGCCAACCCGCGCCTTACCGCTGGCATCAAAACGCGCTACATAGCGCAACAGTAACCCCATTTCCTGTGCTGCCATGAAACGCTGTTGCATATTTTTGTTGAGCGTTTCTCCATGACAGAAAAAGTGATCAACTGATCCGTTGTGATATTTAGGCGGCACCAGCGACTCTACTCTGACCTGGTTGGGTTCAATATCATAGCCAGCCTCTCTTATCAGGATAATCAGCTTGCGCATGACATCCTGCCCACTGAGGTCTGCTCGCGGATCTGGCTCAGTCAGCCCCTGCTGCCAGGCCTGATTTAGCAGGTCAGTAAAGGGGACTGTGCCGTCGTATTGCAGAAACAACCAGGATAGCGTGCCCGAAAAGATACCGCTGATTGACAAAATGATGTCGCCACTCTCGCGCAAATCTCTGATCGCGTGATTAACCGGCAGCCCCGCCCCAACGGTAGCGTTATATAACCAGTGGCGACCTGTTTTAGCAAAAGCATCCCGCACCTGACGGTAGCAATCACCTGCCGATGCACCAGCAGCCTTATTGGCGCTGATAACATGGAAACCATAACTGGCAAAATAAAGATATTTACTGGTCATCGTGTCGCTGGCAGTAAGGTCCAGCACCACTAAATCATCAAACGGATGTTCCTGCATCCAGAGAAGCAACGATTCGTCATCCCGTTCCTGCGCTTCATCATCAAAAAAAGCCAGAACACGACTGGCATCCAGCCCATTGTTATCTAACAGACTACGACGGCTATCAGCCACACCAGCCAAGACAAACTCAAACCCGCTTCGTGCCGAGAGCGTCTGCTGTTCGCGAGCAAACAGCTCAAGCCAGCTCGAACCGATGTTGCCTTTGCCAAACAGCATCAGACCAATGCATTTCTCAGCGCGAAAAATCGACTGATGAAGGCCCTGTACCAGATTGTCAGTCGACCGAATACGCAATACAGCGACCAGGCTTATCTCTTGCTCTGACTGCCAGACAAATTCGACCGGCTGATCATTAATTTGCTGCCAGAAACGCTGGCAGTGCAGCGGATTACGGCTGACACCCGCACCAACCAGCGCCACAAGTGATAATCCCTCACGCTGCTGTATCTGGCTGGAAAAACCCGCTTCCTCAAGAAAGTTCATGACACTGCTGACTACTTCAGTGGTGTAGCACAACTGAATTAAATGTCGATCTGAATGAAAACTCGTGGCCAGCGGACAGAGCTGAACACGTTTTAGCCGCATCTCCAGCTCCTGACAGAATTCATTAAAGTGATGATGCGTCGGCACCTGGAAAACAAGCAGACAGACATTATCGTGGCTGGTAACAATGCGTGCACCAGTCCCTGACGCCAGTACACGCTCAATTCGGGTGGAACCCTGGAGGGGCTGATAACTACAGCGCAATTGCAGGTTAATATTACTGGCAGATATGGGTTGCAGAGTGCGGGTGTGTAAAACCGGGGCTGCGAGGCGAGCCAGCTCACTGGACTCATCCAGTCGTAGCAGAGGCAGTAAACAGGCATCACTGACTTTGCGGGGGTCTGCACTGTATACACCGGCTACATCACTCCAGATAGTCACGTCAGAAACACCAGCCAGTGCACCAATTTGGGTAGCGGAGTAGTCGCTGCCATTACGCCCTAACAACACCGTCTGACCAAGGGCATTGCTGCTGATGAATCCGGTGATAACCAGCCGATGAGAGGGATAGCGTGCAAGCAGCTCCTGCAATGCTGGTCTGGATTGTTCTTCATCTACCTGAGGCTGTGCCGCTCGTTCAGCTCTCAGAAACTGACGGGCATCCAGCCAATTTGCCAACAGATTATGCTGATTTAATAGCGCCGCCATCAGTCTGGCAGACCAGACCTCACCATGGCCGACAACCTCAGCATAAAGTACATCGCTTGCTTCAGCATTCAGCAACTCGCTCAGGCGTTCAAAGTCATCCGCAAGTTTACGGATTAGAGGGGTAGCAATAACTTTCGGCAACAGATCAGTTATGAGTCCGGCCTGATAAGTATACAGACTCTGTTGTACCAGGCGGGCTGCCTGACGGTCATTCTGGCTTAGCGTCACCCACTCTATCAACTGATTTGTAGTATCCCCCGCTGCCGAGACCACTACCAGATCACCGGGCTGGCTGTATTCAGCTATTATCCCCGTCACACGTTGATAACAGGCAGTATCAGCCAAGCTGCTGCCGCCAAATTTATGCAACTGACGGGCAGACGCTACCCCCAAAGTCGAACTCATTATTTTACCTCTCAGCCGCTATACGGAAGGCATTATCCATGTCTGCAATTAAATCTTCCTGATCTTCGATGCCCATTGAAATACGCAATAACGATTCTGAAATTCCCGCAGCCTGACGCCCCTCGGGAGACATGCCTGCATGGGTCATAGTAGCGGTATGAGAAATTAAACTTTCAACGCCACCTAACGACTCAGCCAACGTAAAAAGGTCGAGCGCGTCTAAAAAACGCCTTAACGTGCTGTTGTCCCCATCCAGTTCGAAACTCAGCATAGCACCGAATCCTTTTTGCTGACGTACCGCGAACAGATGGCCACTATTTTCCGGCAACGAGGGATGATAAAGTTTTTTTACTAATGGCTGTGTTTTTAGATAGTCAACCAATGCCAGCGCGTTGCGTTGCGCCACTGCCATACGGGGGCCAAGAGTGCGCATGCCACGCAGTAGCAGATAACTGTCGAAGGCTGAGCCAGTCACACCAATATTGTTGGCCCACCACCCTAAATCAGCAGCGAGCTCGTGATCCCTTGCAACTACAGCACCGGCAACAACGTCGGAGTGACCATTAAGATATTTGGTACAGGAGTGAACAACCAAATCCGCGCCCAATGCAATGGGATTTTGTAGTGCCGGGCTGAGAAAGGTATTATCTGCCACTGACAGCGCGCCATTGTCCCTGGCTGCCTGACAAATTCCGGCAATATCCACAACGCGCAATAGCGGATTGCTTGGCGTTTCAATCAATACCAGTTTTGGCTTTTGCGCCAGTGCGGCAGACAATGACGCTGCATCACCTTGATCGACAAATAAAACTCGATAAGCTCCCCGTTTGCTCTGGCTGTCGAACAGGCGATAGCTGCCGCCGTAGCAGTCATGTGGGGCCACCAGCAGATCGCCGGGCTGCAATAGTACTGTGCAAAGAAGGTGAATAGCCGACATGCCACTACTGGTCATGACCGCTCCCGCTCCACCTTCGAGCTCAGCCAGTGTCTGTTGTACCAAATCACGGCCGGGGTTGCCGCGACGGGAGTAATCATGCGCTCTCGGCTGATCGAAACCAACAAAGTTGTACGTTGATGACAGATAGACAGGAGGCGCAACACAGCCATACTGTTCATCATCATTTAAACCACCACGCGCTGCTATAGTCGCCATTTTGTGTGTCATGTTACTTATCATTCCGCGATAAGAGAAAAACAGAGATATAGAGTAAACAGTCAATTAATGGACGTCAACACATCTGGACATCTATATGTCTTTGCGGATAGATTGAGCATTGCCTCACTTATCGCTAAAATTATGTCAGATCGACTGTCTGTGCACTGACAAATACGTTTCTGTCAGAGCCAGATTATACAGGGCACAAAGGCCTGACTTTTGAGACGCAGAAAACCAGACACTGCATTAAAAAATGTCATCTAATCGCGGTTTTTGTATTTAAAATCAAATAAATGTATGCTGGCAGGTCCAAATAAGTTAAGCGTTTTCTGAGCCTCTGTAATAAAGTACTTTTTTGGCATAATGACGCCTGATTTTGTGCGAAAAGATTCATCATTATCAGGGCTTATTCACCTCAACAATGATAAGGTAACTCATGGCTGCTGAATGGAGTGGCGAATATATCAGCCCCTATGCTGAACATGGTAAAAAAAGCGAACAGGTAAAAAAAATTACCGTTTCCATCCCACTAAGCGTCCTGAAGATCCTTACGGATGAACGCACGCGTCGTCAGGTGGGGAATCTGCGTCACGCCACCAACAGTGAACTGCTTTGTGAGGCTTTTTTACACGCCTTTACCGGCCAGCCTTTGCCAGATGACATCGATTTAAATAAAGATCGCCGCGACGAAATTCCGGAAGGTGCCAAAGCCATCATGCGCGAGAAAGGTATTAACCCCGATGACTGGGATTACTAAATGATGGAAGACGCTCACCAGAGTTTTAGTATTTGCCGTGATCCCGTCTGCCGGAAAATAGCTGGGATGCTGGGTTTCGCTTCAGGGAGAGGCAGCATGCCTTAGCTTACTGCATCCGTTGCAGTGCGTTGTGCTAACGCTATGACAAACACAATATCGCAGGTGTTTCACTGGAACGGCTACTTTCAGCCAATACCCCCCTCCCGGTAAACCATGCTGTGAATTATCGGTTAACAACCTTTATTCAAACAACACTCATCACCAAAACCGCACTGCCTGTAAATGGCCCTGGTTTAATCTTTGCGTCTTCCTTTTTTACCAGAACAAATTCAAAAATATCACTTCCAACACCCTGAGCTAAACTGGTCCGTATTGAGTCACCAGGCTTTATTGCTTGTCCTTTATAAAACATCTGCACCCCTAACTGCGGATCACTTAGTTTTATCATATCAGATGAAAACCCAGGGGCCGGCGCGGACAATGTTATGCTGACTGGCATGGTAATCGGATTTTCGCAGTTGTAGGGGACCTCAACCCGGCGCCTCAACAGACTGGATTCACTGGAAGAACTCAGTTGCCAGTTAGGCACTGAACCAAAATCAACATGGATATCATTGCCATGATTTATTTCACATGTGCCCGCAGTGTATATCGAGTCATTATCTGCCTTTAATCTCCAGATGAAATCACTTATGCCTTGCGCAGGTATACTGTATTTGTGAAGATAAACCGTGGCAATAGTCTCTCCAGCGCCGATTTTCACCAGCTTTCCTGGATATTTTTTAAGCTTATAGTAGACCTGAATGCCCACATTATGCCAATTACCATCAGTGAGCTTGAACACACTGATACCAGCCGACACAGGTAATGTGCGGGTGATGCCATTAATTACTGCGCCCGTAGCAAAATCATCGGGTAACATAGTGGTAATACCTTTACTACCGAGCTCCATATAATCATCGTAAAAAAACGATTCCTCATTCATACATTCAAAATAATTCGACAAATCAAAAAAAACCATTGTGCCGGGGGTAATCTTTCTGTCTAACGGAACACTGAGGGTATATTCAACCGGACCTGTTTTTTTGAACTCTTTCTGATCTTTTATAGTTCTGCAGACATAGGCGAGTGCATCATAGGAAATAAAAAATAATAAAAGAGCCAGGATAATATTTTTTTTCATTTTTCCTCCCTGGAAAGAGAACCAGGACGCTTGTGATGTGACTAAGTTAGTGGCTCACTTTGCTCAATCATAAAACAGCCTGAAATTAACTGTCGCGCTGTAAGATCCGGCTTTTAACGACGCTTCGGTTCTTACCGGAATCAGCTTATAAGTCAGAACATTATCACCCGGTGATAACAGCACAGGAGCGCTCCTGATACCAATCGGCACTGTCTTGCCCCGGCTATCTTCAAGTTTTAATGCCATTCCTTTTATACCAGTTACCTGGATATAAGCGGGCGTATCTGCATCGTGAGCAGCATAAAATCCGGCCGAAACTGAAGGCTGCACATCACTCCAGTCCATCGCACCGCTGATGATGTCACGACTCGTGGAACCCGTGGACTGGCAATCTGTCAGATGTAGCTGAAACGTTACCGGCACTCCCTGGTCACCGGGCCGCTGAAAGCTTGCTGTAGGTGTTTCTCCAAGCCAGATTTCCTGTCGCGTACTCTCCATTTCCAGACCACAGGCGCTGGTAATGACTGAACCCTGCATATGCAATGTACCACTCGCTCCCCAGACGTTTTGGGAATCGATTGCATGAGCTGCTGGAACCATAACAGCAGTCAGTAACGTCAAAACAATAAGTTTGCAGTGATAACCACGGGACGCCTTGCTTTGCTGCACAGTTTTAGTACAACGCATACCTGCCTCCTTCCTAGAACAGAAATCTCTTATATAATAATATTTAACGGGCTTGTTTATCTGATACTACGCGGTATTGCCCCCCGCTATATTTAAACGTAAGCTGTGTCCGGCCACCATAGTCATCAACGTAAGTCAGCACCGGGCTGTTTCCCAGGCTGTCAGCTCCCACATTTAACTGGCCGTTGCTATTGGGTGCCAGCATCAACGGAGTAAATTCATCCGGTCCTTTGAGATGCTTATTACGGCTCCCATCGACAAGGGTTACGTAGTAAGAGGTCGTATTGTGTACAATGTATTTATTTCCTTGTCGGGTAAGCGTTAACTTTTCCTGTCAGGGCACAGCATTATCGTCTGTTTTAAGTTGCTTTGGGCGGTAAAAAAATTTAATGCGTGTCTGGAGCGCAATCTGTAACATATTTTCCTGTGTGTTTCTCGGCGGTATTTCACGCAGGTTAAAGTAAAAGAGTGTCTCCCGATCCTGTGGTAAGCGATTCACCACAGGCAATGCTTCTATTTTTACTTGACTGAACTTGCCTGGTTCAACGCGCTGTAGTGGGGGGAGTACTACAAAAGGGGTCTGGATTTTTTGCCCCTGTTCATTTTCCAACCATGCCTGTGCCAGATAAGGCAACTGCTTATTTTGATTACTTATCCCCAGACTGACAGATTTTAAATCTCCATCGAAAACTACACGCGTACGGTCAAGTGCTATTGCAGCCTGGGCCTGCGTGAAAAGCCCTGACAGGCAGCTGATAGCTATAACTATATTAAACAATACTTTCTTCATCTTCCTTTATGCTCCCGGCAGTAAATACAGACAGGTTCTTCATTACTTTATTCTGATTTAGCGATTTCTAATTCAGCTTTTGTTTCGCAAGCAAGGACACACAGGGCAACAACAACGTGCTGGATAATAAATCAGCCGGCAATAAAGCTGGCATTTTGATCTCACACTGCGACTTTCCATTCCAATGGACTGTCATGATTTCTCCGGCGTTGATACCACTTAAGTAAACCGCTCCACCCTCATTTACCAGACCCGTTTCCTGTTCGCGCCGGTTAAATACCGAGGCGCCAAATGGGGGAACACTACCGTTAGATAGTTTAATGATTGCCATGGCCCTGGCGCCTGAAATGATGTCAAACCGCCGGTAGCCGATGGCACCTTCTGTTAAGGTGGCCTGAACGACTGAACTGACCGCTTCTGCATCATCTGCCAGCTTAGTCACATCTATGCTCGCCCGGCTGCGATAATAACTATTCACATCACCTACTACGGCTTTGCCAAAAACGTTTGTTCTTACCGTACTGCCATAGCCACGCACAGGAACTCCCGCCACACCTCCGGTATCCAGTAATAATCTGGTACCACCACTGGTATTTACCCGATGTAGTGCCCCGCCTTCTGTTGTCAGCGTTATGCCACCCTGTGCAGTCATGCCTAAAGCGGTGAAGCTGCTCTCCCTCCATGCTGCGTTAGCCGTAATGCGCGCTGCATCTGCTTCATGACTGTAATATCCATTTATATCCGCTCCCCAACGGTTATGACCCGCTGTAATCTGATAGTTGTCATGCGAATTAAGCCGTTGGGAATATGTCATACTTTGTGAATTGTTGTGGCGTTCAAACGTAGTGTTATAGCTCACCGTCGCATTTTGCCCCCAGGGCATTGATAGCGAGAGATATATGCTATGGTCATTACGTTCCAGATAACGAGTCTGCGAGGCTGATAACGACACGCTGAGATTCCTGAATTGTCCAAAATCAAAATAACGGGAAACCATGAGGCTATAACGATCGTTAGGCGATCTATCCCAATAGGTCTGATGGCTATAATTAAGATAGGCACTTAATCCAGAATCGCGGAAAGACTTATTAACAGAGATCATGTACATCGATTTGCTGTTGCCAGCACGATTATTAGAATATCGCGCATCCAGATACTCTGCCATGCTCATAAAATCTCTCTGTGAGAACCGATATCCGGCAATAGTGACTTGGCTATCATAGTCTACGAAATCTTTCGAATAACTGAGCCGATATGAACCGCCAGTTTTTCTCTCACTCTCTTTTGGCAGACTAGCTAAAGACTGGGTTGCATCAAAAGATAAGGCACCAAGAATCAGTAAATCCCGGCCAACACCTAGTGATAATGCGTTATAACTACCGGCTCCTAATGCTCCACCATATAGTGACCAGCCATTGTTGACCCCCCATGAAAACTCACCGGTGCTGAACAACGGCCCCCGATAGCGGTGCGGCCACTCTGAGGGTTGACCCGCAGCCAGTTTATATCGCACCTGCCCTAGACGGGTCAGATAAGGGATACTGGCGGTGTTAATAGTGAATTGCTGTACGCTGCCATCCTGTTCCTCTACCCGTACGTTAAGTTCACCGGACATCGCATCGTTGAGATCCTGAATTCTGAATGGGCCTGCAGCTACCTGAGTTTCATATAGCACTCTTCCGAGCTGGCTGATGGACACCTTAGCATTGGTTTTGGCTACACCCGTGACCTCTGGCGCATAACCTCGCAAATTAGGCGGTAACATATTATCATCTGACTGCAAACTGGCCCCGGTAAAACGAAAACTATCAAATATTCCTGAGGACAAATAATCTTCCCCGATAATAAGTTTTAATCCCAACTCAGGGATAGCCCGCCAGGCATAATAACGACTCCATTCGATCTTGTTTTCTGCAGACTGAGACGAGTTTTTTTGATGTTTGAATCTGGCCTGCCAGTCGGCTCGCAGACGCCAGGGGCCTGCATTAACTCCGGCAGTTCCTGTCCCACTCAGACTATAACTATTGCTTCCATATTTTTGATTTTTTTTGTATTAACGCATTCAGGTTGTAATCAAAAAGCACGCCAGGGATACCATTATCCCAGCGAGAGGGCGGATCCCAGTTTTCAGCGGTATATTCGAGATAAGCCTGTGGGATGTTTAAATATAATGAAAATGTGGCCAGATCACCCCGGACCTTCATACCCGGCAAACTCTGTATGTCAAGGCAGCGGCCACCATGTACCCAGAGGAGAGTTGAAAGTACTTCTTTTTTTAACCCTAGCAAGGGCACCAGAGTGTGTGATAAACATGCCTCACTGGTTTTAGCATCCTCCCGGGCGGGCAGAAATTCAACCTGAGATTCAGGCAAATCAATTTTATTAACATGTATTGTCATGTCATATGTTCCGGGCATGATATATCCACTGCGGGCAAAGTAGCTCAGATCAATATTTTTACGGTCATCGACATCTAAAACATCTGTATTAAAATTGAATTCCTCAGCATTACAGACAATAATCAACTGACTAAAAAAGAGTACAATACCAATTACTAATGCCTTAAAAAGTAAGAAGTTACTGGCAGGTGATATTCCCATAAAAATCTTCCATTTTGACAACGATTTATTGACTCTCCTTAGTAAGGATGCCTGTACTCTCAGAAATAATTCAGCCAGAAACGGATTATTGCAAAATAACTTCTGGTTCTTAATGATTTCTGATGACTCGCCAAAGTGGTGAAATAGTCCAGATGCAAACAGCACATGCTGTATCGACAATAGCCTCTTGCATACTCATACGCCCTTCGTCACGCAAATTCGCAAAGATGGGCCAAGACAGTGGAAAAATAAAAATTCCCCGAAGCAAAGAAGTTGTGTTGATGTATTTTGATAAAATACACGGTTCCATCTTTAAAGATCCAGACTGCTCAAAAAGTGCGGAGAAACTCCGCACCGGACAACATAAACATAAAATGTTTAGAAATAGTCGAGCCTGAAGTTGGCTATGGCGCTGAATTTACCGGGTATGATGTCGGGGGCAGGGGCTTTTTCGCTAGCGGACTGACCCTGTAAATAAGCCTGAAATTGTAGAACTGGATCGCTACCGATCAAAGTGACAGCAGTAGTTGGCACCCCCAGTTTGATTTTTTCACCGTTGAAAGTGCTAATAGCAACACCCGCACCACTGGCAGTATTGCTATTAATCGCCAGAAGGTCAGTTCCGGTAATGGGAATACCAGTAAATGTAGTCGTGACCTTGTTTTTAGCATTATCACCTGTGAAGTCGCACTGCTCTAACCTAATATTGAAATCAATTGGTGTTGATGTTCCACCATTTTTTAAAGCAGCACTGGAAATAGCGCCTAATGGGATGGTCTGATTGATCGAATCTGCTGCAATAGAACATGGGGTATCAATTATTGTACCTGTAAACTCTATAGTACCATTACTTGGTTCTTCTGCCTGAGCAAATGAAGCGCTACCAAGAGCCATCACTGCCATTATCATTGTTTTACTCATTTTCATGAAGAATATATTCCTTGTTATATATTAAATAAAAAAAGCCAGCTTATTTTACAGCCGCTCTCATTCGTTATCATCCTTGTATAAAAAATGCGCAGTCATATAGAGAAAATATGTCAAAATAGCAATTACACTATTCATATAAAGAATAGAATCTTTAATAATGCATAATACATATCATAATACTTTGACTGCTATACATTCTATCCTGAACTACCGGCTACATTAATCACATAATTATTTCTCCTGCATAAATAATACAACCACTGAGACAGTTCTGCATAGAATAATACAGCGATATCTCATGAAGTTAAACCAAAGTACTATAGCAATATGCTAATAGGAAAATCATTATACATAATGCATGTATGATAATGTTTATCAATAATTTCTCATATTGTTTGAAATAAATTAATGCAGATAAAATTGTTTTACTCTATTAATAAAAAAATATATATCTATCAATTAATTTTTTGAGCATTGATAAGATCAATTTTTTTCCTTAGAGAAAATTAACTCTTGATAAAATCATTATTTGGAATGAATTGATACGGATAAAATTGATTTATTCTTTTAATAAACAATTAGTTTCTTCATAACTTATAAGGTTTGATTTGTTTAGCAAAATCAACCTTTAACACTACATCTGCCAAAGCGGTATGCTGAAAAAATAGTCAAATCATCAAAATTTACGCGACTACAATCGTTAGACATCTTTAACTGAATAACAAAAATCAGCTTCAAGTTAGCACTTTTATCTTTACATAACTGGGCTTTTCACAAGAAACATTTCATTAATATTTGTAAACTATAAGTTCTTTGTTGTTCAATTTGCCTGTAAAACGGCATCAGGCTATCTGTATTTGCCAACAGAAAAGTCAGCTTTTTGACTAAAATAACCTTTAAATATTGCAATATCTTTCAGAAAAAGCAGGAATTTTATTGGCGGGGAAGGTGAACCTGCTGCAAACTTCAGTGCTTTGATTTGTCTTTGCCAGCTTAACAAGGGAGTGTCTGCCTGCAAAAAATTGATCTTAAAATTACAACAGCCAAAAACCCAGCAATAGCTGGGTTTTCACACTAGCTTATTTGTTACCCGGAATACTGAAACGCTTGTTGAAACGCTCAACACGACCACCAGTGTCTACAACACGCTGCTTGCCTGTATAGAACGGGTGACATTTGCCGCACACATCCAGATTAAGGTCATGGCCTACTGTAGAACGCGTTTTGATGACATTTCCACAAGAGCACGTTGCCATAATTTCGGCATATTTCGGATGGATATCTTTTTTCATAAAGCACCTCATAAAGCCGTGTCGCTCTCCCGTGCCAGACATACGCCTGCACCGGTACCACACGATGTTACTAATTCAGATTGCATAATAATCGCGTCTCCTCGGTCCACCGCGGCTAAACAGGCGCTGTGAGCAGAAACGAATAATGCATTCATAAACAAACGCCCACCCTAATTTGTTAACCAGGAAAAACGCCTTTCAAAGGCAGCGAACTATACAGAAAATAACCGACAGGAGCAATCAAATCCTCGCATCCCGGCTCCTACGGTGTACACTAGCTGGCTTAGCCTTTCCACAGGTCATAGTGAATGACTGTTGTTAAAGTTGCCTTACCCGTCCCTCTGCCAGCGCAATTTGACTATATCTTGCCCCCTGGCTTGTCATCTGTCTGCATTGGCGGTCGCGTTTGCGTGCCTTTTGGAAGGCGCGACGCTATCGGCATTGTGACGACAATCGCTGCAGAAAGCCAGTTACCAAAAGCGGAGCTGAAATCCGTTAGAGAGGTGCTGGATAGTAACACACTATTTCTGCCTTCTCTCTGGCGCACACTGATTTGGGCTTCTCGTTACTATCATCACCCTGTAGGGCAGGTACTGTTTCATGCTTTACCTGTGTTATTAAGGCAGGGAAAAGCTTGCGAAAAAACCACGCTGTGGCAGTGGATGATTACCGAACAGGGTAAACAGGTCTCCGCTGAAAGCCTGAAGCGTGCACCCCGGCAGAGACAGGCATTAGCCACTTTGCGGCAACACCCACTTTACCGCCATCAAATAAGTCAATTTGACATCAATAACGCTACTTTGCATGCACTGCGCAACCGGGGGTTATGTGATTTACATCCTGCAAAACAGACTGCCATAGACTGGCGCAGGCAGGAAATTCTTCATAGTGAACGCCTGCAGTTAAATAGTGAGCAGGCGGCGGCAGTTGCAGCAATTTCCAGTGAAAGCGATCGTTTCACTGCCTGGTTGCTGGCTGGAATCACAGGCTCGGGCAAAACAGAAGTCTACCTCAGCGTACTGGAAGATGTGCTAAAAAATGGTCGTCAGGCACTGGTTTTAGTACCAGAAATTAGTCTCACACCACAGACAATTACCCGCTTCCGCCAGCGCTTTAACGTACCGATAGATGTACTCCACTCAGGCCTCAATGAGAGTGAGCGGCTGGGCGTCTGGCTACGTGCACGGGATGGCGAGAATGCTATTATTATCGGCACCCGTTCTGCACTTTTTACTCCGCTAGTGCGCCCTGGCGTGATTATTATTGATGAAGAACATGATGGGTCCTATAAACAACAGGAAGGCTGGCGTTATCACGCACGCGATTTAGCAGTTTTTCGCGCAAGAGAGGAAAATATACCCATCATAATGGGTTCAGCAACGCCCGCGCTGGAGACACTGGAAAATGCTAAGTGCGGTAAATATCGCCTGATCACCCTAAGTCAGCGCGCAGGAAACGCCACGATAGCCACTCAACAACTTATCGATATAAAAGGGTCTCCGTTAAAAAACGGTCTGTCCCCTACTCTCATAGCAAAAATATCTGAACATTTGCAAGCCGAAAATCAGGTCCTGCTGTTTCTTAATCGCCGGGGTTATTCGCCAGCGCTCTTATGCCATGAGTGCGGCTGGATTGCCGAGTGCAAACGTTGCGATCACTACTTTACCTATCATCATCAGCAAAGCCATTTACGCTGTCACCACTGCGATGGTCAGCAAAAAGTGCCATATCAGTGCGAACAGTGTGGTTCTACACAACTGATGCCAGCAGGAATTGGCACAGAACAACTGGAGCAACAGCTCAAGTGCCAGTTTCCTCAGGTTGCGATTACGCGTATTGATCGCGATACCACACGCCGCAAAGGTGCCCTGGAGTTACAGCTTACAGAGATCTACCGCGGTGGTACTCGTATTCTGGTCGGCACCCAGATGCTGGCAAAAGGCCATCACTTTCCTGATGTCACACTGGTAGCATTATTAAACGTCGATGGTGCCCTATTTTCGGCAGATTACCGTTCAGCCGAACGTTTTGCCCAGCTCTATATACAGGTTGCCGGACGCGCCGGACGCGCCGGTAAACAGGGTGAAGTACTGCTACAGACTCATCATTCGGAACATCCTTTACTGCAAACGCTGCTACACCAGGGCTACGATGCCTTTGCCCATCAAACTCTGGAAGAGCGCCGTGCAGTCTTTTTGCCACCATTCACCAGCCATATTCTGTTTCGGGCTGAAGATCACGATAATCAGCAAGCACAACTATTTCTGCAACAACTGCGTGAGCTATTTCAATCCAGCCCGTTACATGATGAAAACTGCTGGATAATGGGCCCGGTTCCTGCTCTTCAGGCAAAGCGAGGTGGCCGGTATCGCTGGCAACTCCTGCTCCAGCACCCCAGTCGCATCGGTTTGCAGCGTCTGGTTCAGAATCTGCTACCGCAGGTTGAAGGCTTCCCCCTTGCGCGCAGGGTCAAATGGTCAGTCGATGTTGACCCAACGGAGACCTAACTAAAGGAAGCTGGGTCGTAAAAAACAACCTTAATTGCTTTCTTAATGCAAATATGATGGCCATATACTTCCATTCTCTGATAAACAATATTAAGAACAGTAGTTTTGTCTGGCTAAAATTAGCCTAAGGTCTGGTTCTGCTGAAGACAAATGGCATCAGTGTTACATTACTTAACTGTAACTTTCAGAAATCAAAGGCCTTGCAGCAGAATGACAGGTAAAAAGTAAACACCATCCAGACATCAAAAATGTTTGCAAAATGATACAGTCAAGCAGAGTTAAACTGGCCAATGGAGAGGTAAGTGTTGGAACGCAAGCAAACATCATCGGGTGTTACGATGAAAGACGTCGCGGAAAAAGCAGGAGTTTCAACGGCTACAGTTTCCCGTACATTAATGAATCCAGAAAAAGTGTCTGCCTCTACCCGTGATAAGGTCGAACAGGCCTTAATCGCTGTTGGCTACACCCCACAGTTACTTAGCCGCAGTGCTAAACATAACGATACACACATCATTCTGGTTGTAGTTCCAAATATATGTGACTCCTTTTTCAGCGAAATTATTCGCGGTATTGAAATCACCGCCGCGCACAATGGCTATCTGGTAATAGTCGGGGATTGCGCCCATCAGAATCAGTGGGATAAGTTATTAATCAACTTACTGGTAACGCGTCAGATCGATGGCATGGTACTGCTTGGTTCCCGATTACCTTTTGATGTCCGGTTTGATGAACAGCGTTATCTGCTACCTATAGTGATGGCCAATGAATTTAATCCGGAGCTGAAACTACCGACAGCCCATATTGATAACCTGACAGCTGCATTCGAAGCAGTCAGCCATCTTCTGAAACTGGGGCATCGGCATATAGCCTGTATTACGGGGCCAAAAGAGACGGGGCTAACTCAGTATCGGCTGCAAGGCTATATTCAGGCACTGCGCCGCAATGGGATAGCCATAGAAACACAATGGATAATTCAGGGAAATTGCACTTTCGAGGCCGGTAAAAAAGCGCTGCATACACTGGTTAGTCAGCCCAATCCTCCCGGAGCAATTTTTTGCCATAATGACATTATGGCTCTGGGTGTCATCGCGCAGGCAAAGCTTATGAACCTGCGCATACCTGAAGATATCTCCGTGGTGGGATTCGACGATATCGAAATAGCACAATGTAGCGACCCGCCACTGACTACGATATCTCAGCCTCGCTTCGAAATTGGCTGTGAGACAATGCGGCTCCTGCTGGAGCAAATGAAGGGCAAAAAAATCAGCAATGAGTCACGACTGCTGGATTTTACACTTAAAATCCGTCACAGTACCGCTGTAGCCCGACGCTAGCAGCTAGCAGTAACTTGAGGGTTTTATGTGGTTTTAGTTAGCTCTGAATCAAATTTTCTGCGGCTATTCTTCTCTCTTTTGAGTGACACGGCATACTGGACTCATACTTAAATAACACACTGAATAGCCAGATACCTTTTAATACTTTGGATTGATACGGAACGATAGTGGCACGAAAAGATTATGTAGGCCGCGAGCGTTCAACAGAGACGCATCGTAAAAAAAACACTAATAAGTCCGGCAAAAAGAAGCGCAGTAGCGGTTCCAGGGCCTCTGCCTCAATGATAGTCTTTGCGGCCATCGTTATAGTAACTTTTATCAGTGGTCTGTGGTTTATCACTCATCATAAAAAAGAAAAGGGCCATACTGTCGCTCCTGTTAATCGGACACTGAACAACGGCCTTCCACCGAAGCCTGAAGAACGATGGCGTTACATCAAAGAACTTGAAAATCGCCAGGTTATTGTTCCCGCCCCTACTGAACCCAACGCTGGAGGCAATGTCCGTTCCAAAACACAACTCACAGACGAACAGCGACAACTACTTGAACAGATACAGGCAGACATGAAACAGCCTCCAACGCCACTTAATGAGATACCACAGAATGGCCAGTCATCCCGGCAAATTCTACGGCAGCAGAATCAGCTGCAAATGCAGTCACGTTTACCCCCGCCCCATTTACCCGCTAACACGAAGCACCCTGCTGCGACTGAATCAACAATGCAGCGCCCACAAACTGAGCTAACATCAAAAGAACAAGAGAAAAAATCTCACCACTGGCTGATACAGTGTGGATCATTTAAAGCGACATCCCAGGCTGAGTCGATGCGCGCCAGGCTGGCCATTGAGGGAGTTGAAAGTCGGATAACCACTAGAGGTGACTGGAATCGGGTGATATTAGGCCCATTTAACCATCGCAGCACCGTTGATGACATGCTTAAGCGCCTGCAAAATTCTGTCCATATAAACTGCATCCCGGTAGCGGGCGGGATTGAAACTCACTAAACTCACCCCATATCTTATCTGCTTTCATGCCTTCCCTCCAGCCTGTCTGCGGGAATTATTTTTTAATGACAACAGGGGGCTTACCCGTGACAACAATAGTAAGCGTAAGACGCGACGGCCAGGTAGTCATTGGTGGTGACGGCCAAGCTACTCTTGGTAATACGGTAATGAAAGGCAACGTTAAAAAAGTACGCCGCCTCTACAATGATAAAGTGATAGCCGGATTTGCCGGTGGTACTGCCGATGCCTTTACTCTGTTCGAACGCTTCGAGCGCAAGCTGGAAATGCATCAGGGTCATCTGGTAAAAGCTGCGGTAGAGTTAGCCAAAGACTGGCGTACTGACCGCATGCTACGCAAACTGGAAGCTCTGCTAGCCGTTGCGGATGAAACAGCTTCACTTATTATCACTGGTAACGGGGATGTTATCCAGCCAGAGAAAGACCTGATTGCTATCGGTTCTGGTGGTCCTTATGCCCAGGCAGCCGCACGCGCACTGCTGGAAAATACCGAGCTCGGCGCAAGTGAGATAGCAAAAAAATCTCTGAATATCGCCGGGGACATCTGCATCTACACTAACCATAATATAACAATCGAAGAACTACCGTCTAAATCGTAAGGAACATCAATTATGTCTGAAATGACGCCTCGCGAAATCGTCAGCGAACTTAACCGTTTTATCATCGGCCAGGACGGAGCCAAACGTGCCGTCGCTATCGCGCTACGTAATCGCTGGCGTCGCATGCAGCTGGATGAAGAATTACGTCACGAAGTAACCCCAAAAAATATTCTGATGATTGGGCCAACTGGTGTAGGCAAAACCGAAATCGCCCGCCGTCTGGCTAAATTAGCTAATGCTCCTTTTATTAAAGTAGAAGCGACAAAATTTACTGAAGTCGGCTATGTTGGTAAAGAAGTAGATTCCATTATCCGTGATTTGACCGATTCAGCCCTTAAGATGATGCGGCAACAGGCCATTGAAAAGAATCGCTTCCGTGCCGAAGAACTTGCAGAAGAACGAATTCTTGATGTACTGGTTCCGCCAGCAAAAAATAACTGGGGCCAGCTGGAAGCGACTGGCGAACTCTCTACAGCCCGAAACACATTTCGCAAAAAGCTGCGTGAAGGGCAGCTGGATAATAAAGAGATTGAAATTAATTTATCAGCTACTTCAATGGGCATCGAAATTATGGCCCCCCCAGGTATGGAAGAGATGACCAACCAGTTACAGTCGATGTTTCAGAATCTTGGTGGGCAGAAACAGAAACTTCGCAAATTGAAGATCAAAGAAGCGCTAAAAGTATTAGTGGAAGAAGAAGCTGCAAAACTAATTAATCATGAAGAACTGAAAGAGCAGGCTATTGAAGAGGTGGAACAACACGGTATTGTTTTCATCGATGAGATTGATAAAGTCTGCAAGCGTGGAGAAACGTCTGGCCCCGATGTTTCCCGTGAAGGTGTGCAGCGCGACTTATTACCTCTGGTTGAGGGTTGCACCGTATCGACTAAACACGGCATGGTTAAAACTGATCATATTTTATTCATCGCCTCGGGGGCTTTCCAGATCGCAAGCCCATCCGATCTGATTCCTGAGCTACAGGGGCGACTACCAATTCGCGTTGAATTGCAGGCTTTAACTACCAGTGATTTCGAACGTATTCTCACTGAGCCCAATGCGTCAGTCACCGTGCAATACAAAGCACTGATGAAAACGGAAGGGGTAGATATACATTTTACCGATGATGGCGTCCGCCATATTGCACAGGCAGCCTGGCAGGTGAATGAAACCACTGAAAATATCGGTGCACGCCGCCTGCATACTGTATTGGAACGTTTAATGGAAGAGATCTCTTTTGATGCAAGTGATCGCCAGGGTGAGTCAATTACTATTGATGCAAAATATGTTGCCAGCCATCTTGATAAGCTAGTAGCCGACGAAGATCTTAGCCGCTTTATTTTGTAATTTTCCTGCCGGCCTGTTACTAGAGCTTCTTTCAAGCCGGATTTTATGCGCAACCCCCCTTGACCGGGGCTGCTGTTTTACAGGCAGTATTTCACAGCACATGGAATGTGGCGCGCAATAA
>ERZ500997.41-NODE-41-length-44041-cov-11.567658_pt1 | contig 44041 bp, 32 predicted proteins | sample MGYA00248826_ERZ500997 | MGnify/ENA primary metagenome ERZ500997 (study PRJEB25958, sample SAMN03398524) | human skin metagenome | study: EMG produced TPA metagenomics assembly of the Human Skin Microbiome Metagenome (human skin metagenome) data set.
GTGAAATACTGCCTGTAAAACAGCAGCCCGGATGAAGATGTCCTGGAAATAACTCACTATTTCTGCTAACCGGTAATGTAGTGCTGGCTCGTGTTTTAATGAAATTTAAGAAAATCCTTTCAAAACGCATGAGAAGTATGAAAAATAATTTTATTCTCTCTTTATCTGCTGGAAAGTTGCAGTAAGGAATAACGCATATGCCTATAAAAGTCCCGGATGAATTACCTGCGGTAAATTTTCTGCGTAATGAAAATGTATTTGTGATGACCTCCTCGCGTGCCAAAATTCAGGAGATCCGGCCGCTCAAAATGCTGCTACTCAATCTTATGCCTAAAAAGATTGAGACTGAGAATCAGTTTCTGCGCTTACTTTCTAATTCGCCTCTGCAACTGGATATTCAGCTGCTGCGTATAGATAATCATCAATCCCGCCATACGCCCGCTGAACATCTCAACAATTTTTATTGCTATTTTGACGATATTCAGCATGATAATTTCGACGGCCTGATTATTACCGGTGCACCATTAGGATTGATAGATTTTTGCGATATTGTCTGGTGGACGCAGATTGAGCGTATTTTGCACTGGGCGCGCGAGCATGTTACCTCAACGCTATTTGTCTGCTGGGCGGTACAGGCGGCGCTTAATATTCTTTATGGCGTTCCTAAACAGACACGATGTGTAAAACTGAGTGGCGTGTTTGAGCACCAGATTCTGCATCCCCACGCATTACTGACACGTGGTTTTGATGATATCTTTCTTGCTCCACACTCCCGGTATGCTGATTTTCCTTCTCAGTTAATTCGAGAACACACTGATCTAGATATCTTTGCAGAGGCGGAGCGGGCCGGTGTTTATCTGATGGCGAGTAAAGATAAACGTCTGGTATTTGTCACAGGGCATCCAGAATATGATGCCCTGACGTTATCTGCTGAGTATCATCGTGACTGCGAAACGGGCCTGAATCCACAAATTCCACATTGTTACTTTCCGGATGATAATCCTGAAAGGGTGCCACGGGCCAGCTGGCGTAGCCATGGTAACTTGCTGTTTTCCAACTGGCTGAATTATTGCGTCTATCAGATTACTCCTTACGATTTGCGCCACATGAATCCAACCCTGGAATAGGCGCTAGCGTAAAGCGTTTTGATTTGGTTTCATGCTGTTTTGCGGCATATAACGGCAGCTTACTGTGATAAATAGCGCTGGCCGGGAACGCAGAATAATGGCGGGTTTGCATTTATCCGGCGGCATGGTGATTGGCAGCAACGCAATAGCGAAATGGATTTCTTTTCCGTCGGTCCCCTCGTGGTGAAAAAATAAAAAGGATCGGTATTATGATCAACAAGGTGAGGGGGATTTGAGTGAGCAGTAAATTTGAAATTCTGAATCAACAGTTAGCCAGACGCATCATGATTCTGGATGGTGGAATGGGTACTATGATTCAGCGTCATCAACTGTCGGAGGCTGATTTTCGGGGTGACCGATTTGCTGACTGGCAGTGTGATCTTAAGGGAAATAATGATCTGCTGGTGCTGACTCAGCCGGGCATCATAAGCAGCATTCACCAGGATTATCTTCAGGTGGGCGCCGATATTCTGGAAACGAATACCTTCAACTCTACTGCTATTTCTCTGGCAGATTATCAGATGTCATCATTTGCCGCCGAAATTAACTATCAGGCAGCGAAGCTGGCTCGTGCCTGTGCTGATGAGTGGAGTGGCCGCACACCTGAGCGCCCACGCTATGTCGCCGGTGTGTTAGGGCCTACTAACCGCACCTGCTCAATCTCACCTGATGTTAATGACCCGGCGTTTCGTAACATCACTTTCGAACAGCTTGTCTCTGCTTACCGGGAGGCTACCCGGGCCCTGATTGAAGGTGGCGCAGATATTATCTTAATTGAGACTATTTTTGACACGCTAAATGCTAAGGCCGCAATAGTGGCCGTAGAGAGTGAGTTTGAGGCATTGGGAACAACGCTTCCATTGATGATATCCGGCACTATCACTGATGCATCGGGGCGTACGCTCTCCGGACAGACTACAGAGGCCTTCTATAACTCCCTGCGTCATGCCAGACCACTCTCTTTTGGCCTGAACTGTGCTTTGGGACCGGATGAACTGCGGCACTATGTTGCTGAAATGTCGCGACTGGCAGAGTGTTATGTCTCAGCGCACCCTAACGCTGGTTTGCCGAATGCATTCGGTGAATATGATCTTGATGCTAGTGAAATGGCTGAAAAGGCAGGGGAGTGGGCGCGTTCCGGTTTGCTAAACATCGTTGGGGGCTGCTGTGGCACCACGCCAGAACATATCGCCGCCATCGCTCAGGCGGTAGAGGGTGTTTCGCCCCGCACGCTGCCCAATGTGAAAGCTGCCTGCCGCCTCTCTGGCCTTGAGCCGTTAAATATTGGCCCGGATACATTATTTGTCAATGTTGGAGAACGTACCAACGTTACCGGCTCGGCAAAATTCAAACGACTCATCAAGGAGGAGAAATATAGTGAGGCGCTGGACGTTGCGCGTCAGCAGGTAGAAAACGGTGCGCAGATTATCGATATCAATATGGATGAAGGGATGCTGGATGCGAAGGAAGCAATGGTGCGTTTTCTCAATCTTATCGCGGGTGAGCCGGATATTGCCCGTGTTCCCGTGATGATTGACTCTTCGCGCTGGGAGGTTATTGAGGCGGGTTTACAGTGCATTCAGGGTAAGGGCATAGTGAATTCAATATCGCTCAAGGAGGGTGTGGAGACATTTATTCATCAGGCGCGATTAGTGCGCCGTTACGGTGCTGCTGTAGTGGTGATGGCCTTTGATGAAGCCGGGCAGGCAGATACCCGCGAGCGTAAAATTGCAATCTGCCGCCGTGCGTACCAGATTCTGACTCAGCAAGTCGGTTTTCCGCCGGAAGAGATCATTTTTGATCCCAATATTTTTGCTGTAGCAACCGGAATTGAAGAGCATAACAGCTACGCAATGGACTTTATTGGAGCCTGCGCGGATATTAAACGTGAACTGCCCTGCGCGCTGATTTCTGGTGGTGTGTCAAATGTCTCTTTCTCCTTTCGGGGCAACCACGCGGTACGTGAAGCGATCCATGCTGTTTTTCTCTATTACGCCATAAAAAATGGCATGGATATGGGTATCGTCAACGCCGGGCAGCTGGCTATCTATGATTCACTGAGTGATGAGCTGAGAACTGCGGTAGAAGATATCATCCTGAATCGCCGCATTGATGCTACAGAGCGCCTGCTTATACTGGCTGAAAAATACCGGGGCAGCAAAAGTGACGATGAAACAAACGCTGTTCTGGCAGAGTGGCGCAGTCTGCCCGTTGAGAAGCGACTGGAATACGCGCTGGTGAAAGGCATAACAGAGTTTATTAACGAGGATACCGAAGCTGCGCGTTTGCAAAGCAGCCGCCCCATTGAGGTTATTGAAGGGCCATTAATGGCAGGAATGAATGTAGTGGGCGATCTGTTTGGTAAAGGTAAGATGTTCTTGCCCCAGGTGGTAAAGTCGGCCCGGGTAATGAAGCAGGCAGTAGCTTGGCTTGAGCCCTGGATTGAGGCCAGCAAAGAGGAGGGGAGTAGCAAAGGCCGGATTGTGCTGGCAACGGTTAAAGGGGATGTACACGACATCGGTAAAAATATTGTTGGTGTGGTATTGCAGTGTAACAACTACGAGATTATTGACCTTGGCGTGATGGTGCCAGCAGATAAAATTTTGCAGACGGCGATCGATCACAAAGCCGACATTATCGGCCTCTCTGGCCTGATCACACCGTCGTTAGATGAGATGGTGAGTGTAGCGAAAGAGATGGAGCGGCGTGGATTTACGGTTCCGTTGCTGATTGGTGGCGCCACCACTTCAAAAGCTCATACTGCGGTTAAAATCGAGCAGAACTACAGCGGGCCAACAGTTTATGTCCAGAACGCATCGCGTTCGGTTGGTGTCGTGACATCGCTATTATCGTCGGCACTCAAAGAGACGTTTATTGCCCGTACGCGCAAGGAGTATGACACGGTGCGTATCACACACGGGCGTAAAAAACCCCGCACTCCACCGGTCACCTTACAAGCGGCTCGTGACAATGCGCTGCGTCTCGACTGGCAGAACTATACGCCACCCCGGCCGCAGACAATTGGCGTCAGTGAAGTACAAGCTTCGATAGAAACGCTTCGACGCTTTATTGACTGGACTCCCTTTTTTATAACATGGTCACTTGCGGGCAAATATCCGCGTATCCTTGAAGACGAGGTGGTCGGTATCGAGGCAAAACGTTTGCTCTCTGATGCTAGTGCAATGCTGGATCAGTTAAGTAAGACCCGCGCACTTAATCCGCGCGGTGTGGTTGGCATTTTCCCGGCTAACCAGTCAGGTGATGATATCGAAATTTATCGTGATGAGACGCGTACAGAGATCATTGCAGTCAGTCATCATTTACGTCAGCAGACCGAAAAAAAAGAGTACGCCAACTACTGCCTCGCTGATCTTATTGCGCCTAAAGCAAGCGGTAAGGCAGATTATTTGGGAGCATTTGCCGTGACTGCGGGGCTGGAAGAGGATGCACTGGCACAACAGTTTGACAGTCAGCATGATGATTACAATAAAATTATGGTCAAAGCGGTAGCAGATCGTCTGGCTGAAGCCTTTGCTGAGTATCTGCACCAACAGGTACGCAAAGTGATATGGGGTTATGCTGCAACGGAGCAGCTAAATAATGAGGCGCTCATTCGGGAGCAGTATCAGGGAATACGCCCGGCACCCGGTTATCCTGCCTGCCCTGAACATACCGAGAAGGGTACACTCTGGCAGCTTCTGGACGCAGAGAAACACACAGGCATGAAACTGACGGAGTCTTTTGCGATGTGGCCGGCGGCTTCTGTCTCTGGCTGGTACTTCAGCCATCCTCAAAGCCGTTACTTTGCTGTAGCACAGTTGCAGCGTGATCAAATTGAAGATTACGCAGCCCGTAAGGCGCTGCCAGTCAGCGAGGCTGAACGCTGGCTGGCAGCAAATCTTGGTTATGATACTGACTGAGCTATGTCACTTTTTGATTGACGCAGGCGGGCTGTAGCCTCAGCTTGCCGTTATTCAAACAGGTGGTCATGTAATCTCTGAACAACGTGTTTAGCATCTGCTTCTGACACCAGAAAGCAGAGATTATAGCTGCTCGCACCATAACAAATCAGACGCAGATTAAACGGGCTCAGTATGCCGAACACCTTATCTCCCACGCCGCGCGCGCTGGAGAGGCTATTGCCAATCAGTGCCACTAGGGCTAAATCCTGCTCTACTTCCACCCGGCAGAGCGATGACAGCTCCGCCAGCAGCTCCTGACTTAGCGGGCTGTCGCCACTAAAGGTAGAGCCCGCCGTATCCAGTGTCAGAGCGACACTGACTTCTGAGGTAGTGATCAGATCAACGGAAATGTGATGGCGGGCAAGAATGCTAAAAATTTCTGCCAGAAAGCCACGAGCATGCAGCATATTCAGACTATGAAGGGTGAGTAATATTTGTTTACGCCGTAATGTCAGGGCCCGGAACAGAGGCTGACTTAGCGTTGTGCTACTTACGCAGGTGCGGCCTTCAAGCGGTGCCAGACTGGAACCAACAAAGACGGGAATATTGGAGCGCACCGCCGGGAGCAGTGTTGCCGGGTGCAGAATTTTGGCGCCGAAAGTTGCCATCTCCGCCGCTTCTTCAAAAGTCAGTTCGTCAATGCGTTTAGCTGATGGCACGATGCGTGGATCAGTGGTATAGATGCCGGGCATATCAGTCCAGATATCAATCTGGCTTGCAGCAAGCGCTTCAGCAAGTAAGGCAGCGGTACAGTCGCTTCCTCCGCGCCCGAGGGTGGTTGTTCTGCCTTTTGCTTCACACCCGATAAATCCCTGAGTGACCACTAATCCTTCACTCAGACGCGGTTTTAGCTGTGAGCTGGCGAGCTGTGTCAGCACAGCTATATCTGGTTCAGCGTGACCAAAGCGGGCGCTGGTGCGCATCACTTTACGTACATCAAACCACAATGCTTCAACCCCGCGCTGGCGCAGAATTTCAACAAACAGCAGTGTAGACATCAGCTCGCCGTGGCTTACCAGTTCATCGGCAAGCGCACTGGATGTTGCCAGTGCAGCGGCTTCAGAAAGCGTAGTGATGTTATCCAGCATAAGATCTATTTCATCTCGGATAACGGCAGGATTGTCCAGGCTGTCAATGATAGAATGCTGGATATGGTGAATTTTATCAATTATCTGAACACGCTGGTTCTGTTCTGGTCCCTGGGCGAGTGATATTAATAAATTAGTCATGCCTGCTGATGCAGAAAGCACTACCAGACCAACCTGTTTATTAGCCAGCAGCAGTTCAGCACTGCGTGACATTGCCTCGAAATCGGCAACACTGGTGCCGCCAAATTTTGCTATTGTTAAAGACTGAGACATCTCAACTATCCTCGTGTCTGATGACCCCGGCACAAGAGGGACATTAATCGGGCAGACAGCAGAGTAACACCACGTGTCAGCCAGAATACCCAGCCTTGCATCTCCCCGAATGTCATTCTGCAGACGCTTATTAAACTGGCTATGGGCTCACATCATTAAGATTGCGTTGTTAATCGCGTCGCTGCCTTGCTTTTATTATCTGCATTCTATTGGAATCACCACTAACCAGAATGCGGAGAGCGACCACATGGGGCAGGCATCCTGTTATAACCACCAAAGCCGAAGATTATCCGGGCATCGCGGCTTGCTGTGAATCTGTCACATGGGTGCGAAATTCCGCATGATACCTGAAAGAGGAGGTTTTTGCGCATTAATTAGCGGTACAGGCGGGGGATGGGGGAGAATTATCAGTCTGAGGCATCGTTATCAATTATTGTGCTGGCGTATATTTCTCCATATCACTCTGGCAGCCGGCCTGAGCAAACTAAAAAATTTGGTTAATATTTGTATCAATTGATAATTAAAACATAAGTTTTATTACTGAATTTTACATTTTGTTGTTTTCTTCCTGAGTGAGAAATACAGCAAATCGCATCCTGATTCTTGCCATTAATTTTCTCTAAATGAATAATTTTATTTTAGTTAATTTGTGATATAAATCACAAATAACTGGCATTTTTATCAATAGAATGACAACAAAATTTTATTAGTTATAATAATTGACGCTTAACTTTCTTGCGGGACAAGTCACATTCAGGCTACCCAAAACCACTAGAAATACTTAAACTTTTTTAAAGTAAATAATGCTCAGGAGATAGGTGATGTTTAGTTCAATCAAAAATCGTAAGCTTGCTGCAATTGCTCTGGGTCTGGTGCTTATGTCGTCAGTTTCATCGTCCGCATTTGCTATAGCGTGCATGGATCAACCGAATGCAACCGCAGCAGATTGTGAGAAAGCTTGCCAATGGACCCTTATCACTCCCTGGGTCTGGCCTGTTTGTATGTAACGTTGTTTTTTACTGACGCATAGTCAGCTACTAAGCTGGCCTTGCTTTACATATTTGTAAAACGTACAGCTATGTTGGTAAGGCCTTAGACTGAACATTTAGTTTCCTTAAATATGTCCAATAATCATGACCAGCCTGGAGTACTTCTGGCGTTGTTGTCTTCCGAAAGAAACACTTTTTGTCCATGGGATTGTGGTAACAGACAAATCCTCATCACAGCAGAGAAGACGCTACATGGCCTATACGGCTACGTAATATGGCACCCAGCTTGCTATGGTTTTATGCCATATAGCGTAGCGTTGTCCTGCATCCCCTGTTTTCAACTCTCCGGATATGATTCGCTAAAATAATCGGTAACGGTTAATCCTCTTTGCTGCGAAAAAGAGCAAAGGTGATGGCGGGATTAAGTGGGCAGAAGTGCAAAGGATAATTCAACTGCCTGCTGTTATTACTCCGTGACGCTGATAAAGCAATTAAGACCTTAATTTGCAATTTTTTATTACTTTCGTGTTTTACACCCGTCATACTGAATGCAGAGTGATTAATAGAAGAGTGCGCCATGAAGAATATCAACCCGACACAAACCGCCGCCTGGAAGGCTCTGGAACACCATTTCGACCAGATGAAATCGGTGACAATTCACGATCTGTTTGCAGAGGATCCTGAGCGCTTTGCTAATTTCTCAGCCACATTTGATGATCAGATACTGGTGGATTTTTCCAAAAATCGCATCACCCGCGAAACACTGGATAAACTCCATGCCCTGGCGCAGGAGAGTGACTTGCAGGGGGCCATTAAGGCGATGTTTTCAGGTCAGAAAATCAATCGTACTGAAGATCGTGCAGTGTTACATATTGCGCTACGCAACCGCAGTAATACCCCTATTTTGGTGGATGGCGAAGATGTGATGCCAAAAGTCAACGCGGTACTTGATAAGATGAGGGCGTTCTCGACCCGCATTATAAGTGGCGAATGGAAGGGGTTCACCGGTAAACCGATTACTGATGTTGTCAATATAGGTATTGGTGGCTCTGATCTGGGGCCTTACATGGTAACGGAGGCGCTCAGGCCATATAAAAATCATCTTACCATGCACTTCGTTTCTAATGTGGATGGCACTCATATTGCTGAAACGTTGAAAAAGACCTGCCCGGAAACCACACTTTTTCTGATTGCCTCCAAAACCTTCACTACTCAGGAGACTATGACCAACGCGCACAGTGCGCGACAGTGGTTGCTGCAAGCGGCGGGAGAGGAGAAACATATTGCCAGCCACTTTGTTGCTCTCTCCACCAATGCTCAGGCGGTAAGTGAATTTGGTATCGATACCGATAATATGTTCGAATTCTGGGACTGGGTAGGGGGGCGTTATTCTCTCTGGTCGGCGATTGGTCTGTCGATTGTGCTCTCGATTGGATTTGAAAATTTTGAAAAACTGCTTGCCGGTGCTCACGCAATGGATCGTCATTTCGCTCAAACCGGGCTCGGGAGCAACCTGCCGGTTCAGCTGGCGCTGATTGGCATCTGGTACAACAACTTTTTTGGTACCGAAACCGAAGCAATTCTGCCTTATGACCAGTATATGCACCGGTTTGCTGCTTACTTTCAGCAGGGCAACATGGAGTCAAACGGGAAATCTGTTGACCGCAATGGTAATCACGTAAACTGGCAGACTGGCCCTATCATCTGGGGCGAACCGGGCACTAACGGTCAGCACGCTTTCTATCAGTTGATTCACCAAGGCACCAAGCTAGTTCCCTGTGACTTTATTGCCCCCGCTATTTCTCACAATAAACTGGGAGATCATCACCAGAAGCTGCTTTCAAACTTCTTTGCGCAGACAGAGGCACTGGCGTTTGGTAAATCACGCGAAATAGTAGAAAAAGAGTTTGAGCAGGCTGGTAAAGATATCCGCTCTGTTGCGCACATTGTACCGTTTAAGATTTTTGAAGGTAACCGGCCGACTAACTCGATTTTGTTGCGTGAAATCACACCTTATAGTCTGGGAGCGTTGATTGCCCTCTATGAGCACAAGATCTTTACACAGGGCACTATTCTCAATATTTTCTCCTTTGACCAGTGGGGCGTTGAGCTCGGTAAACAGTTAGCAAATCGCATTTTGCCAGAGCTGAAAGATAGCAGGGAGATTACAGGCCATGACAGTTCAACGAATGGCTTAATAAACCGCTATAAGTCCTGGCGTTAGTTAATAATGCCTGCTATCAGAGGGGGACGCTCCTCTGTGATATAGCTCTTTGTTGGATAGCAAATAAGCAGGTATTATTCTGAAAATAAAAATTAACTCTGAGAATAGCTGGAAGAAAAGCTGAAAGCTGCACTGAAATTAATTTCTGTTGATTTAAAAAAAATAAAATTAACATCCTGTTTGACAAGAAAAAAATAATGATAATGCGAATACTCTTATTTTACACCACATGCTATTGCTATTCAGTTAAAGAGGTAGTTTTATATTAATAAATCTTTTTAAGATAATACAATATATTGTTTTTCATATTTTTTATTTATTGTTATCGTCTGTTTTAATATTATCAAAATATTTTGGAACAGTACCATTAAGATGGTATAGCCAAAGAATATTATGACTTAATTTCTGTTATTTCGCTCTTATATACTTGGATGGTCTGAGGTTTTCTCGGACAACGTATCCATTCATCTTATGAAGGGAATATCTCCTATGAAGAAAATGTTGTGTAATACAGTCGCCCTGCTTTTGCTCGCGGGAGCTTCCCCGACGTATGCTGCATTAGAAGCCGCAGGCGCGGCGGCAGTTGCTGGTGCGGCGTCAATTTCCAGTGTATCCGGATTTACTGGCGGTAGAGTGGTGGCCGCTGGTGCCGCTGCCGGTGCAGGCTCGTTTTCCGCAGGTAACTCTGCACCGACGGGGATAAGTGGTGTAGGGGCAATGGTTGGTGCGGGAGTTGCTGCCGCTGGTGGCAGTGATGGGTCTAACACCGGGACAACCACTACAACAACAACCAATACAACCTGTTAACGCTGTTTTTAATCATAACCACACTGCGGTGTGGTTATTTTTTTCGTATTATTCTTTTCTAAAGGATTACACCAGTGCGTAACACTCCTTTTCTATGCCTCTGCCTGTTACTTCAGTCATGCTCTTTCACTCAGGAAGGGCTGGTTGATACGCTAAAACTTGCCATAACCGGTCCTGATGATATTACGCTCACTAATCAACAAATCGCTGATATGCCTTACTCCAGCCTCTACATGAGGATAAATAACGGTCAGCGTATTTTTGTGGTGCTGGGCTATGAGGAGCAGGGAGATCAAAAATGGGTCACCCGTGATCAGGCGATGATGATTACCCGGCATGGCCGTCTGGTTAAAACACTCGGACTGGCCGATAACCTCATCAATATTAATAACTTGGACAGTGATCCGCTGCTAAAGGGAGGAATGATGACCAGCGGTATGCGATGGACCCGGACGGTGGGCTGGACAGAACAAGGCAATTATCGTGCAGATACTGCTACTTCTTTATTTAGCCGCCAGGCCGACGAGGTATTGAAGATAGCAGGAAATAGCGTTTCCTGCCAGGTCTGGCGCGAGCAGGTCATCATGGCTGGTACCGGTAAACGCTGGGACAATACTTTTTGGATAGACAGCCGGACCGGTCAGGTGCGTCAGTCGATACAAACACTCGGTGCTGATTATTTCACTATTGAAACTACCATACTCAAACTGGCATAACGATGAAAATAAAATGTTCTCCCCTGGCGGGAGCACTCTTTATGTTGCCTGTGCTGGTTCGGGCAGAGAGTGAAGTCACCGTATATTACCCTCATCAGTACACCACCATTCAGGTAAATGATGCCGGAAATCTGGCACAACTCATCATGAGACCCGCCATTAATGGCAGGACCTGGTGGCCAGCAACAATTATCAGTACGCCGCAGGCAACCGTGGCAGCCAGGGTTGAAAAGCAGGCGTTACTTGCCGGACTGCAACAGTTAGCTGACAGGCTTAGCGTAAACGATGATCCCATGGCTGGCGTGGTTCGCTCCGTCTGGCGGCAGGTCAATGTTATCAGGGTCACCGGACGGCAAATTGTTAAGCTGGATCCTGACTGGGTCCGGCTGCGCCCCGAAGACAATCGCCGGTTACAGGGAAGATATCAGCTCTATACTGCCACCAGGCCAGATTCCGTGCAGCTGGCTGGTGTGGTCAGCCAGCCTGGCACCGTTCCATGGCAGCCAGGGAAAACAGTGGCGGATTATCTTGCCACCACGACTCGTGTGCCGGGTGCTGAACGTAATGTAGCACTGCTAATTACCCCGGAGGGCACAATCCAAAAAGTGCCAGTAGCTTACTGGAATCGCCGACACGTTGAGCCCCCTGCGGGCAGCATTATTTTTGTTGGCTTTGGCCGCTGGAGTTTGCCTGAGGATGAAGCCGTAATTAACCGCCGCTTTCTCTCTGTTCTGACGCACCGGATCCCTGACTAATGAAAAAAAATTAACGCTTAAGTTACTGGCACTTTTTATATCCGGTGCCTGTCAGGCTGAGGTAACAACCTGGCCGGATCCGGTAGGGCCATCCCAGTCTGATATTGGCGGTGTTGGGCTGATGCAGATACCGACTGCGCGTATGGCGCCTGATGGTGAGTTCAGTCTTAACTACCATTATAACGACCAGTACCGTTTTTACTCCGCTTCGATGGTGCTATTCCCCTGGCTGGAAGCCACTGTCCGTTATACAGACGTCATAACTCGCCGTTACAGTGCGGTAGAGAGCTTTTCTGGTAATCAGACCTACAAAGATAAGGCGTTTGATCTAAAGTTACGTCTGTGGCAAGAGGGGTACTGGATGCCAGATATTGCGCTGGGAGCGCACGATCTTGGCGGGACCGGTCTTTTTAACAGTGAGTATCTGGTGGTAACCAAAGCCTGGGGGCCGTTTGATTTCACATTGGGACTCGGCTGGGGCTACCTTGGCAATAGTGGCACAATTAAGAACCCTTTTTGTAGTATCAGCGACAGTTACTGCACGAGGTCAACCATAAACGGAACCGCGGGCACTGTGAGCGGTAATGATCTGTTTAAAGGGCGTTCTGCTCTGTTTGGTGGGATAGAATATCAGACCCCATGGCAGCCACTTCGCCTGAAGATAGAGTATGAGGGCAACGACTACCAGCACGATTTTGCCGGTAAGCTTTATCAGAGCAATAAAATTAATGCCGGGGCTATCTGGCGTATAACTGACTGGGCCGATGTTAATGTCAGTTATGAACGTGGCAATACCCTGATGGCGGGTTTTACCCTGCGAACTAACTTCAACACGTTGCATCAAATTCACCGCGATCAGCCCAAAGCCGATTATCGTCCAGCCGCGCAGCCTGTGGTGTTGGACGAGCCCGTCGCCGCCAGAGAACTTACTGAACTCAGATATAACGCGGGGCTGAACATGCCAGCTATTCAGTTACAGGGACGCACACTCTATATTTCTGGTGAGCAGTATAAGTATCGTGATACCCAGATGGGGGTAGATCGTGCTAATCGGATTGTAATCAATCAATTACCAGAAAACATCGATACGATAAAGGTTACCCAGACGAGATTTAATATGCCGCAGGTGACCACTGTCACCGATGTTAACAGCCTGCGCCAGTCGTTGGTGGGGTATCCGCTGGGGCAGACGTCGACACTTAAACAGCACCGGACTAACCCGCAGACAGTACAGAAATCACAACAGGATTATTACATAGCGCCTGCCCGATTTGGCGTAAGTCTGGCACCGGTGCTTAATCAGTCTGTAGGTGGGCCAGATAGCTTCTACCTCTATCAGCTTGGTGTAATGGGTGGGGCTAACTGGTGGGTAACAAATCATCTGTTATTAGATGGCAGCGTGTTTGTCAACCTCGCCAATAACTACGGTAAGTTTAATTACGATGGCACTCCGGGTGATTCTGCACTACCGCGGGTACGTACCCACATTCGTGACTATGTGGGTAATGATGTTTACCTCAATAATCTGCAGGCCAGCTACATGCGCTATCTGGGTGGTGATTATTACGCACAGTTTTATGGTGGTTATCTGGAGACGATGTATGGCGGCGTGGGAGGTGAGGTTATCTGGCGTCCCCTCGATTCTGACTGGGCAATAGGGCTGGATGCGAACTATGTCAAACAGCGTGACTGGCACAATATGATGAGCTTTGTGAATTATCATGCTGCTGTAGGTAATCTTACCGCTTACTGGAAACCCTGGTTTATTCGTGACATTCAGGTCAAAGCTAGTGTAGGCCAGTATCTGGCTAAAGATAAAGGCGCGACGATCGACATCTCGAGGCGCTTTAAAAGCGGCATAATGGTTGGTGCTTATGCCACTAAAACTAATGTTTCTTCCCATGATTATGGTGAGGGGAGTTTTACTAAAGGCTTTTATATCTCTATACCAATGGACCTTTTTACTGTTCCATATAATCGTGGCAGAGCACAGATAAACTGGACACCTCTAACCAGAGATGGTGGTCAGATGCTTGGCAGAAAGTACCAGCTTTATTACATGACATCTGATCGTGACCGGGATTTCCGTTAAGACAGGACCAGAAAGAACCTTTCCATACTGCTATTCTGGTCATATTATTGCCTGTTAATCGCTTATATCAGTAAAGTGATGTAACAGGCACGTCAGCAAAATAAGCCTGAAGATTGCCTTAGCAGGGAAGATGATTCTTAATACGGGGATTGACTGCCCCAACTATGAAATATTTTAGACGGGCTATTACTTCTCTTAACATTATTGTCTGTAACGGTATTACGGCTAAATATTTATTTGTCTGACGATTGTGAATCATGACAATAACTTTAATTACGCTTTACTATTGTAATGTAGTTTAGATTGATATTATCGCTTTTTGTCCGGTAAATAGTGCCTTGAACGGTGATGAATAATTAATATTATTAAATAAATAAGCACGAATTCATCTATTTTTTGCATCCACGATAGTCTAGAATTTGCCAAATTATTCGCTGCGATTGTCACAGTTTAATAGCAGATATGCCATGGTAATTAGTTACATGGCGGGATACTATATTGCTGCAATCTGTGTCCTCTGCCGCGTGACATTGCACCTGGTAGTTTCCAGTTAAACTATTAATCCCGTATTTTTTCGGAGTGCTACATGTCACATCCCGCTCAGGATCAACTTTGTAGAATGTGCTGGACTACATTTGATGATCCTCTCATGACTGCTCATGTGCGCGACTGGCTGAAGGAAGAGGGCTCTATGACCCGTCGGTTTGAGAGGATCTGCCAGAGTGTGTCAGTTGAGGTTTTGCGTGAGCAGTTTGTTGGCCTTGATGAGGCCGGCGGAGAGGCCAAATTACTTCCTGAATCACCACGGTACTGGCTGCGTGAAATTGTGCTGAGTGGTAGTGATGTCCCGTGGCTGCTGGGGCGTACGCTGATACCTGAGTGCACACTTCATGGTCCGGAGCAGATGTTGCAGCACATAGGGACTGTACCGCTGGGACGATATCTTTTTTCACACTCATCATTAAGCCGAGATTTTGTTGAACCAGGAAGGGCTGATACACTCTGGGGACGGCGCTCATTGCTGAGATTATCCGGCAAGCCTTTGCTATTAAATGAGCTCTTTTTACCAGCATCACCACTCTACTATTAGATGCCCGAATTCTGGATGGAAAAACACCTTTCACTGAGTAAATGGCGGACATACGGCCGTCTGATGCGTTTGGATAAGCCCATTGGCGCTCTGCTGTTGTTATGGCCCACGTGCTGGGCACTCTGGCTGGCGGCTATGGCTATGCCACCACTCAATGTACTGATCGTTTTTGTACTGGGCGTGGTCGTGATGCGTGCTGCGGGATGCGTAATCAATGATTATGCTGATCGTCATATTGATGGCCACGTCAAACGTACCCAACAGCGCCCAATGGCAATTGGCGCCGTGACAGGCAGAGAAGCTAAAATTATCTTCCTGATTTTGATTTTCTTTGCGCTGCTATTGGTGCTGACATTAAACCGGCTGACTATCCTGTTGTCGTTTGCTGGCCTTGCCCTGGCCTCGTGCTATCCCTTTATGAAGCGTTACACCTATTTCCCTCAGGTGGTACTGGGAGCAGCCTACAGCTGGGCAATTCCAATGGCCTGGGCCGCCGTATGTGGAACGCTTCCTGCCGCATGCTGGTTGTTATTTACCGCCAATATTTGCTGGACGGTAGCTTATGATACTCAGTATGCCATGGTGGACCGGGATGATGACCTGAAAATCGCCGTAAAATCTACCGCTATTCTATTTGGGCACTCTGATACGCTGATCATCGGGCTGCTGCAAGTGGCCACGTTGTTATTGTTGGCACTGGCTGGCATCATGCTCGACGTCAACAGATTTTATTATGTTGGGATACTGGCCGCTGGTGGGTTGTTCATTTATCAGCAGCGGTTGATTTCTGATCGCGAGCGCGATGCATGCTTCCAGGCTTTTCTCAATAACAACTATGTCGGAGCAATAATGTTTGTCGCTGTTGCGCTAGGTATATCAGCTTTCTGAGTATTCAGCTTCGTCAGCAGCATCAATATGCTGCCGGATGCGTTATTGCTCTCCCGGTTAAAAAAATCGTACGGGCAGTTGATTCGTGTCAATCAAAAAGCGTTTGCTGTGTACGGGTTGGTGACGTCTTATTCCTGCCCAGATCCCTCGCTGGTTACCGTTAATGATTCAAGCGCGATAGCACTCTCGATAGTCATACGTAAATCCTGCGTGATCAGTTCTGACAGTAGCTGCCAGACACGACGAACGGGAGCAATCAGCGCCTCATCTGAATCACTGATGTAACCTTCATGACGCAGTGTCATAGCCAGGGTACTAAATACTGCTTTATCAATAAATTCTGGGGAATTAATACCATGCAAAACCGAAAGGCGCTGTGCGAGCATTCTGCTCTCTTTCTCCAGACTGCAACGGCTGATTGCGGGATTAGCGCCTAACAGCGCAAAAGTAATCGCATAGCGCAGCAGCATCTCCCGCACACCTGCACCGAGCAGCTGAAGTGTGGGCATTCCGGCGTGATCTGGCCGTAATTTACCGTCATCAATAATAATCAGCTTCTGCCGGCTCAGCTCATTTGCCAGTGCATCCACCAAAGAAGCGAGATCCTGTGTTTCCCAGTGCAGAAACAACTCACTTTTTAACAGGGGATAGATAATAGTCACCTGATGTAGTAACTCATCACGATCCACGTTACGGTGCTGTATCACAATAGCAGCAATCAGTGACGGCATTACCAGCATATGATGAATGTTATTGCGATAGTAAGCCATTAGTACAGCCTGCTCACGCCGCAGTGCGATGATGTCACCAATGTCATCTTGTTCAATATCGAACTTGTTCATGCTGAGCGCATGTTCAAGAATCGCTTCAGGGGCGATGCCTACTACAGTAGCATGGCTGGAGTAAGGGACATTATTGAGCAACGCCTGGTAGCAGGCCAGCTGAGAGATAAGTTGCTCCCGCGTTAATGAACGCTGGAGGGAGGCAAGTAGCGCTGTCACACACAGATTGATGGCATTGGCCGCCCCGGCGGCATTGATGCGCGTCATTACCTGTCGGGCAATAGTGTTTACTGTAGGCGTGAACCAGAGGGGTCGCTGAGCTTCTATAGGGTCAACAGACTCACGCCACTCGGGGACATTGGTATTGAGCCAGGCTGTTAGCGACAGAGGCTCGCCAAAATTGACATATCCGTGGCCCAGTTTGCGCAGCTTACGCAGGCCGCGTATCATTTGCAGTAAATTCTCTTTCTCTTTAGTCGCACCACGTAACTCTTTGGCATAGGTTGCTACTTCCATTACGTGCTCATAACTGATGAAAATCGGAATCAGTGTAATAGGGCGACTTCCGCCCCGCAAAAGAGCCTGAATGGTCATCGCAAGAGTACCGGTTTTTGGCTCGAGCAGGCGGCCAGTGCGGGAACGGCCACCTTCCATGAAATATTCAACGGAATAACCGCGGTTGAATAATTCACCCAGATATTCACGAAAAACAGTAGAGTAAAGTTTGTTGCCCCTGAAAGTACGGCGAATAAAGAATGCACCCAAATGGCGAAAGATGGGCCCTGCCGGCCAGAAGTTTAGATTGATCCCGGCGGCGATGTGTGGCGGTACCAGGCCTTGATGATAGATAACATAAGAGAGCAGCAAATAATCCATGTGACTACGGTGACATGGCACATATACTAGTTCATGACCATCCTGAGCCAGTTGTCGAACCCGCTCCGCACCATTAACCACGATGCCCTGATAAAGCTTATTCCAGGTCCAGCTTAGAATTCTGTCGGTGATACGAATAGCTTCATAATTAAAGTTTGCAGCGATCTCCTCCATCATGGCAACGGCAGACTGCCGGGCTTTTTGAAGCGATATTTTTTTACTGCGTGCTTCATCTTCAACTGCACTGGCAATGGCTTTAGATTGTAACAGGTGAGAAAACAGTTCCTGGCGAACTGGCAGAGATGGCCCCACCGTGGCCAGACGCTGGCGGGCAAAATGGATTCTGGCGACGCGAGCCAGTTTTTGGGCAATCGTTTTGTCTGTGCCGTGTTCAGTAGCGATAGCACGCAGTGATACAATAGTCGAAAAGCGAACAAAACTATCCCGCCCCAGCCAGAGAATAGCAAAGAATTTTTGAACACCGTTGAGCAGGCGGAGATGAGGCTGAGGCTGGCCCTGAACCTCCCGACCGGGAGCACGACCAAACATGACAGAAACAGGCACCATCTGTACATTCAGTTCGGGAATATTGTTGTGCAGATCCAGATAATCCTGAAATAATTTTATCGACTGCAAATTAGGTGTGTAGTAGGGAAATACGCGAGGCCCGTCATGGATGAACACATAGCGAGGCAGTATGCCAGAACTGATTTTCAAAGGCTCCAGTGGATCGGGCAGATCATGCCGGCGGCATACTTCCCGTAGTGTAAGAAGGTCCGCTTTAGAGTCATAAGGCAAAACATACATAATAGGACGTGTGCGGTCTAACCCTAACCCCGCAACTGGCTCCGTCGGGATAACCTTACTGCTCACCATAAATTTCAACACGATGCTTAATGACTTATAATATAAGTCGCGCAAACCTGACATAGATAATTTAAAGCCTCTTAATTTAGTTGAGCGCGGCAAGCATACCAGAAAAAGATACTCAGGTCTGGCAGGGGCTCATAATGCTTATGATGTCGCTGTTGATAATACTCTCATCTGACCTGCCGGAAATGGCCGACAGTGTACATCGATCGCGGCGCACATCAGATAGTTGAAACTCTAAGAATACTGCCCTAGCCGTAAAAGCCAGGCATCCAGTCAAGCATCATAATTATGTCTGGCTGACGATGAAATTCTACTGTCTCTGTTCAGATGCAAATCAGGTGCAGAATAACTTTTAGTTTTCATTGAATAATTACCTGTATATACTCATGGATAACTGTACAAAAAAACAGGGGGCTGGATGAAACCATTAACCGCAAGGCAGCAGCAGGTGTTTGACATGATCTATGGTCATATCAACCAAACAGGGATGCCACCGACTCGTGCTGAGATAGCACAGAGGCTGGGTTTTCGCTCCCCTAATGCGGCGGAGGAACATCTCAAGGCACTGGCGCGCAAAGGTGTTATAGAAATTGTTTCAGGCACTTCCAGGGGCATCAGATTATTGCAGGGGGTGCAGGAGCGTGGGCTGCCATTGGTTGGCCGGGTAGCAGCCGGAGAACCTCTGCTGGCTCAGGAACATATCGAAGATTATCTCAGCATCTCTCCCGGTTTGTTCAAACCTCAGGTCGACTTTATCTTGCGTGTAAGTGGCATGTCCATGAAAAATATCGGTATTTTGGATGGTGACCTTCTCGCAGTACATAAAACTCAGGACGTGCGTAACGGTCAGGTGGTGGTTGCGCGTATTGATGATAACGTGACGGTTAAACGTTTGCAAAAACAGGGTAATATCGTACGGCTGCTGGCAGAAAATAGTGAGTATTCGCCTATCGTTGTTGATTTGAGCCAGCAAGAATTAAGCATAGAGGGCGTGGCGGTAGGCGTCATTCGCAGAGGCAACTGGCTATAATAACGCACTTTTGCACCATTTTGGATATAAGGCTCAGGACTGGCGATAGTAACCTTCATGTTGCGCAGTAAACTCATGCGATTTTTCACTCCTGCGGATAAACAGCTCTGGTTTTTGGCGTTGCCAATGATCCTTTCTAATATCAGTGTTCCATTGCAAGGACTTGTTGATACAGCGGTCATTGGACATCTCGACAGTACAGTCTATCTTGGCGGTGTGGCTGTAGGGACCACTGCGACTAACCTGTTGTTTATGCTGCTGCTTTTTTTACGCATGAGCACGACTGGTCTGGCGGCTCAGGCATTTGGTTCAGATAACAAGTTAGCGCTGGCCAGGACGCTGATGCAGCCATTGCTCCTTGCCCTGATAGCTGCGGGCGCAATATTACTACTAAAACGCCCGCTGATTACTCTGGCAGCATGGTCTGTAGGTGGTGCCCCGGACGTGATGACTCAGGCATCAGCGTTTATGTCCGTCCGCTGGCTTGGCGCGCCAGCCACTCTGCTCAACATGGTCCTGCTGGGCTGGCTGTTGGGAGTGCAATATGCGCGTGGGCCAGTCATCCTGCTGGTAACGGGGAATCTGGTGAATATTTTGCTCGTTCTCTGGTTCGTGACAGGTATTGGCTGGGGTGTCAGAGGGGCTGCGGCTGCGACTGTCATTGCGGAGTATTGTACCCTCGCTATCGGACTGGTAATGGTCTGGCATGTATTACGTTTGCGTGCAGTGGCTCCGGATTTAATCAAACAGGGCTGGCGTGGCCGTTATGGCCATCTGCTCAGAGTTAACCGCGATATCCTGTTGCGTTCTTTCATTTTGCAGTTTTGTTTTACCTTGTTAACGGTAGCAGGAGCGCGTATGGGTAACGATATTGTTGCAGTGAATGCAATATTATTAATGTTCCTCACGTTTAGCGCTTATGCACTGGATGGTCTGGCGTATGCCGTAGAGGCTTGTTCCGGGCAGGCGGTGGGTGCTCGTGATTCTGCCAGGCTCAGTGCTGTCTGGCATGCTGCCTGTCGCCAGGCAGGGCTGGTTGCGCTGTTATTCTCCCTATTCTATTTGTTGTCTGGCCCACAAATAATCAGTTTGCTGACGTCATTACCGGAACTGCAAGTGCTGGCAGCTCACTATCTGGGTTGGCAAATCGTGCTGCCTTTGGTGGGTGTCTGGTGTTATTTGCTGGATGGTATGTTCATAGGCGCTATGCGTGCCAGTGATATGCGTGACAGCATGGCAATTGCCGCCGCGGGCTATCTGCTGACGTTGCTTACGTTGCCTGTTCTGGAAAATCATGGCCTGTGGCTGGCCATGATGGTCTTTTTGTCGCTCCGGGGAGCGACATTATGGTTTATCTGGCGGCGGGAGTGGCAGCTCGGACGCTGGTTTTCACATATCCAGTGAGCTCAATTCTTCAGTGCAACTTTCAGTTGTTGCTATACTTTGCATTAGGCGTTAATCCAGTCTCTTACTGGCATGACGCCACTGCATATCAGATAAAAACATGATGTTGCTCTACTAAAGGAGTCACAAAATGAACCATCCTCAAGCCAGTGGTAACTGGAATCAGTTTAAAGGTAAAATCAAAGAGAAATGGGGTAAGCTGACCGACAATGATCTGACAGCCATTGAGGGAAAACGTGATCAGCTCATTGGCAAAATTCAACAACATTACGGCTATACCCGCGAGGAAGCAGAAAAAGAAGTTGATAGCTGGAAAGGTCTGAATGATTTTCGTTGGTAATAATCTTAGCCTGCGGCCGTAACTTCATCTGTAAAGTGTGGGCATTCGCTGACTGAATACCGGGAGTGCTCACGGTAATTTGTTGCCGGTAGTAAGCTAAAGATTACCCCTTCCCTGCTTACGTGTGGTGTGTCTGCTGTGGTTATGTTTGCGTTGATGAGCTTTTTTACAGGTTCTGATTTGCGTACATTTCGCGCAGCACCCATGCGCTTCAATAATGCTGCTATCTGGAATGAACCCCATTTTTCCGGCCAGGGTTTTCAGCATCTCCTGCACTCCTTCAGCATGCTGTTCAGTTATGTTGCCACACCGATTGCAGATCAACATCACTGATGTATGTGCCGGTTCTGCAAAGTGATGACACACCAGGAAGCTGTTAGTCGATTCCACCCGATGAATAAAACCCTGTTCGAGAAGAAAATCAAGGGCCCGGTAAACAGTAGGTGGTTTGGCCTGCGGTTTTGAAGCGCGTAACAAGTCGAGCAGGTCGTAAGCGCTGATGGCACTTTGCTGTTGAGCCATCAGGCGTAGCACTTCATGCCGCTGCGGAGTCATGCGGACCTTGCGCTGCTGGCACAGAAGCCGTGCCTGGGTAAGAAACGCTTCACACTCAATACTCATTTGCTCGTCCTGGGTGATATCAGAGTTTAATGTATCATATTCCACGCATCAGAGATGGGGATGAATATGCCCAGTGCCTTCAGGCTGATTCGGCCGGTTATTGGGCTCAATTGCCCTGCCATTTGCTGGCTATCTCAACGTCAACTCTTCGTTATGTCAGAATCAGAACATCACAAGGGCGACGTTAAACCCTCTGTTACAGAGGGAAGCGTGGGGCCCGGCCATTTTTTACAGATGCCAGCGCCTCCTACCAGTTGATCAGCAAAGCCGGCTCCGGGAAGATTTTCCGGAGCCGGGGATATCATACAGCCGTGCGGCGTAATTGTGCATTCCCGGCAATATAGTAAGGTACCTCAATGCATGGCAGAGCTGGTCGGTTTCGGATCATATCGGCAATTTTCTCGGCAATCATAATGGTGGGCGCATTAAGATTGCCGGTAGTGATTTGCGGCATGATGGAGGCATCTACTACTCGCAAGCCATCCAGACCATGTACTTTGCCATCGCTGCCGACAACAGCCATATCATGATAACCCATGGCATTCGAACAGGAGGGATGATAGGCAGTTTCTGCATAATGACTAATAAAGCCATCTATTCCGGCATCGCTTTGTAAACCGGCTCCTGGGGAGAGTTCGCGGCCACAGAAGGGCGCCAGCGCCCGCTGTGCCATGATTTCTCGGGTGATTTTAATAGCCGCCCGAAACTCACGCCAGTCCTGTTGATGGGACATGTAATTGAAGCGGATAGCAGGGGGGGAAAAGGGATCTTTAGATCGTAGCTGCACACTGCCCCGGCTGGGTGATCGCATGGAACCCACGTGCGCCTGAAAACTATGAATTTTAATAGGATTCGAGCCATTGTAATTAACTGCCAGGGGCAGAAAATGATACTGGATATTGGGCCATCCAAATTCCTGATGGGAGCGTATAAAGCCCCCCGCTTCAAAATGATTACTGGCACCCGGCCCTGTACCATTTACCAGCCATTCGATACCAATAGCTGGCTTGTTGTAGAACTTCATTGCGGACGACAGCGACACCGGCTGCCGGCATTCATACTGGAGATACATCTCCAGATGGTCCTGAAGATTCTCGCCTACTCCGGGTAGCGCCTGCACCACAGGAATATCCAGTGATTTTAATAAATCGCCGGGACCGACCCCTGAGCGTTGCAGAATTTGAGGAGAAGCGATAGCGCCAGCACACAACAACACTTCCCGATTGACAAAGGCCTGCTCCTGTTTGTTTTCGCGTAACCAGCAGATGCCGTGAGCGCTTTGGTTGTTGAACAGGATACGATCTGTCATGGCATGGGTAACAATGGTCAGGTTAGGGCGCGAGCGTGCCTGATCGAGATAACTTCGTGCTGTGCTGGCGCGGCGTCCCTGAGGTGTGACAGTACGATCCATCGGACCGAATCCTTCCTGTTGATAACCATTAAGATCATCGGTACGGGGATAACCTGCCTGAACACTGGCTTCTACCATGGCGTGAAACAGAATATTATTGTTGTTTTTTGGCGTCGTAACGCTCAGGGGGCCGCTGTCTCCGTGATAATCATTCCCGCCGATATCGCGTCGTTCAGCAGCTTTAAAGTAGGGCAGGCAGTGAAGATAGCTCCAGTTTTCGAGGCCTGACTGGCTGGCCCAGTTATCATAATCCAGCGCATTGCCACGTATATAGCACATCCCGTTGATCAGTGACGACCCGCCTAATCCTTTACCCCGCCCGCACTCCATACGGCGGTTGTTCATGAACGGCTCTGGTTCAGTAAGATAAGCCCAGTTATAGCGCCGTCCCTGTAGCGGGTAAGCCAGAGCAGCAGGCATTTGCGTGCGAAAATCCAGACGATAATCGGGGCCGCCGGCTTCCAGTAGTAATACAGTGACATCTGGGTCTTCTGTCAGACGTGCTGCCAGCACGTTACCGGCTGACCCTGCTCCAATGATGATATAGTCGTACTCCCTGTTGATTTTCATCTTCTGCCTCTTGTCAGAACAGTGATTTGAAAGGATTCAGCTCAACCTGAACTGATTTAATGCGAGTGTAGTGATGCAATGTAGAGAGGCCGTTTTCGCGCCCCACACCTGATTGTTTATAGCCGCCTACAGGCATCTGGGCGGGAGACTCACCCCAGGTATTGATCCAGCAGATGCCCGCCTGAATCTGATGAATAATGCGATGTGCCTTTGCCAGGTTTGTGGTGACAACGCCTGCTGCCAGTCCAAAGTGAGTATTGTTAGCGCGCCTGATGACCTCCGGTTCATTATCGTATGTAAGAATGCTCATTACCGGGCCAAAGATTTCCTCTCTGACGATAGTGTGGTCGTCGGTACAGTCAGTAAATATGGTGGGTTGTACAAACGCGCCCTGTGCGAAAACGCCGGAGGTTTCTCTCTGCCCCCCGGTTAACAAAACTGCCCCCTCGCGTTTGCCTTGTTCGATGTAGCGCAGAACGTTGTCCATATGGCTAAAACTGACCAGTGGACCAAAGTTAGTAGCGGGATCGTCCGGCAGACCAACACGCATGCGTTTCACCCTTATCATCAATGCTTGTTCGAGTGCACTCTTTTGTGAGCGGTGAACGAATACTCGGGTGCCATTAGTGCATACCTGCCCCGAGCTATAAAAGTTTGCCATCATGGCGATGTCTGCGGCCTGACTGATATCGGCATCGGGCAGAATAATAAGCGGTGATTTGCCACCCAGCTCCATGGTGACTTCTTTTAGTGTTGAGGCTGCCGTACTGGCCATCACCTTTTTGCCGGTTTCAATCCCCCCGGTGAAAGAGATTTTTTCGATGCGCTGATGTTCAGTCAGCCACTGTCCTGTCTCGCGGCCTGAACCCTGCACCACGTTAAAAACACCATCAGGCAAGCCCGCTTCAGTATAGATCTCAGCCAGCCTGAGTGCGGTTAGCGGTGTCGTTTCGCTTGGCTTAAATATCATGGCATTACCTGCCGCCAGCGCGGGTGCCGACTTCCATAGGGCTATCTGAATCGGGTAATTCCAGGCACCAATGCCGGCAGTGACGCCAAGTGGTTCACGGCGGGTATAGAAAAAACTACTATCCCGCAGGGGGTATTGTTCGCCCTCAATGGCGGCTGCCAGGCCGGCATAATATTCCAGTACGTCAGCACCAGTAACAATGTCTGTGGCCAGGGTTTCAGATATAGGCTTGCCCGTATCCTGTGTTTCCAGACGCGCCAGGGAATCATTACGTTCACGTAAAATAGCGACTGCACGCAGCAGAATACGTGAGCGTTCGGTGGCGGTCATGGCTGCCCATACGCGCTGGCCGCTCTCCGCGCTTTCAACAGCGCGTTCAATGTCGGCACGGGTTGCGCGCTGAACATCGGCTAGCACTTCTCCATTAGCGGGATTAATGGTGCTAAATGTGTCACTGCCACTGGCGTCAGTCAGTTTGCCGTGAATAAAAAGTTTTTGCAGGGGGTAGAGTGCCATGTTTGCCAGTTCCTTATTTAACATTCCAGAGGAGAAGTGTCTGCCAGTTTATGCCACCTAAAGGCGCCAGAGAGAACATTGTTGGTATAGGATTGACATCTCCTCGCTCAGAAAGCGTGTTAATCAATGCTATCAGCAATAGATATCGTCTTAACAATACCGGTGGGTAATCCGCGTAAGGGCGGGTAGCGCATAGCAGGGGGTGATATTGCTGGCGATCTTCTAACGTTACAGTGATTGTCAATCCCAGCTAAAATAGCGGTAATCTGGCAACCTGTCGCAGAGTGATATTTGCCAGACGCAGGACCATTTATTGTTATATACATAGCATTTATTAACTGCATATTGTGCTGTAAAACAATTTCCCTGCACATCATCCCATGTTTCCCAGATTTATTATGTAATCTATTATCCATTGATCAAATGTGCAACAAAATACAATTTTGTTGCAAAAAATTTAATGAAAAATAAACGTTGTCAATGTCTTATTAAGTTCTGCATATAAAAATATATTTTGGAAATGAGATCATGACGTCAGGTCATTTGCAGGATGCACAGCACCCGCACACTATCAGATTAAATTTACCTGTGTTTATCAGTTCAGCATTAGTCTTACTGCGATTGGTACTAGCAACGCTGCTCAGTCCGGGCAGCAGCGAGCAGTGGCTGGAACAAGCGTTACTATGGGTATCAAAAATGTTTGGCTGGTACTACCTGTTGCTGGTTGGTGGAGTACTGGTATTCGTTATCTGGCTTGCACTTTCGCGATTTGGTTCTCTGAAACTGGGCAGTGACGATCAGCCGGCAGATTTTGGCTATCTTTCATGGTCGACAATGCTATTCTCCGCCGGTATTGGCATTGCGCTGGTCTATTATGGAACCTATGAACCTCTCGAACACTTCCTGCAACCTCCGGAGGGCAAGGGGGGGACTATTGAAGCTGCCCGCCGGGCGATGGTGCTCACCTTTTTTCACTGGGGCGTTCATGGCTGGGCACTGTATGCGCTGATTGCTACTGTGATAGCCTGGTTTGCTTATCGCCGTGGCCAGCCGCTGGCGCTGCGTTCGGCGCTCAGCTCTTTAATTGGCAGGCGAATCGATGGCTGGGCAGGTCACATCATAGACAGTTTTGGTATTTTGGTGACAATCATCGCGATGGTGCTGCATCTTGGCATGGGAGCAGAGCTGATTAATTCTGGCCTGAACTACCTTTTCGGTGTGCCCGAATCATTGTCTGTAAAAATCATACTGATTATCATCATGATGAGTGTGGTAACCCTAGCGGTAGTGGCGGGTGTTAAGAAAGGTATTGCTCTGATTTCCAATATTAATGTGATTGCCCTCAGCTTACTGCTGCTTATATTGTTCGCCGGGCAGACATTGCATCTGGTCGATGGTCTGTTACAGAACATAGGAGATTATCTTAATAATATTGTGGGCCAGAGTTTTAATCTCTATCTCTATGGCAAGGCACAACAGTGGCAAAGTAGCTGGACACTGTTCTTCTGGGCCTGGTGGCTGGTCTGGTCGCCGTTTATAGGATTATTCATTGCCCGTATCTCAAGGGGGCGCACTGTCAGAGCCTTGATCTTTGGGACTATGCTGATTCCGCTTGGATTTACCTTCGTCTGGTTATCTCTGTTTGGCAATACGGCGATTACTATCGTTCTGGATTACAAAGATACGCTGCTTGGCCAGGTTGCATTGTCGGACCCGGCGATGTCGGTTTATAAAATGCTAGAATCGTTACCCTGGAGAGGCTTCACAGCCGGGTTTACGCTGGTGGTGACATTTTTACTGTTTATCACGCCGATAGATTCAAGCACGTTAATGGTGGCTAATCTTTCAAGTGCTGGTGGTGCGGTAACGGATGACGCCCCGATGTGGCTGCGTGTTTTCTGGTCAGTTATTATTACGCTGGTCTGTGGGGGGTTACTTTATTCAGGCGATTTCGACACGATCAGAACAGTGGTAGTACTCTTTGGGCTGCCATTTTCTGGGGTGGTTATACTTTATATCGTTGCGTTTTACCGCGAACTTCGCAAAACAGAAATATTAAAGCAGGAGCAGGGCGGTGTGAAACTTCATAATACCGACAGCATCCATCAGGATGTAACCAATAAATTGTGAGCTCTGCACTATGACTAACAGCCCTGCCAGTATAGTTATCCGCAGCTGATAATACATGCAGATTATCATTCTGATATCGGGCAGATTTAAAATAATATTCACTGCGCCGCCATAACCATAAACAGGGCAGCGCAGTTGTTATACGCCAGCGGCCTAATCTTGCCATTTACTGGACTTATCATTCAGTTGGTCTACTCTTCATTGCACAAATGTTAAATTAAATGCAATGCCGTAATCTGTTTTCTAAAAATCTCACTATCAGAATGTTGCATTTTTTATAGAAAATATCGGATAGGTGAGCATGACGCCAGACTATTCCCAGGTCCTCAAGTCCCAGCGTGCCGTCAGGCTAAATCGCCCCGTGTTTACCAGTTCAGCAGGCGTATTATTGCTATTAATAATAGCAACGTTACTCAGTCCGGACAGCAGTGAGCAGTGGCTGGCACAGGCACTATCATGGGTAACCAAGGTGTTTGGCTGGTATTACCTGCTGGTGGTGGGAGGATGTCTGCTATTTGTCCTTTGGCTCGCGCTTTCCCGTTTTGGTTCCCAAAAATTAGGAAGCAACGACCAGCCAGCAGATTTTGGTTATTTGTCATGGGCGACGATGCTATTTTCATCCGGTATCGGTATTGGGATAGTTTATTATGGAACCTATGAACCACTTGAACACTTTCTGCAACCCCCGGAGGGAGCAGGAGGAACGATTATGGCTGCCCGCCAGGCGATGGCCCTCACTTTTTTTCACTGGGGCGCCCATGGCTGGTCACTCTATGCGCTGGTGGCTACAGTCGTAGCCTGGTTTGCCTACCGGCGTGGCCAGCCACTGGCACTGCGATCACCATTTTGTTCACTGCTGGGCGAGCGAATCCATGGCTGGCCAGGCCATATCACAGACAGTTTCGGCATTCTGGTCACCATCACTGCAATGGTGCTTCATCTGGGCATAGGCGCGCTGCTGGTTAATTCGGGTCTGCACTATCTTTTCAACATATCTGAATCATCACCCGTAAAAGTCATACTCATTATCATCCTGATGAGTGTTGTTACTGTAGCAATGATTACAGGAGTAAGAAGGGGAATCGCATTCATGTCCAACATCAATGTGATTATCCTGTGCTTATTGATGCTGTTTATCCTGTTTGCCGGGCCGACATTACATCTGGCCAGGGGCCTGTTACAAAACACGGGTGACTATCTTAATAACATTGTGGTCCAGAGTTTTAATTACTATCTCTATAGTAAGGCGCAACAATGGCAGAGTCAGTGGACAGTGCTCTTCTGGGCATGGTGGCTAATCTGGTCACCGTTCATCGGATTATTTATTGCCCGAATTTCAAGGGGGCGGACTATCAGAACATTGATCTTCGGTACCTTGCTGATTCCGCTAGGGTTCTCCTTTAGCTGGCTGTCGCTGTTCGGCAATACGGCGATTACGATGGTGCTGGAGTACAAAGACGCTGCACTGGGGCAAATTGCATTAGAGGACCCGGCCATGTCAGTGTATAAAATGCTGGAGTCATTACCCTGGAGCGGGTTTACAACCATACTTACTCTGGTGGTGGCCTGCTTTTTGTTTATCACACCGATAGATTCAAGCACGTTAATGGCCGCCAGGCTGTCGAGCACGGGTGGTTCCGCCACGGATGATGCGCCTGTCTGGCTGCGTGTTTTCTGGTCGGTTATCATCACGCTGGTTAGCATAGGGCTACTCTATGCGGGCGATTTTAATTCCTTTAGATCACTCGTGGTGCTCTTCGGGCTGCCGTTCTCTGTTGTTCTTATCCTGTATGGCATAGTGCTCTGCCGTGACCTCTATAAAACAGAGCAGGCAGGGATAATCGCAGAGCGGTTGTGAAGCCATATCATCAGGAAAATCCGTTATTTATCTTTATTGCGGGATATGTTGGCAAAATATCAGCCGGTAGAGTAGAGTATGAATTTCATCCCCCCAATCCGTTTTGCAACAGACCGTGGCTACTAAGGGCGCTGTAATAGATAATTTTATTTTTGACTAGTATTTAAGGATAAAATAATGGCTAATGGAATTAAGAGAATAGATTATATAAGAGACATGGCAATTTATAAAAAATTTAGCTGGTCTTCCTCCTGCATAGATAATAATGAGATAGCAGAATTTGCATCTCTCAATTTCTTCTATGGCTGGAACTATTCCGGTAAAACCACGCTGTCACGACTATTCCGGGCATTTGAAACGGGCGTGTTATCTGAAAAGTATGCCCTGGCAACATTTGCGTTGACATCAGATGATAATAAAACGTTAGACGAGCAAAAATTAAAAAATCACAATAAAATTATCCGGGTTTTTAATCAGGACTTTGTTAAAGAGAATCTTCGGTTTTTTACTGATGACCAGCAGTCAGTAAAACCCTTTGCTATTTTAGGAAGCGGTAATGCCGAAATAATGGCTGAAATACAACAGCACCAACAAGAACTAGGCAACCAGGAAGATAACAGTGGGCTGGAGGGTAAGGCTAAAGCGTTACGCAATCAATATAACGAGGCTGAAAGCCAGCATGAAAACAAAAGCAAGGAATTAGATAAAATATTAATAGGAAAAGCCACGTCACCGGGAACAGGAATAAAATATAACAGTTATTTTGGCGACATTAATTACACTAAAACCAAACTGGCGAAGGAGATAGAACAAGTCAGTTCAGGTGAATTTAAGGATATTACGCCGGAAGAAGCAGATACCCTGCGTCAGTTTGTCAGAGAAGAGGCGAAACCAGTCATCCCGCCACTAACATCATGCAATTTACAATATGAGCAAATTTCGCGTGAGGCAAAAACGCTGGCTGAGAAAAAAATTGAGGTTTTAGCGCCCATCCGTGACCTGTTAAACGATGTTGTACTGGCGTCATGGGTCAGGCAGGGCCGCACGTTACATGAAGGCAGGCGCAGTCAGTGTGGCTTTTGCGGAGGGCATATCCCGATGCAGTTATGGGAAAAGCTCGACAAACATTTTAATCAGGCGTCGGAGGATCATCTTAAAGAAATCACGGCGCTGTCAGGCGCTATTGACAAGGAAATACAGGGGGTCTCCTCGTTACTGAACATCAGGGAAAATGGCTTCTATAAGCAATACCAGCCCGAGATTAAACAATTAACAGAGAAGGTTACCTCTGCTGCCGGGCAGTATGTCGCGGAACTAAAAGCGATAAAGTGTCAGCTGGAGGAAAAATACAGCAATGTTTTCAATCCATTAACCTATGGTCTCCCGGCCGCCAGCGCCAGTCAAACCATGCTGAAGGAATTAATACAACGCTATGAAGCGTTGCGCAATGAGTCCAACCAAATGACGGAGACATTAACTAAAAGGCAGGACGAAGCCAAAATCAAGCTCAGGCTGCATGAGGTCCGCCAATTCGCACGGGATATCGGGTATCCAGAGCATAAAAACGCTATTGGGGAGTTTAGGCAAGCAGAAGACGACGCCCGCAAGGCGCTGGGAGAGGCGCTAAAAAACGTAGAAGAAAAAAAAGGTCGTATCCAAGAACTGGAAGCGCAGCTCGAAGATACCAGTGCCGGCGCCGCACGTGTTAATGATTACCTCAAACATTATTTTCAGCACGATACGCTGTCGCTGCGGGTGATTAAGGAAACGGATAATGAAACGGGCTCCGATCATAACGGGTGTCGTTTCGAAATCATGCGTGGCGAAATGAAAGCCTTTCATTTAAGCGAAGGAGAATGCAACCTGATTGCATTCTGTTATTTCATGGCCAGACTAAATGATAGCGAAACCCAAGGAAAGGCTCCGATAATCTGGATTGATGACCCGGTTTCCAGCCTGGATGCGAACCACATCTTTTTTATTTATGGCCTGATTCATGCGGAGTTATTCAATGAGAAGGAATCAACAACCCCAGAACAATCACAAAACAAAAAATTTAGTCAGTTATTTATATCAACCCACAATCTGGAGTTTCTTAAATACCTTAAACGGCTCCCCGGCGCATTGAATAAGGAGAAAGCGAGATACTTTATAATCAGCAGACTTTGCGACAATAGTAGCACAATAAAACTCATGCCTGATTATCTTAAAAAATATATAACCGAATTTAATTATTTATTCCATAAAATTTATCAATGCGCTTACCCGGCTATAGAGAACAGCCAAAATACAACAGGTAATCAAAAAACATCAAACAGAACGGGTAAAGCAGAGTGTTCGGGCAGTGATGACTATAGTAGTTATTACAGTTTTGGTAATCATCTCAGGAAATTTCTCGAGATGTACCTTTACTACAAATACCCCAGCTCAGGTGAATATACCACAAAACTGCATCGCTTCTTTAAAAACGATTGCTGCGCAGCTGCAACAAGTATCTCGTCTTATTCATGTAGTTAAATGTACGACGCATAATGAAGTAGGGTTTCATGCGCATGATAATCTTGGACTAGCGATGGCAAATAGTATTGAGGAAATTAAAGCAGGGGCCAGTTTTATCGATGCTTCACTTTTGGGCATGGGAAAGGGAGCAGGTAATTTAGCCCTCGAGTCATGGCTTGCATTACTAAATTTTTATGAGAAAAAAGAGAGAGATAATATTGAGCTTATGTTAAACCAGATCAATATTCTCCGAGAGTTCTGGTGCATCTTCCAACGATTGTTCATTCGAATCACCAGAGCCGGCTTAAAAGAACCTTCTCCAGTGAGTATGCAAGGGAATTTTCGCAGCAAAAGCTGTCTGTATCACTAGATAATGGCAGGCTGCGGCCAGAGATTTATCAGCTTATTGAATTTGCCGGGCACAATAATATTGTGCTCTCCTCGGGGCACGCTTCAAAAGATGAGACGCTCAGACTGATAGAAGCGGTGGAAAAGGCGGGAAGATGCAGACTGATGCTTAATCAACCCGCTAACCCTGTTAGCGGTTTCTGTGCTCAGGAATTAAAAGCGCTGGGTCATTATGAGTGGCTTTATATCGAGCAATGCGCGCTCACTGTTTATTTAGGGTATCAGACTGAAGCTGACATGTTTACGGTGCTTACTGAGGTGAACAACGTTGTTTATAGTTCAGACCTCGGGCAGCCAGATAAGTCTGATGTTGAACAGTGGCTGGAGGATAGTCAGCGCTGGTTTTCCCTAGCAGGGCTGACAAGTGACAGGGTGAAAGCGATCACTTTGTTAAATCCTCTGAGGATGCTAGAGCCGGCTCCGTCAAGTTAAGCGAGCGGATGAAATTGATAAAAGCCTGTTCTTTGGGTGAAGGATGGGGGTTGATATATACCACATACATTGGCAGTGGCGGCGGCATAAGCTCATCAAAAACAGTAATTACTTCTCCTGTTTTGATCCCTTCACTGATGGTAAAGCCGGGCAGATAGCTGATTCCCAGCCCGTATTGCACCATTTGATAAAGGTCGAGACTGCTGCTTGCCCTGATGGTGGTCAGCGGGCGAATCTCTCTGATTTCACCATCAAACACATACTCCCACGACCGCCTGTGGTTATCAAAGTGCATCAGGCAGGTATGATTATGTAAGTCGTTTGGGTGCGGTGGAATGCCATGCCGTTGGGAATATGCAGTGGAAAGGCAGGTATGCTTATGCCAGTAGCCAATCAGTGTGTAATAAAGGTTGCTGTCTGGCAAGGGGCCACACTGCAAAGCCAAATCAAAACCATGGCTGAACAACTCCATACAATGGTTTCCGGTTACCGTTTCCAGCCTGACGTTAGGAAATTTATCAAAAAATTGCCATAAATGCGGAATGATATGTAAGTTGTTGATTGAGTGTGGGATACCAACTTTTAAGTCCCCACAGACTTCAGCGCTGAGACTTTTTACATCGCGAAGGCATAGTTCATATTCATTGAGAATAGAAATACACAGTTTATATAACCGCTTACCGGCAGTAGTGAGCGCTATTGTTCTGGAATTTCGTTTCAAAAGCAGAACGTTGACTTCCCGCTCAAGACGTTCTATGCGACGACTGATCATTGCCGGAGAGAGTTTCATTGCAGCGGCAGCAGCTCTGAATCCCCGGCACTCTACGACCATCCTGAAAGCTTTCATATTGTCCAGCACTACAAGTCTCCCTGATACCCGCAATTTCCCAATGTTGTCACAGTTATCGTTATTTCACAGCAGTAACAATTCATATCTCTGCTGTTCAGTTCAGCGATGGCTCAGCTCCGGGCCGCTTTGAATACCGGCGTGTGGGTTCTTCGGCCGGTGTTCTCTGACGTGTCCAGTTAACTTTTTTGCTCACATAAAACAGATGTATCGTTGTAAATTAGTCAGAAGATGCTTTGTTAGTGTATTCGGGCTTTACCGTCGTTAAATCAGATCTAGTAGCCTGAAAAGGAAAATCCACACGTTTGTGTGGATTTCAGGTATTTTCTGACGTCTGAATATCTCATCATGACATTTCGTGAAACAGCAAAAACTATCTGCACGTTAAAACGGAATATCATCATCAAAATCGATAGATGGCTCGTTACCTGGCGCGTTTTGTGGAGCAGCTCTGAATGGTGTATTACTGCCTTGCGATGACGGCTGCGCCTGTGGTGGCGGATTCCAGTTGCTGTTGTTACTGCCCTGAGCTTCCATGGGCGCGCTCTGGCCACTATTCTGACGGCCACCGAGCATTTGCATGGTGCCACCAACGTTGACGACAATTTCCGTGGTGTAACGATCCTGACCACTGTTGTCCTGCCATTTGCGGGTGCGTAGCTGCCCCTCGATATAAACCTGCGATCCCTTACGCAGATATTCACTGGCAACTTCGGCCAGTTTGCCGAACAGGACTATCCGGTGCCACTCGGTTACCTCTTTTTGCTCGCCGGTCTGCTTGTCGCGCCAGCTTTCAGATGTGGCGAGAGTCAGGTTAGCGACTGCTCCACCGCTCGGCATATAGCGGACTTCCGGGTCCTGCCCCAGATTTCCCACCAGAATAACTTTATTTATGCCTCTGCTGGCCATTTGTCTCCCCCGAGGATCTGTTCAGTTCTCTTAAATGTGTGATGATGATTAAAACCTGATCTGATAAACGATACTCCCGACCAGTTTACGTTCAGACAATAACCAGCATTCTGACTGACTCAATAGAATAGTATATTGCGGTTTTTGTCTGTTACAGGGCGCAGATTTTATTATACGCCCTGTATACAGAATCAGTTTATTATCTGATTAAGGATGTTCACAAATAGAGTTTATCACTATGCTAAAGTCATTCCTACTTCGTGGCAGTAGTAAGATTTGCACTTTGCAGCTGGTTACGCATTGTTGAGATTTTTAACCTGCGTCAGTCAATATTCCCCCCTCTCTGACCAGCGATAATTTACCCTGCTCCCGGATAATTGACGCCTGAGTTACGATTAACCGTTAATAAGAGCCGTGACGCAAGGGCGTTATTATTTGTAAATGTATTCAGCGTATATGGGAAAACTATACCATCAGGCGAGTATAATTGTGTCATAATACCGCGTTTAATTCTGGCCGTGCCGGGAGGCATGGTGGTGTCTGTGCTAGCTGGGAAAAGCGAATGGACAAGATCGAAGTTCGGGGTGCCCGCACCCATAATCTTAAGAATATTAATTTGATCATTCCACGGGATAAACTGGTAGTGGTGACCGGTCTTTCCGGTTCAGGTAAGTCCTCTCTGGCGTTTGATACCCTGTATGCAGAAGGTCAGCGCCGTTATGTAGAATCTCTATCAGCATACGCACGCCAGTTCCTCTCGCTGATGGAGAAGCCGGATGTTGATCATATTGAAGGGCTTTCTCCTGCTATCTCAATTGAGCAGAAGTCGACATCGCACAATCCCCGATCAACTGTTGGCACCATCACTGAAATTCACGACTACCTGCGGTTGCTGTTTGCTCGTATTGGCGAGCCGCGTTGCCCGGATCACAATACGCCTCTGGCTGCACAGACTGTCAGTCAGATGGTAGATAATGTGCTCAGTCAGCCTGAAGGCAGCCGCCTGATGCTACTGGCTCCGGTGGTGCGTGATCGTAAAGGTGAACACACTAAGACGCTGGATAATCTGGCCGCACAGGGGTTTATTCGGGCGAGGATTGATGGCGAGGTGTGCGATCTCTCCGACCCGCCCAAACTTGAACTGCAAAAGAAACATACTATCGAAGTGGTGGTTGATCGCTTCAAAGTCCGGTCTGATATAGCTCAGCGTTTGGCAGAATCATTCGAGACGGCGCTAGCGCTGTCGGGTGGTATGGTCGTTGTGGCATCGATGGATGACCCCCACGAAAAAGTGTTGCAGTTTTCAGCAAATTTCGCCTGCCCGGTCTGTGGTTACAGCATTAACGAACTGGAGCCCCGTCTGTTCTCATTTAATAATCCCGCAGGCGCCTGCCCCACGTGTGATGGTCTTGGGGTACAGCAATATTTCGATCCAGACCGGGTTGTGCAGAATGCGGAATTGTCACTGGGTGGCGGAGCGATTCGTGGCTGGGACCGGCGTAATTTTTATTATTTTCAGATGTTGCGTTCTTTGGCAGAGCACTATCACTTTGATATTGAGGCACCGTTTGAGTCGTTAACAGGGAAAGTACAGCACATTATTTTGCACGGTTCCGGTAAAGAGAATATCAAATTTCACTATGCCAATGATCGGGGTGATACGATTGTCCGCCGTCATCCTTTTGAGGGGGTGCTGCACAACATGGAGCGCCGCTATAAGGAGACAGAATCCAGCGCGGTGCGTGAAGAACTGGCCAAACATATTAGCAGCCGCCCCTGCGCCAGTTGCCGGGGTACACGCCTGTGCCGGGAAGCGCGCCACGTATATGTTGACAACACCACACTCCCGGTGATTGCGGATATGAGTATCGGCGATGCACTGACTTTTTTTGAGACACTGAAGTTGCAGGGGCAGCGGGCAAAGATTGCTGAAAAAGTGTTAAAAGAGATTAGCGATCGTCTGCGTTTTCTGGTTAATGTCGGGCTCAACTATTTGTCAATGTCCCGTTCCGCAGATACGCTCTCCGGAGGAGAAGCCCAGCGCATCCGACTGGCGAGTCAGATTGGTGCAGGACTGGTGGGGGTAATGTATGTGCTCGATGAGCCCTCTATTGGATTACATCAACGGGATAATCAACGACTGCTGGATACTCTGATACATCTGCGCAATCTTGGGAATACCGTAATTGTGGTGGAGCATGATGAAGATGCGATCCGGGCCGCAGATCATATTATTGATATTGGTCCGGGGGCCGGTGTTCATGGCGGGTGTATTGTTGCCGAGGGCGATGTCAGGGCGATCATGGCAGTGGAGGCATCGCTGACGGGTCAGTATCTGAGCGGTAAGCGGGCGATCCCTATCCCCCAAAAACGGCTGGCGGCCGATCCGGAGCGGATGTTAGTGCTCACTGGCGCCAGAGGTAATAATCTTAAAAGCGTGACACTCACGCTGCCTGTAGGTCTGTTTACCTGCATTACGGGTGTTTCCGGTTCCGGTAAATCAACACTTATTAACGACACTCTGTATCCGGTTGCACAATCGGTGCTTAACGGCGCCACGACCAACAGTGCCGCTCCCTATCATCAGATAAAAGGGCTCGATCATTTTGACAAAGTGATTGATATCGATCAGAGCCCGATTGGGCGCACACCTCGTTCTAATCCCGCCACTTACACTGGTGTTTTCACGCCGGTACGCGAGCTGTTTGCAGGTGTACCAGAGTCGCGCTCCCGTGGTTATACGCCCGGGCGTTTCAGTTTTAACGTGCGGGGAGGGCGCTGTGAAGCCTGTCAGGGGGACGGGGTTATTAAAGTTGAAATGCACTTTTTACCCGATATCTATGTCCCGTGCGATCACTGCAAAGGCAAGCGTTATAATCGCGAAACGCTGGAGATTAAGTATAAAGGTAAAAACATACATCAGGTGCTGGAGATGACCATTGAGGAGGCGCGCGACTTCTTTGATGCGGTGCCAGCGTTGGCACGAAAATTACAAACGCTGATGGATGTGGGACTCTCGTATATCAGCCTCGGCCAGTCGGCCACGACCTTGTCAGGGGGAGAGGCGCAGCGGGTAAAACTGGCCCGCGAACTCGCCAAAAGGGGTACTGGCCAGACACTCTATATCCTCGATGAGCCAACTACAGGCCTGCATTTTTCTGATATTCAGCAATTACTGGAGGTCCTGCATCAGCTGCGTGATCAGGGCAACACCATCGTGGTAATAGAGCATAACCTCGACGTGATTAAAACTGCGGACTGGATTGTTGATCTGGGACCTGAGGGCGGCAGTGGCGGAGGCGAGATCCTGATTTCTGGCACGCCAGAGTGTGTTGCTGAATGTGAAAAATCCTATACTGCCCGTTTCCTGAAACCGTTGTTAATGGCGGGAAAAACGTATCAGGCGGAGGGTGCGCCCCCCGCCTGATGTCTGCATGATTGCCAGCTGGCTAATGCCCCTCATTCAGGGCAGCCTGCTGGCTACTGGTAATGTAAATCGAAACTGGCGTATCCGCCTCTCATTTTGCTGACTATTATTTAAGTTTGTTAATGAATAAATTGCGTCGTCTGGGTAACCTGAGTGCTGGCATTGCAGCGTTCTGGTATTGCTGATTTGCCAGCCGGGCGGCTAAATTCACCACATGATAGTAGCAGGATGGGGAGGAGTCATGAAGATAACTCATGCTTTCGCAGCAGAGAATGCCAAATCCACTTTGGCGCCTTTTGAGTTTATGCCGCGCGCATTACGGGCGAAAGATGTTCTGATAGATATTCTCTATTGTGGTGTCTGCCACTCAGATATCCACCAAGTACGTAATGAGTGGCACAATACTATTTATCCGGTGGTACCGGGCCATGAGATAGTGGGTCGTGTTGTGGCGACTGGTGCTAACAGCGACAAATACCGTACCGGCGATCTGGTCGGTGTTGGCTGCATGGTTGACTCCTGCCGCCGATGCGAGAGCTGTCAGCAGGGTCTTGAGCAGTATTGTGAGAATGGCTTTACTGCGACGTATAACGGCACGGATCGTTTTAATGGCAGTAATACTTATGGTGGATACTCGACTCAGATTGTCGTTAATCAGGATTTTGTGTTGAGAGTACCCGAAAATCTCAGACCGGCTGGTGTTGCCCCGTTATTATGCGCCGGGATTACCACCTGGTCACCGCTACGTCACTGGCGTGCTGGCCCCGGCCATAAAGTGGGCGTTGTTGGTCTGGGGGGGCTGGGCCATATGGCAGTAAAACTTGCACACGCCATGGGCGCCGAAGTTGTTCTGTTTACGACGTCAAAGTCAAAAAAGGACGATGGCAAACGCCTCGGGGCTGATGAGGTAGTGATATCGACAGAGCCGAAGCAGATGAAAAAATATCTTAATCATTTCGATCTGATTCTTGATACAGTGGCAGCAACGCACGATTTAAATCAGTACCTCACCCTGCTTAAACGTGACGGAACGATGACGCTGGTGGGTGCACCGGAACACAGCCATCCTGCGCCAGCAATATTTAACCTGATCTTTAAGCGACGCTCAATTGCAGGAACATTAATAGGCGGCATAGCGGAAACTCAGGAGATGCTAAATTTTTGTGGCGAGCACGATATTACCTCCGATATCGAGTTGATCGATATTGATTACATTAATCAGGCTTATGAGCGTATGATAAAAAGCGATGTTAAATACCGCTTTGTTATTGATGTTAAATCGCTGCATCATTCGGCCATCAAAACCCGGCAGCAGGAACAACCGTCTCGTACAGGCAGTTGTTGAATTTCACAGAGGGGGAATGTGGTCCGGTTCGGCCTGCTGATACGACGCGTCAACCAGATAATAGAGTTCTGAATCTTTAAGTGAACCATTCAGCATGACTGTGTTCCAGTGCGCTTTATTAAGATGCTCGCTGGGGCGCACATCCTGATGCTGGTTACGCAGTAATGAGGCCAGTGCCTCACTGCTTTTCAGTGATACCGCTGGTTTGCCATCGATTTTATGAAACATGGCAAACAGCACACCATCACGCAGGATCTGAGTGGATTTCCAGTCATCGTGAACCCGCTGTTCAGCTCCCTCTTTATGCATACAATAAGTAAGAAGATCGGAAACGTTCATGATAATACCCCGCCCGTCACGCCGGGCTGATTGTCTGGCATCTTCAGGATGGTGCCTCTGCTGGTGACACAACAGATGCTAACAGATTATGGACAGAGCCTGGCGGCAGGAGGATAACTAGGTGTCTCTGTATTGATGGGGTCAGAGTGCCTGGATAACTCGTGCCAGGTTATGCACATCCCTGTACTAATTATAGTGCCAATCCACAATAGTCAGAAATTTTGAGGCGTTATTAGGCTACATTAAACGTGTGATGGCTTTGCGAAGCTAGCGTATCGTAGTGACGCCGGCAGAGCGGGAATACGCGCCTTAGAGTCATGATAAAAATGCCGAGCAAAAGCGGGTTGGTGCAGAGGGTATTTAACACTATTCGTCACCATACTCCGGGCCAGCATAATTATCAAAACGCGACCACTGGCCATTAAATGTCAGGCGTACTGTACCGATGGGTCCGTTACGTTGTTTGCCGATAATGATCTCAGCGATGCCTTTCAGCTCGCTCTCTTCGTGATAGACCTCATCACGGTAAATAAACATAATCAAATCAGCATCCTGTTCGATGGAGCCAGACTCGCGCAGATCGGAGTTGATTGGGCGTTTATCTGCACGCTGTTCCAGAGAGCGGTTCAGCTGGGATAGTGCCACAACAGGAACATTGAGCTCTTTGGCTAACGCTTTCAGGGAGCGAGAGATTTCGGCAATTTCCAAAGTACGGTTGTCTGAAAGCGATGGAACCCGCATCAGTTGCAGGTAATCAATCATCACCATGCTTAGCCCCCCGCATTCACGAAAGAGACGCCGGGCACGGGAGCGGACTTCTCCGGGCGTTAATCCTGGTGAGTCATCAATGAACATATTACGTTTTTCAAGCAGGATACCCATGGTGCTGGAGATGCGAGCCCAGTCTTCGTCATCCAGCTGCCCCGTGCGGATACGCGTCTGATCTACCCTTGATAACGATGCCAGCATTCGCATCATCAGCTGTTCTCCGGGCATCTCCAGGCTAAAAATCAGTACGGGTTTATCCTGAATCATTGCGGCGTTTTCGCACAGGTTCATGGCAAAGGTGGTTTTCCCCATCGACGGGCGCGCAGCCACAATAATCAGATCTGAACGCTGCAATCCCGCCGTTTTTTTATTGAGATCATGATAGCCGGTATCCAGGCCAATAACCCCATCATGAGGGGTCTGATAGAGGGATTCGATGCGAGAGATCGTTGCTTCCAGAATCTGGTCAACACTTTTGGGTCCGTCATTTTTATTGGCGCGCTGTTCAGCAATATTGAAAACACTCGATTCAGCGTAGTCGAGGAGTTCATCACTTCGCCTCCCCTTGGGATCGTAACCGGCATCAGCGATTTTATTGGCGACAGCGATCATCTCGCGGATGACCGCACGCTCACGCACGATGTCAGCATAGGCGTTAATATTAGCGGCGCTGGGCGTGTTTTTAGATAACTCAGCCAGGTAAGCAAACCCGCCGACGTCATCCAGTTCATTACGGGTTTCCAGCGATTCGAAAAGCGTAATCAAATCGAGAGGTCGGCTCGCTTCCAGCAAACGCTGCATATCAGCAAAAATCAGGCGGTGAGGGCGGCTATAAAAATCCTTAACAACCACCCGCTCGCAGACACTGTCCCAGCGTTCGTTGTCCAGCAACAACCCACCCAGTACTGACTGTTCGGCTTCAAGTGAATGAGGAGGCAGTTTCACTCCTTCAACTTGTTGGTCACGCGCGGTGTTGCTGAATTTGTTAGTAGAGTTATTTGCTGCCATAGTAAATACATTACCCGTTAAGTCGAATAAATGACATGGAAGTTTACCCGTTAGCCAGGCTGGCGTCTTCTCTTTGTCGATATATTTGTGTGGCTGATATAAACGAAGTCCTCTGATTTTTTAGTCAACAGATTTTAATCACGTCGTATTGATCATGGAAATCAGAAAAGCTAGCAGCTGGGAGTAAAGATGGCAAAACGTATTAAGATTGAACGTAACGGTGGGCCGGGGGTGCTGGAGGTAGTGGAGTTCATCCCGCCCCCTCCAGCGGCTGATGAGGTGCAGGTAGCCAATAAAGCAATTGGTATAAACTATATCGATACTTATATCCGCAGCGGGCTTTACCCTTCTGAGCTCCCCACGGGCCTTGGAACTGAGGCGGCAGGAGTGGTAACAGACACAGGCTCTGGGGTCAGTAAACTTAAGCCCGGTGATCGTGTGGTTTACGCTCAGGCGCCGTCAGGCGCCTACAGCAGCATACATAATGTTCCGGCCAGTAAGGTCGTCAGGCTTCCGGATATGATCAGTTATGAACAGGGCGCAGCCTGCTTTCTTAAGGGATTAACGGTATGGTATCTGATACAACAGACTTATAGTGTGCGGCCCAGTGAAACTTTTCTGTTTCATGCGGCAGCTGGTGGCGTAGGGCTCATTGCCTGCCAGTGGGCCAGAGCGCTCGGTGCACACCTGATAGGCACAGTTGGCTCGCCAGAGAAGGCGTTACTTGCTAAAAAAGCAGGTGCATGGGCCACTATTAACTATCTTGAGGAGTCTGTGCCACAGCGGGTGCTGGAGCTGACCCAAGGCAAAAAAGTACCCGTTGTTTACGATTCGGTAGGGAAGAGCACGTGGGAGGCTTCGCTTGATTGTTTACAGCGCCGAGGTTTGCTGGTCAGTTTTGGTAACAGTTCCGGCCCGGTAACTGGAGTTGATTTGGCGGTTCTGAATCAAAAAGGATCGCTCTATGTTACTCGCCCCTCTCTTTTTGGCTATATCACGAATCACAGCGAGCTAACTAGTGCTAGTAATGAGCTCTTCTCGCTGATGGCCAGCGGAGCCATTTACGCCAATGTACCGGAGAATCAGAAATTTGCGCTGGATGAGGTGCAACGCGCGCATGTAATGCTGGAGAGTCGTGTTACTCAGGGATCCTGCCTGCTAATCCCCTAATTACTGGCAGGCAGGATCTTCAATGTTTAATACTTATTTATGGCTGAATCGTGTTGTTTAGCTTATAGAATTTGGATTAGTTGCGCCCATCATGCAAACGCCGGAATAAATAGCTCCTCCGATGCCGCCAATAGCATCACCTGCTTTTGTGCAGGTATCTTTACACATAGATCCTGGTACGTGGGCTCCCGAACAGGCATAAGTCTGAAAACTGCTGATGGCGGCCACTAAGGTTACTAAAGCTAAAGTCATTTTTTTAATATTCATAGTAAAAAACCTTATCAATTATGGTTATAGTATTCTTATATCTTCTCTAGTGTTTCAGGAGTTACTTTAGCCAACTAATTTATTAATTTCTGTTCTTTATTATCTTGTTCCTGTGAATGAATGTAACAATAATTAATATAGTTACCCGTTATCAGGTACGATTCAAATTCCGTTGTCTGCGGGTGTTACCTGAGGACTCTGCAAAGGGATGGCAGGCAGTGTAATCATCGATTATTTCAGGTTAATTAAGGTGAATATCCGGGCAGGCAATCTGCAACTATTGGTACCGAATTAAAAGTGATTTGCTGCGAACTGTAGTTTGTTCGTTCCATTGCGAATGAATGCTGAAAGAAGGCTATGATGGCTGAAGTTGTATTGGTATTCGTTTTCAGTTTCTTAATATGAAAGTCATATAGAAGAAAAGGTTATCAACCACTTTTTCATTACTACAGAATTTTTATACCTTCGTAAGAGCGAATAGGTTACGTAAGATTCTTTTTTTGTTGATCTGTATTTCTTGTCATATCTGGCAACATTGAGAAATATTTGTTCTGCGGTCAACGATGCGATATCAAAATCACCCGGAAGTGTTAAGGTGTTGTTATTGCACAGGCGATATTTTCTGCTGAACTGCAGATAACCTCTCTTTTTTTATATAAATTCATACTGTTAATGCGTACACAGGTTTAGCCACAAGGCAGGATTTGTATTCATTACCTTCCGTTCGTGTGTGATATCCCTAAGTGAGATATCTGCCCGTAGCATAGAGTCATTATTCCGGCCAGTCACATCTTATGCAGGTCTCACGGGAAAGTGGCTGAAGATCCTGTTAGCAACGGCATGTATGTAGCATTTGCATTTTACATGGCTGATATCTGCGGGCCATTCAACCACTGGAGTATTTATATAATATCAATGAGTAATGATATTTTTTATTATGGATGGTTATTTCATATAAACGTATTTTCTCCAAAAAAATCGATATTCATCTTGCAGTGATTTTGATTAACCAAATAATACCAGCATAACAATGAAGTATTATAATAAGATAAATTATACTCTATAGTAAAAAATGTATCAGTCTGTTTAGTGGAAATATTACATTACATAAAGTAAATAAATAAAATATACAAGGTCAACAGGAAGTTATTTAAATGGCCAGGATGATATTAATATAGCGCAAAATATGGTTTATTTGTGGTAACAAGCGAAGATATCTCAATGGAATTT
>ERZ500997.43-NODE-43-length-42171-cov-10.750332_pt1 | contig 42171 bp, 31 predicted proteins | sample MGYA00248826_ERZ500997 | MGnify/ENA primary metagenome ERZ500997 (study PRJEB25958, sample SAMN03398524) | human skin metagenome | study: EMG produced TPA metagenomics assembly of the Human Skin Microbiome Metagenome (human skin metagenome) data set.
AAGCATGACTATATCACCACTGTATACCATCTCTTTCATCCGGGCTTTTTCACGACCGCCGCGTGGCAATGGCTGATTAGGATTGATATAGCGCGGACGCTCGCGCATATTGATTATCTGGAAATCTGGAGGCGGGCAGTCGTCAAAAATGTACTGCTCGCAGATCGCTGACCAGGCGAACAGAGGGTACATGATGCACTCATAACACTCGGGCGCTAAATCGTCCTGTGGCAGATAATAAAGTGCGACCCCCGGCAGCCGAATACCCATTTTCATCTCCTTATGAACCATCTTTCCATCAGATAACCTCAGGCTGCGGCGGCATAACGCCACGCCGCCAAATGGGTTATCTTAACATCACCCTATCAGCCCTGACGCTATATTATCCCAGCGCCAGGGCAGTCTGGTGCCTGATTGCCTGCTGCCAGCATCATCGGGACACGCCGCAGCGACATCTCTATTGGCGAATCGTGTCCTGGCCAAAAATGACCCATTTATAGCTGGTCAGCGCCTCCAGCCCCATCGGACCACGGGCATGTAGTTTTTGTGTGCTAACGGCGACTTCAGCCCCAAGGCCAAACTGAGCGCCATCAGTAAAGCGGGTACTGGCGTTAACGTAGACGGCAGCAGAGTCAGTCTGGTTAACAAAGTATTCAGCATTGGCGATTGAGCGCGTCAGAATAGCATCCGAATGCCGGGTACCGTACTCACGGATGTGATTTATGGCCTCATTGATATCACTGACAAGTTTGACATTGAGATCTAATGCAAGCGACTCACTGCGATACTGCTGCTCTGTTACTGCTGTTACAACACCCCCTTGTTCCTCAATGCGGGCAAGGAGGTTCTGGTCAGCGCGGAGACGGATCCCCTCTTTCGCCATACGTGCAGTAAAAATGGGAAGAAAAACAGGAGCAATCGCCTGGTGCACCAGCAGCGTCTCAGCTGCGTTACACGCGCTGGGCCGCTGTTTTTTCGCATTGACGATAATGTCGAGCGCTGCTGCCAGGTCCATGCTTTCATCCACAAAAATGTGGCATACCCCAATCCCACCCGTAATCACCGGAATAGTTGACTGCTCACGGCACAACTTGTGTAATTCTGCCCCACCGCGGGGAATCAGCATGTCAATGTAGCGATCCAGACGCAGCATTTTTTGGACTAACTCGCGCTCCGGGCTCTCAACCGCCTGTACGCTCCCCGCGGGCAGGTGATGTTTGATGAGCGCTTTCTGAATCACCCTGGTAATGGCTGCGTTGGTGTGACAGGTCTCTTTACCACCACGTAAGATCACCGCATTGCCGGTTTTCAGGCACAATGCAGCGACATCTACAGTGACGTTGGGGCGGGCTTCATAAATTACGCCAACCACACCCAATGGGACGCGACGGCGTTCAATACGCAAACCGCTGTCCAGTACACCCCCATCTATGAGCTGCCCGACAGGATCAGCCAAGCGGCAAACCTGACGCACATCAGCCGCAATATCACTAAGACGTTTAGCATTGAGTGTTAACCTGTCCAACAAAGCCTCGCTCATTCCACTGCGATGCGCCAGGCCGAGGTCCTGCTGATTGGCAGTCAGAATAGTACTGCTGTCAGACTCAAGCTCATCAGCCATCGTCATCAGAACCCAATTTTTTTCAGCACTGGTAAGCGTGGCAAGCTGATACGATGCCTCTTTAGCGGCTTTTCCCATTTTTTCCAGCATTAACTTGTCCCTTTACTGACAATCATATCGTCGCGATGAACGGCGACGGGGCCGTATTCGTACCCTAAAATCTGATTGATATTTTGTGAGTGCTGCCCGGCAATCATTCGCATGGCATCGCTGTTGTAGCGAGTCACCCCCTGCGCCACATTGCCCCCGGCTATGCAGCGAATACGGATAACCTCTCCGCGAGAGAAATTACCGGTGATAGTACAAATGCCTTTTGGCAGCAACGAACTGCCACGCTCAAGAATCGCCGACCGCGCTCCTTCATCAACTGTTATCTCGCCGGCTGGCGGCGCGCCGAATATCCATCGTTTGCGATTCTCCAGCGGCGTTTGCTGGGCGTGAAAATGCGTGCCGACTGACGCGCCTGCAATAACATCGGCGATGACATTACCCAGCCCACCCGCTGCAATAATGGTATCCACTCCCGCCCGGCAGGCAATACCTGCTGCCTGAAGTTTGGTCACCATACCGCCAGTTCCAAGTCCTGACAGGCTCTCTCCAGCTACAGTCCGCAGTGCATTGTCAATATCATGTACGCTGCGTATTAGCTCCGCTTGTGGATTTGTGCGTGGATCTTCCGTAAACAGCCCGGGCTGATCAGTCAGCAATAACAACTTATCTGCGCTGGCCAGAATCGCCGCCAGGGCAGAGAGATTATCGTTATCACCCACCTTTATCTCTGCTGTTACAACGGCATCGTTTTCATTGATGACCGGTACAATGCCGTTATCAAGCAGAGCGCGCAATGTGTCGCGGGCATTGAGAAAGCGTTCACGATCTTCCATGTCAGCTCGGGTGAGTAGCATCTGGCCAATATGGATGCCGTAGATTGAAAAGAGTTGCTCCCAGAGCTGGATCAACCTGCTCTGCCCCACTGCCGCCAGTAACTGCCTGGAAGCTATAACCGGTGGTAATTGTGGATAATTAAGATGTTCTCGCCCGGCAGCAATAGCACCAGAGGTGACGATGACAATACGATGACCCAATGCATGCTGTTGGGCACACTGACGCACTAATTCTACCATATGGGCCCTGTTGAGCCGGTGAGATCCGCTAGTTCAGTACGCTGGTCCCTAGTTTAATGACCAGGGTCTGGATGCTACTCATTTTTCTCTGCCGTACATAATTAAGAAACGTTTTATGGTTATTTTTTATCAGGAGCTGAAGAAGAATCCAACCATTATCAGGAAAATTAAACACAAATGATACGATTACTCATAATGCATCATCAAACAGCGGCCTTACCCGGTGATAAGCCCCCACACTCTGCGGAAATATTAATGAATCAGGCCGAGTTGTTATAGTTATCGCCACAACAACAGCTGAGATCAATGCTGCTGTTGTTCGGGGAGCGGCCTGTTGTTATTAAAGACTCAATACCCGTTATCCGTAATTAAGTCCCCCAAGAGCATCAGCAAAACCCGATGCCGGTTTTAGTGACATTTGATGCTGGGCCAGCATTGCTTTCAGACGCTTATAGAAATCACGTAACGTTGTTTCCAGCTGCTGATAATTCTCTTCACCTTTTACTGTGGCTGACTGCCAGACACCTTGTTTGTCATAAAGCCCAAAATAGTACTCATAGGTGAAGTGATCTGCTTCCGCTTTTAATTCCATCCACCAGCCCCAGAACTCGCGGTTTTCTGGCGCCGGATTAACATTGACACAAACCGCCAGACAATCGAAAAAAAAACAATCTCCTGCACATTTTTCTTCGCGAATATAAGGCCCCAGCACAGCAAACTGCTTGACGAACTTGCTTCTCAAATGTCCACTTGGTAGAGTCATTTAACGATTTCCTGTGATGAATCAGTGGTAAACAACGCCTTGAATAGTAGCAACTGAGGATGTTACCTGCTGAATAATCCACTCGGAAATGTCTGACAATATAACCACGAGCCCGATATTACCAAACTTATGGGTAGTGCCATCAAGTTAGCTCTACCCACGCCGGCACAACCCGCTGCGCATGAGGGGGCGGAGCTGGCGAAATTAGCACGGCTGCGCCGGTACAAATCTCAGCGGAAAAGATATCAATATGCCTGAAGCGATGCTGGCGGGATGATTTGCAGGGTGGCGGCTGATTACCTTGGTTGAGGCGCTGTATAAGCGTGATAATTTCCATACAGCATGGCCAAAATAGCAGCTCAGCATAATCACTTTATAAAATAGAAGCTGCCTGACAACACACTATGCAACAAAAGATGATTCTTAAAACGACTCGTCACCGTTAACCAGTGGCGGCGTAAATGCAATTCCCATATCCCATGGCTGTTCTATCCAGACCTCCTGAGGGATATCTACCTGATAATCATCCACAAGAGGCCTGCCCGCTGGCTTGGCAAAAACAGAGACAAAACGTGCTTTTGGATATGTACTACGGATTACCTGCGCAGTGTCACCGGTATCTACAAGGTCGTCCACGACAATAAATCCCTCTCCGTCGCCCTCAGCACGTTTGAGGATATGCATTTCACGCTGGGTATCGTGATCATAACTGGAGATACATATGGTATCGATGTAACGAATATTGAGCTCACGTGCCAGTAAACAGGCGGGGACCAGTCCGCCACGTGTTACCGCAATAATTCCACACCACTGGCGGGCTGGCAGCAGACGTTTAGCAAGCTTACGGACATGAATCTGTAGCATATCCCAAGTGATAATATGTTTTTCACGCTCTTCATTCATAAAATTTCCAGCCAGTTATACGGCTCAACTTAATACCCGATGACAGAAAGTTGCGCGAGATTATAGTGTTCTGATTAACAAAAAACCAGTATGGCATCATATGGTCTGATGAAGTGATATTCAGCCTGATCGAGCGAGCACCTGATACCAGAGAATGGTATTCTTGCTTCTGCTGTCTGCGGGTTTAGTGCAGACTACAGGAAACAAGAATAGAAACGATGCCCAGTTTATACCAAACCAGGATTGACAATACGATTAAACAGGAGACTTATCGTGTCAGAATTATCGAAACTTTCACCGCAGCCATTATGGGATATTTTTGCAAGTATTTGCGCCATACCACATCCCTCCTTCCATGAAGAAGCACTGGCAACCTATATTTTCTCCTGGGCACGAGAAAAGGGATTTTTTGCTGAACGCGATAGCGTGGGCAATATTTTGATTCGTAAACCTGCCAGCATCGGGCTGGAGCAACTTAAAACCGTGGCATTGCAGGCACACCTTGATATGGTGCCACAAAAAAATAACGATACTATTCACGATTTTACTAAAGATCCGATTGTACCCCGCGTTGATGGGGCATGGGTAAAAGCCAGCAATACTACGCTTGGAGCGGATAATGGTATCGGCCTGGCCTCAGCCCTGGCGGTCCTGGCTGATGAACACGTCAAGCATGGTCCGCTTGAAGTGCTGTTGACGATGACTGAAGAGGCTGGTATGCACGGTGCTTTTGGTTTGCAGCCGAACTGGCTACAGGCAGAGATTCTGATTAATACTGACTCTGAACAAGAGGGGGAAATTTATGCAGGCTGTGCTGGTGGTATCACTTTCAATACCACGATGGCTATAGAGCGTGAGGCCATGCCGGCAGAATATCAGTTGTTAAAAATCACTATCAAAGGTCTGCGCGGTGGTCACTCCGGTTGTGATATCCATATGGGGTTGGGTAATGCCAGCAAAATTCTGGCCCGTTTTTTATTCAGTCACGCATACATATTGGATCTACGCCTGGTGGAACTCAAAGGAGGCAACCTGCGCAATGCAATACCACGAGAAGCGGTTGCTACACTAGCGGTTAGTCCGAATAGCCTGGATAAATTGAAAACCGCCGCACAAACTTACCTGAACATCCTCAAAAACGAAGTTAATCCGCTGGATGAGCAGGTGACAATACTGCTGGAGGAAGCTAAAACCACTATACAGCCGCTCAAAAACAATTGCCGGGATCGACTCCTTTCACTGCTCAATTGCACTCCTAATGGAGTAATCCGTTATTCTGACACAATCAACGATGTGGTAGAAACATCGCTAAGTATGGGTGTGGTGACACTCAGCGAAAACGAAGCCAGCATCAGTTGTCTTATTCGCTCACTGATCGAAAGCGGTAAAGCCTATACTGTAGATATGCTGACTGCACTGGGTGAGCTGGCCGGAGCACAAACGAGCAGCCATGATAACTATCCGGGCTGGGAACCCGACCCAGATTCACCGATTATGGCACTGGTAAAAGAGACTTATCACCGTTTGTTCGATAAGATGCCTAATATTCAGGTCATTCATGCCGGTCTTGAGTGTGGTTTATTCAAAAAATCTTATCCCAATATGGACATGGTCTCTATTGGGCCTACCATTACTGGCCCACACTCTCCAGATGAACAAGTGCATATTGGTAGCGTAAATCTCTACTGGCAATTACTTACCGCTGTACTGAAAGCAATTCCAGCCAAAGAGTGATTATCCATGCGATACAGTTATTCACAGTCCCAGCAGTAACTGTCGTTCTTTTTGTGGGTTAAGCAGTGTTACATGCAGCCCGACTAACCTGACTCCTCTGCCCCCCCCTGCGTTCATCCCAGGTTTTACGGGCAATGGAGATCAGGTCGGCTTTGTTAAGTTCTGGCTAGGCATGCTCCTGAGTTGTCAGCTGAAAATCATCGAATTTTAGCTTTACTCCCTGACGGGCAATCTGTAAGTCCGGCTTGATTTGCGCCAGTCGCCGCTCAAGGTCAGTATATAAACAGTCGATAATCTCGTAGCATGCCTGCCAGCTATGAATATCCTTGGCCAGCGTGCGCTCGACACCCAGCGATTTACGTAAGCGCTCAGTCATCACTTCGCGTTCATCAATGCCATGACATCGCTCCCAAAGTATACGCCCGAACTTCCCAAAATGTCGCAGTAGCATTGGCAGACTACTTTGCTGGACATCGCTACAGGTGTGAAGCCCCATATCAGAGAGTTTTTTCACCGTCACTCTGCCAACACCCGGTATTCTGGTCAGAGGCAGGGTGGCCAGAAATTCCGCCACCTGTTGCGGTGTGATGACAAACTGGCCATCAGGTTTATTAATATCTGAGGCAATTTTTGCAAGGAATTTTACAGGCGCTACACCTGCCGAGGCAGTCAGATTCAGTTCCCGGCGAATGGTATCCCGAATCTCCTGCGCCATCAGGGTAGCAGAGCCCTGACAGCGGCCACTGTAGCTAACATCCAGCCATGCCTCATCAAGGGAAAGGGGCTCAATCAAAGGAGTAAAACGAGATAAAATTTCCCGGATATGGTGACTGGCCTCCCTGTAGGCTTCAAAACGCCCGGTAATGATTTTAAGAGACGGGCAACGTTTTAGCGCCGTTGCGGTGGGCATAGCACTTCGTACACCATACATCCGGGCCGGATAATTCGCAGTGCTAATCACACCACGAGATTCCCGGCTGCCACCAATCGCTATAGGAACATCCCGTAACGCCGGATTATCGCGCATTTCCACCGCAGCAAAAAAACAGTCCATATCGACATGAATAATTTTACGCATCTCCCTTATCCTGACAACGGGGGTAAGTTTGACTATTACTATGATCTTGTTATATAACTTTATGACATAAAGCAGGCACTAATCATGCATCGGACTTTGCAACATTTAATGAAAAATGCCAGCTGTACTGTTATCTGCCTGGCTGATGTCTTAATACGAAACGTTTTTCATATGATGTGAGATACGAATAAGCGAACGAGGCTCATTGATAACAGAGGAGAATTTCCTGCCCGAGACATCAGACCATTGTAACTAGCACATAACATCCAGCTAATACCGAGTTTTTCCTGTTTAACACTTTATCTGGTTCACGCCTGTATCACCAGCACCAGTGGGTCCTGCTCTCTCCTTTCAGATCTGAATCCTTGCCTCTTGTAGAAGGGATAACTACGATCACTGGGCCACACGATAAGTAGCTCAATATCATTTTGCCTGCTAATGTACTCAACATACTTAAGTAACTCAGTACCAATCCCTTTGTTTCTGTATTCAGGTTTTACATATACATTAGTCAAATACCCCCAACTGCTATTAATCATATCCGGAGAGGGTACTTTAGCGACTAATATCAGCGTGATCACCCCTACAATATTACCTCCGATCTCTGCAAGATAGTGATGTATATTTCCTGCTGCCTGTTGCGTTTTCATTTGCGCATAAAACTGTTCAATAAAAATGCTCTGCTGTTCCTGGTTGACAGCCGCTGCATCATCAGTACATAACTGCCACCGAAGCTGTGCCAGTGAAGGCAAGTCCTTGCCGGCAGATTCTCTGATGATAATATCTCTACTTTTCATATAATTTCCTGATTTTGTACTTTCACGCTGCCTTACCGCAGGAGCAAGTGTAACATTAAAAATGCTGCCAGGCATGCCGGTTTATATTCAGATCTTTAAAGAAGAGCGCAGACTCGAGCTATACGGTAAAACAGGCAGTGATTACCGTCTGATTCATAGTTACCGTATCTGTAATTTTTCCGGGGGACTCGGCCCCAAACGTCGCACGGGTGATTTTAAAAGCCCTGAAGGTTTCTACAGTGTAGGGTTATCGCAGCTTAAACCTGACAGCCATTATTACAGGGCAATCAATATCGGCTTTCCTAATGACTATGACCGGCAGCAGGGTTACCTGGGAAACTACCTGATGATTCATGGCGCCTGCATCTCAGCGGGCTGTTATGCTATGACTGATGCTTATATTAATGAAATATATAATTATGTTGCCTCCGCACTCCATCATGGGCAAGCCAGAGTTGAAGTCAGTATTTTCCCATTTCGGATGACCCCCGATAATATGGAACGTCATCGCTACTCATACTACTATAGTTTCTGGCAACAGCTACAGCCGGGCTATGCATACTTTATCAAAACACATCAGCCGCCATCAGTAAGTGTTAACAACGGCAAATATGTACTGGATGCCAGCCCATCTCATACAACCCCCTTTCCAATAAAACCCGGGGCATCTCTGGCATTCGCACATTCTCATTAGACTCATCCTGGCTGCTGCACATGAAGAGCATTGCTGGAAATTTATTTAGGCATCGCACAATAAGATGCATCAAGGGTAAATTGAAACAATCAGTAATTCTCTAAAAAACCCGGCCAGTCACGTGTATGCTGCAAGAGTTACCGCCAGGCCATTCTTTATCTGCGCCTCTGAAATCACCAATTTATATTAACTCAGTACACTAATACCGATACCTACGGACTTATCGATGGTTGTTTTTGGCAGCTGACTAACCTTTACCCGTTTCATCATGGCCGGGACCAGCAGTGGCAGATATGTTTATCCAGTATGCCCGGCCGTATCTCTATGAAAATACGCCCTTTTGTAACAAAAAACGGACAGCATCAGCCTGTCTTGCCTCTGCCTGGCTCTCCGGCAGCCATAACACATGCAGTACATATCTGGCTGCGCCAGAATATTAATAATATACTCATTTTATGAAAAACCTCATCATTGGCAGAAACATTGATAATGTATTATATTACATTATTGAAACATTTTTAACTTAATATCTTTACTAATTTTAGTAATTGTCAAAAGAGACCAGAAACGATTATTATCAATAATAATGGACACCCGGAAAGGAAAAATCGCTTAGAAAGTGATCTCATCTGGCCAGATAAAGTTTTATGCTCAGTTTGACGGACACAGCCTGAGTAAGTCGTGCCAGTATTTGCAGTAATGAGCTGAAGGAGAATTTTATGGCTAATAGATCATATATCAAATATTATTAGGATGAATATAAATATGCTTCAATTTATAATTTTATTTCTCTGTATTATTAATACCTGCTTTGCTACAGAAAACTTTTGTTCTCCAATTCCAACTGGAGGAAAATCTGCTATACAAGCAATAAAGTGGTATCATGATAGTGCTGAAAAGAAGGCAATATATCGGCAAACCTATGCAATGGCTGCAGAATATGTAAATAATGAGGTAAAGCAACAACATTTAAAGCAACATACATGGGGAGTAATATTAGACATTGATGAAACTACGTCAGATAATTCATGGTATTATAAAAAATGTAATGATGACACCTCAAATGAAGATAATTTCGAACATCGTATTACTATCAAAGAAATATCAGTGGCATTGCCTGGTGTAATTGATTTCATAGATAAAGTTCATAAGCTGGGTGGATATGTATCTATGGTTACTAATCGGGATGGTGCATATAAAGACGATACCGGTAATAGTTTAGACTCTACGATTAATAATCTAAAAAAACAACATATTCACTATGACCAGGTAATTTTAGCCCGACACAATACAGATAAAAATCCCAGATTCAATGCTGTGGAATTTGGCAAATATGATGCTAATCTAATGGTCTGGTCAAACAAACTACCACCACATAAAGTAATTGCGTATGTTGGTGATAATATTCAGGACTTCCCTGAGTTAAAACAAGATAATATTCATAATTTAGATTGTAACAACCCAATATTTAATAAATTCGGTCATGGATATTTTGTTTTACCAAATCCTATATACGGAAGCTGGATGAATATTTGATTTTTATATCTTTTATTATATAAAACCAGAATTACAAGACCATAGTAGTCCTGGTTTTTGATTATTAGTGAATTTTTAGAAAACGCAAAAATTCCTAACAGCAATATACAATCCCTGAAGATAAAATCCAGTCAATACCCGAACAGGAATTCTTTAGAATTGGCTTAATAATCCACAATAAAAACTGTTTATAAAATTTCACACCTTATCTGACAGCAACACTGCAAAACAGGATACGAATCTACAATGGATAAAACATAACATATCGGTATTATCATTTATTTATCAGCGCCCAAATACAAGATGGATTTTTTACTAGAGGGCACTGCATACAGAGATATTCAAGTCAAGAAATACATCGCATATATGTATAACTACTCTTCCCCTATTGACACATATATTATAGCTTCAGGCTCTTCATTTCGCCATCTCCTGTTCTATCAATAATATCAGAATGTGAATGATCTTAATGTGGATCTCCTGAATACGATCAGCGTAACCAAAATGGGAAACACAAATTTCAATATCAGCCAGCCCTTTTATTTTCCCGCCATCTTTACCTGTAAGCGCAATCACCTTCATCTCCTGATTTTTTGCTGCCTCGATCGCTCTGATAATATTGACGGAATTACCAGAGGTAGAGATTGCCAGTAAGATATCCCCTGAGCGCCCCACTGCCTCTACATAACGTGAAAAAACATAGTCATAACCGTAATCGTTACTAACACAGGAAAGGTGGCTGACATCCGAAATGGCAATAGCCGGATAACCAGGGCGATTTTCCCGGTAGCGGCCGGTTAACTCTTCAGCAAAATGCATGGCATCGCAATGGGATCCCCCATTTCCACAGGAAAGCACTTTATTATTCGCCCTGAATGCCTCTGCCAGCAGCAAAGCTGCACGTTCAATCGCTTCAACAGCCTGATTATCACTATGAAACCGACGGAGCGTTTGTGCTGCCTCGTCCAGTTCTTTTCGAATGGTAGTCTGATACATAAACATAAAAGGAGCACCTTATACTTCGGGAAAATTATTGTGCTTAAGTTTACCTAAATGGTCTCTGCACGCAAAGATGCATCGATCCTCAACCTGTATCTTACCGGGAGTGTGAACCTGGTTGTAATTATCGTGTTATAGCATTGCGAACAAAAGTAAACTCAACTAAATCTGTAGGAACAGGTCAGACCTCTTATTAATCATGGAGCAGATTATGTTGTCTATTTCTGTTATCGCTACGGTAGTCATGATTGGTGCACTATTTTATCACCGTATGAATCTGGCACTTAGCAGTGGGATTATCTTGATATGGAGTGTTCTGCTGGCCATTTTGCGCCTCTGGACTCCCTGGTTACTGCCACCCCTGGCAATCGTTCTGCTAATTCTGAATCTGCCCAGCGTGCGCCAGCGATTATTCTCGAAGCAGATTATGAATATCTTTTTAAAAGCCATGCCCTCAATATCCAACACTGAGCAGGAGGCTATCAATTCTGGTACGACCTGGTGGGAAGGTGAACTATTTCGCGGCAATCCCAACTGGAAAGCACTACACGACTACCCACAACCAAAGCTGACTGAAGAAGAGCAGGCATTTCTGGATGGGCCAGTCGAAGAAGTCTGCCGCATGACAAACGATTTTGCTATCACGCATGAACTGGCTGATTTACCCCCGGACCTCTGGGCCTTATTAAAAAAACATCGCTTCTTTGCCATGATTATCAAAAAAGAGTATGGCGGGCTGGAGTTCTCTCCCTATGCACAGTCGCTCATATTGCAAAAGCTGGCGGGCGTCTCTGGTATTGTCGCCATTACAGTCGGCGTCCCTAATACGCTTGGCCCGGGCGAGCTTCTCCAAAATTACGGCACCGATGAACAGAAAGCATATTTTCTGCCAAGGCTGGCAAGGGGTGAAGAAATACCCTGCTTTGCACTAACCAGCCCTGAAGCAGGTTCCGATGCCAGCGCTATTCCTGATACTGGCGTGGTTTGCATGGGCGAATGGCAGGGACAACAGATTCTTGGCATGCGCCTGACCTGGAATAAACGCTATATCACTCTGGCACCTGTTGCCACGGTGCTGGGGCTGGCTTTTAAACTCTGCGATCCTGACCATCTGCTTAGTGACAACGAAAATCCGGGTATTACATGTGCTCTGATACCCACCTCTACTCCGGGAGTAGAAATTGGTAAACGTCACTTTCCTCTTAACATCCCGTTCCAGAACGGTCCAACGCGTGGCAACGATCTCTTCGTGCCGATTGATTACATCATTGGTGGACCAAAGATGGCTGGTAAAGGCTGGCAAATGCTAATGGAATGCCTGTCTGCGGGGCGTGCTATCACTCTGCCTGCCAACTCTACGGGTTGCCTGAAATCTGTTGCACTCGCAATCGGTGCTTACGCACATATTCGCCGTCAGTTTAACTGGCCGATAGGCAAAATGGAGGGCATAGAAGAACCACTGGCACGTATCGCCGGTAACACCTACGCCCTGGACGCGGCTTCCTCGCTGGTAATCTGTGGCATCATGCTGGGTGAAAAACCGGCAGTACTCTCAGCCATTGTGAAGTATCACTGTACTCATAATAGCCAACGGGCAATCATCGATGCCATGGACATTGCAGCCGGAAAAGGGATTATGCTTGGTAACAGTAACTTCCTTGCCCGCGCCTATCAGGGAGCCCCCATAGCCGTCACCGTTGAAGGAGCCAATATCCTGACCCGCAATATGATCATTTTCGGTCAGGGAGCCATCCGCTGCCATCCCTACATTCTTGCAGAGATAACTGCTGCGCAGCGGGGCGATTCAGAGACCTTTGATCATCTGTTTTTCAGTCACCTGGGGCATACAGGAAGCAACAAGTTTCGTAGTTTGTGGCTAGGGCTCACCGCAGGCTACACCAGCTATACACCTGAGCACAGCGCCACCCGCCGCTATTATCAGCACATTAACCGCCTGAGCGCTAATCTGGCACTGCTATCTGATATCGCTATGGCTGTTCTGGGTAGCCGTCTGAAACGACACGAACGCCTCTCTGCCCGCCTGGGCGATGTGTTACGTCTGCTCTATGTGGCAACAGCAATCTTGAAACGTTATGAGAACGAAGGTCACCAGAGTGGTGATTTACCTCTGGTGCGCTGGAGTGTGCAGGATGCATTGCATCAGGCTGAAACCGCAATGGACGCTCTCCTGCGAAACTTCCCAAACAGGCTCGCTGCTGCTCTGTTACGTGTGGTAATTTTCCCATCAGGCCGCCACTGTAACCCTCCCCCAGATCTGCTCGATCATCAACTGGCAAGTATCTTGCAGACACCCTCTGCTACTCGTAGCCGTCTGGGCCGTGGTCAGTATCTGACACCCAGTATCGATAATCCGGCAGGTTTACTTGAAGAAGCACTAGCACTGTTGACCGAGGCAGAGCGTATCCACCAGCGTTTGTGCAAACAGCTACAGAAAAAGCTTCCCTTCTCGCGTCTGGATGAACTTGGTCAACAGTGGTTAAAACAACAACTCATTAGCGAGGAAGAAGCAAACAAGCTTTCGCAGGCTGAAATTTGCCGTCTGCGTTCTATTAATGTTGATGAGTTTGATGCCAGCGCGCTGGCGGCTCAACCCAGCAAATTCAGCAGAGATCAAAAAAGAGTCGCTGTGGCTACAGCTCGTTGAAAGTAAGGATAACTAAAACCTGACCCTATGAATTATTTCATCGTGTTATAGTTTTCGTCTAGGATAATCAGATAACCTGTTTTGATTAGCTGATAATGTTACTGAATAATATAAAATTACTGCACGGGCACGAGCTTAAATCTTCAATCAGATGGCGGATATATTGACAGAAACAGAGAAAAGAGGCACTGATAGTACCTTTTAAAAACTCCCGTCACTGTTTTCTGCCGCCTCTCTTCCGCAAATTAATCCACCTCTGTTCTGCCGGGCAGGAAAACAGGCTGGGTACCACCACGGAGTGAATAATGTCAACTCTCAAAATCAGTTTATTACAGCAACCGTTGGTCTGGATGGATGGTGAAGCCAATCTGCGCCATTTCGATGGAGTGCTCAGCGCTAGCGGACAGCGCGATTTGATCATTCTGCCAGAGACATTTACAAGCGGTTTTGCACAGCAATTCAGCAACCTACTATCCGAAGAACGGATTATCAACTGGCTTCACAGCCATGCGGCCCGCACAAACGCTTTAATGGCGGGCAGCGCAGCAATTCAGACCGGAGCAGGTCTGGTCAATCGTTTTTTATTAGTTGAGCCAGATGGTCGCGTTCATTATTACGATAAACGCCACCTTTTCAGGATGGGTGGAGAACAAAAATACTTCCTTCCTGGTAAGCGAAGAGAAATTATCGCCTGGCGCGGCTGGCGAATTTTGCCCCAAATCTGTTACGACCTACGCTTCCCGGTATTTTCACGTAACCAAAATGATTATGACCTGGCTCTCTATGTAGCGAACTGGCCCGCCCAACGGTCCCTGCACTGGAAGTCATTGCTAATGGCGCGTGCAATTGAAAACCAGGCCTATGTGGCAGGATGCAACCGGATTGGCACTGACAATAATCAGTTGGTTTACAGCGGTGACAGCCAGATTATAGATCCTATGGGCGAGATAGTCGCCTGCACAGCACCCCATAAAGCTGCTTGCCTGAATGCCATACTTTCACTCAACACAGTGAACAACTATCGGGAAAGTTTTCCAGCCTGGCGTGATACCGACGACTTCATTCTTAAAGAGGAGTAACAAGCAACCACTACAAAAATAATCATTTGCTGGCAGACAGGCAGATACCACTACCTATGGTCCGGATAGCGTGTTGATAACGTTATTGTCTGTTATCATACTCTGGCCATATAATAGAAAACCCGTGCTATTAAACGCGCTTCGCTGGCACATAGCAAAGACTGTGAACACATTATCATTCAGTTAAGAATAAAAGGGCTGCGCCGCAGTCTCATGCATCAGCGTTTAACTCGCGTGATTATTCGGTAAAGGGGTGATACTCCCTCCAATGATCGGCTATCTGCTGTCGGGTACAAACCCAGACATCATCGTACTGTTGGATATGATCGAGAAAACGTTGTAACGCACGAAAACGGCCAGGACGACCCAGCAAACGACAATGCATTCCAACAGACATCATCTTAGGCTTCGTTTCACCCTCCAGCCGTAATACGTCAAAAGCATCACGCAAATAGGTATAATAGTGATCAGCGGTGTTAAACCCTTGCGCCGTCGCAAAACGCATATCATTGGCATCAAGTGTATAGGGGATAATCAGGTGTGGCTTTGCCGATCCATTCTGCAAGGTGACCTTAGTCCAGAATGGCAGATCATCACCATAATTATCACTGTCATAAGCAAAGCCACCGTGCTCTACCACTAGCTGACGAGTATTTGGACTGTCACGCCCGGTATACCAGCCAGTTGGAGCCCGACCAAACAGCTCACTTAATATCTCAACGGCCTGTTTCATGTGCTGGCGCTCAGTATCGATGTCTATCCCCTGATAATGCAACCAACGCCAGCCGTGACTGACAACATCATAATCAGCCGCCGTGATCGCCTCAACAACCTCAGGATTACGCGCCATCGCCATCGCCATCGCCACACCAAAAATGGTCAGTGGCAAACGCCGTTTCTGAAACTCATTGTGAATTCGCCAAAAACCCACACGCGAACCATATTCATACAACGAATCCATTGACATACGGCGAGCTGGATAACTGTCCGCACCAATAATATCAGACAGAAACTGTTCGGAACCGGCATCACCATGCAACACATTGTTCTCAGAACCCTCCTCATAGTTAAGAACAAACTGTACGGCAATCCTCGCTCCACCCGGCCAGTGGGCATGGGGAGGATGGCCAGCATAACCACGCATATCGCGTGGGTAATTCTTATTGAAACTGTACTCTTTCATTGCATTCATGGTTCTGTCTCCCTGTTTACAATTGACTGAACTGCTGAAACATTCCACTAAGTGGCTTCTCTTCCGGATAGTCCAGGTCCCCATATTTGCTAGTGGAGAAACCCAACTGCACCAGTGATTCCACCATCTTTACCGCTGCACCAACACCATCGATTACCGGAGCACCGAGTTCTTTAGTCAGTTCAAGTGCCAGGTCCGCCATGCCACCGCACCCCAGCACGATCGCTCCGCAACCATCCTCCTTCAATGCCTGTGCACAGCACTCATGAACTTTTTGTTGCGCGAGCCCGCTGCCATCCTCCAAAGCCAGCACGGGCAGATCAATTGCATGCAGCGCGGCACAATGATCACTAAAACCATACTGCTGCAGGAGATGGCGAGCAATGATCAGGGTACGTGGCAACGTTGTTACGATTGAAAAGCGCGTAGCCACCATTGTCGCCATATGCATAGCCGCCTCCGCTATTCCAATCACCGGACCTCTGGCCAGCTCACGAGCAGCCAGCAGGCCAGGATCACCAAAACAGGCGATCACATGTCCATCCACCCTCTGTTCACGACCCGCTTTTATCTGCTCGAGCACGCCCATGGCCGCAACAGCTTCATCAAAATGCCCCTCGATGGAAGGCACTCCTGCAGAGGGACAAACAGCAATAATTTCTGTACTGGGAGCTGCCGCAACACGAGCAGCCTCACCGATAGTTTCCGTCATTGCTTCACTGGTGTTGGGATTAATGACTTGTATATACATCCTGGACATTTCATCTTCCTTCTTATGTTAATCAATATATCATATTGAAATTTAACATTATTTATCGCTACACCTAAAGTCCCTATTGGTCGCCGACATGATCGAAGTGAATTATTACGCTCTGACAAGCCAGCTATACTTTTTATTGGTGAGCAGATAAGCGTTCAACTGTGTTTCCCCGGAAGAGTGTAATGCTCCGGGGGAATAAACCTTTGACAAAAATACACATCACCTCCCCTCAAAATGTTCAAATTTTTTCCAATCAGCATCCATGCCCTGCCATCAGCAGATTTGACAAATATTTTTACATAGCATCATTTTGATTAACAAAAAAAACATTTTTTTAATATATTTTACATAAATTGTCGATTAATCCCCACTAGGAACTGTCATCCGGCAGCTTCAGCACTGGAGGATTTACCTTAAGGAGCGCATTTTATGTTAGATAGTCAGAGCGTGAGTCGCAGTACCCCCCTGAAAATAGAGCATGACTATAGCCCCAGACTTTACAATAAAGACCTCGCACCTGCCGAAAATCAGAACTGGAACTGGTTTAACATCCTCACTTTCTGGATATCAGATGTACACAGCCTTGGCGGATACCTGGTTGCATCCAGCTTATTTAGCTTGGGGCTACAAGGCTGGCAGGTACTGGTCAGCTTGCTGGCAGGCATCCTGGTTGTACAAATAGGCGCCAATCTGATGGCCAGACCCAGCCAGTTGACTGGCGTCCCTTACTCTGTGATTTGTCGTCAGGCATTCGGTGTGTTTGGAGCTAACATTCCAGCGGTCATTCGTGGGATCATTGCGTTAGCCTGGTATGGTATCCAGACCTACCTGACAGCTAACGCAATGATGTTGGTGATATTAAAATTGTGGCCAGATTTGATTTTACTTACTCATCACTCCCTATTTGGATTGTCACATCTCGGGTGGATTTGTTTTATCGTTATGTGGTGCTTGCAGGCACTGGTATTCTGGCGCGGTATGAACACGATTAAACACTTCATTAAAATCTCCGGCCCGGCAATTTACACTGTTATGTTGATACTGGCTGGCTGGATTTTATACCAAACCGGACTCAAGGGTATCTCTTTCAGCCTCTCTGACAAATCACTCTCTTCTGGCCAGCAGCTCTTTCAGATGATAACCGCCAGCGCATTGGTGGTCTCTTACTTCTCTGGTCCACTGCTCAACTTCGGCGACTTCGCCCGCTATGGTAAAAGTAACCGCCATGTCCAGCGTGGCAATTTTTGGGGATTACCGATAAACTTTCTGATGTTTTCACTAGTCGCGGTGATGATCGTCTCCGGCGCTCACTCGCTATACGGTCGTATGATCACTAATCCCATGGAAATACTGGACCAAATTGACAGCAAAATAGCAGTGGCAATTGGTCTGCTGACCATGATAATCGCTACCATAGGAATCAATATCGTTGCTAATTTTGTTTCACCCGCCTTTGACTTTTCCAATTGTGCCCCGCAAAAAATCAGCTTTCGCACCGGTGGACTGATCGCAGCTGTGGGCTCTGTATTGCTGACACCATGGAACCTCTTTAACTCACCAGCATTAATTCACTACACACTGGACATACTGAGTGTCTTCGTTGGCCCTCTGTTTGGCATTCTACTGACAGATTTTTATCTCATCAAACGTGGCCAGGTGTCAGTCAGATCTTTGTTCGATGACGCCCCAAAAAGCGAATACTGGTATCGTAATGGATTCAATCCAAAAGCCATTACTGCTCTCGCTTTATCTCTGTCTATTGGCCTTATGATCATGTTTATCCCTCAGCTAAAGATTCTGGTCAATTTTAGCTGGTTCATTGGGGTGCTAACGGGGGTAGTATTCTACTTCATTTTGGCACGAAACGAGCGTCAGACGCTGGATACTGCCACTATCTCAACACAGGAAATCTGAAAACGAAAAAGTGGCCGACTACCATATGAAATTATGTAGTTAACAGATTTGAAGTACCGTAGGGAGCCACTATTATGACTTACCCGCCTGCTTTCGAAATCAAAAAACAGGCGGTCGAAGGAACTCTGCAAACAAACAGACGCCCTGAAGCCGGATGACCAAAAAGTCATCTGCCGCTTTGAAGCAGGGACGGCACAGCCTACCTTAGACGCCCTGATTAGGCTGGCTAAAGTGCTGCATGTGTCGCTGGATCAGCTGGTGTTTGATGAAAACGAGCGCGGCCCCTCTGATGATCTGGCCCTTCAGTTTGAAGCGATCAGCGTAATGCCGGAGGAAGAACGCCGGATTATCAAAGCATTGCTCGACGGGATGATTTTGAAGTACCAGGCTAAACAGATCACTGAGCGCAGTAACAACGGGTTGCCCCCCGCCGTTACTGCTGACCACAAGCAACTGACAAGGAGTTAATTATGGCTGAGATACATCATAAGCCAGAGACCGCGGCGGCTACAACAAGGGCTTATACCGTCGGGTATGTCCGCGATTCCCGCACCTTTGAACCCGCTCCCGCCATTACCCTTAAAGGCGGCTGGCTGAAGGCGGCACTGTTTGACACCGGCACACCGGTTAATGTCCGCGTGCTGCCGGGATGCCTGATTATCACCTTACAGCCACCGCTGCCGGAGCCACCGCCAGAGCCGGACGTGCTCACCACACTGCGCAGGGCCTGTAAAAAACTCTCCGCACGAAAACAGCAGCAGATCAAGGAGTTTATACAGGTGATTGCCACCCCGCAGAAGCGGCCGCCCCAACCGAAGCCGGGCGAGGTGATATGGCAGGAACTGAAGCCACAGTGAGGCTGTAAAGTAAAGTCCCGGCTCTGAGCCGGGATTGATAGAAAAACAACATAATTACCTTATATTAAAAAACCAAAGGACAAAACCTGATATAAATCCAACTCCTGCCATCTTTGAATAAAGATAAATATTATCCTTAATGAGATCAATAATATCTATCCCTCCGCTGACCCAATAACCAGCTACATGAAAAATAAGGCTCATTGCAAATAATGCAAGAGCACAAGCGCAAGGAAGATAAATCATCAACCATAACGGTTCATTTCTTTTCATCATTTTGTACTTTATTTTTTAATTGGTTTTCAACTCCTTTACTAAAAAATTCTGAAGCAACAGAATCACCCATATTGCCAATCACAGAAGGAACCGAACTTTGAGGCGCTGGCTTAGTTATCGTCCATACCCCTGTGGGAATCCATTCGTACTGTTTTGAGACAGGATTCAATTTCTTATCAAACGGTACCTTAATGACATTACCTGCCGCATAACCCAATGAAGCCCCGGCTTTACTCACTAACGCCGCCATAAACGGGTCATCACCCTTGATTTCTGCCTAGTAATATCCTCCTGCCGCATTCCATGTTACTGTCGGGTTGTAGCCCTTACCGGCGGTAATAGCACCAATAACACCTGCGCCGATTACATCCGACAGTTTTACTTCTCCCGTCGTTCCGTACTGAATACCCGCACTGGCAACACCAGATACACCGACCGCAATTAACTGCTCTTTCCCTCTGTTAAAAGAATTACTGATAATCGCTTTGCCACCCATCAGCACAACCGGCCACGATGTCGGCGTCATAACTACCTCTAATACACGGTCTCCTGTCGTGATATTGTCCTTCAGGAATTTAAGATCTGTGCCATTGAGATATTTCACTATTGCAGCCGCATCGGGATCTTTGAGTTTTTCATCAAAACGAATCTGGAGTGGGTGGGCATCTCTCGCCACATTGGTATTCACATCAATTAACTCTTCCCAGCTCACACAGGCAACACCGCCGCCAGTGCAGGCTTCCGCGAGTTCTCTGCTGTTTTTATTGCTGATGGCAATATATTTTTCCAGTACCGGCTTACAGTCACCGCCTGAAGCCTTACAGGCTGACAGCTCCTTATCAAGCTGGCGCGCCTCCTTTTCACTCAGCCAGTTATTCTCCACCGCGTTTTTGCCGGACTGGGCGGCGGTGACTGCTCCTGAAGTATTACCCGTTATCAGCCCGCCTGCCAGCTGACTCAGAGCACTGACCTGCTGTTTTTCGCTTTCGCTTAACTCGCCTGGCGTTTTACCGGGGAACAGCCGCTGAGTTATCACCCGTGCGGCCAGCTCGCCACCGCCAGCGCCCAGCCCTCCGGCGACTGCCGACTGTTTATTCAGCTCCGCCGTTATCGCCCCCAGTATCGCATGGGCCATTGCATTGGCTGCCGCATTATCCTCGCCAATTCGTTTTTTAATTTCCGTTGCCAGATAGGGAGCACCACCACCCGCCAGTGCGCCTGCCAGGTTGTCACCCGCCAGCGCCGTCAGCACCCCGGTTACTGCCTGCGCGGCTTTCTGAAGATTGCTGCCTGTGCCGAAAGGTCTCATCGCTTCGCGGTATTCATCCGTTTTGCGCAGCTCACTGGCATCTTTGCCTCTGTGCTTCTCCTTCGCCGCCTTCAGACCCTCGATATCCCCCTGAGTACGAATGATATCCATAACCTGACTGCCCACTTCCCCGATTATCTGTATCTGCCTCAGACGGGTCTGTTCTTTCTCCTTGTCGAAAATCGGATTAATGCTGCCATTGGCATGTTCGGTATCCCGGCTGAGCTGTGCGGTGTCCTGCTGCTGGCCGGCCTTGTCACGAATAACCAGCGTGCCTTCGCTTACCGCCGCCTTTGTCGTTCCCTCGTCATGCCCGCTGTTGCCGCCGCCCGTGAGCATCGCGCCGGACATATTAGTCAGAAAATCCTGGCCTGCCGCCCCGCCGCTGCTAAGCAAGCCGCCACTGTGGCTGGTTTTAAAATCCGCTCTGTTTTGGATGTCAGACCAGCCCAGCGTACCGGTATCGAGCTTATTTTTGTCCGGTGATGCACCAGACGCGATGACTGCGCCGTCCAGCTGCGTATGCTCGTTAACCTTGACGTCATAACCACCCTTACCGGCAAACAGCCCGGTCTGCTCCTGAACACTCTGGTAGTTGCTATGGATATTGTCTTTACCACCACTCAGGCTAACTGACGGGCTGCCCGCCCCAATGGGGATGCCTGCGCCGCTGCTGACATTGGTTTGTGTGGCATCGTAGCGGTCGCTGTCCTGCTGGCTCTGCATGGCCAGATTACGTCCGACACCGGCAACAATACGTTCACCGCTAACCTGCGCACCTTTGAGTGTGGTATCTCGGCCACTGCGGATGGTGGTTGTCCTGCCGCTATCTACCGTGGACTCGGTCCAGGTGACGCCGTTGCCATGCTCTCTGCCACGGCCTGCGTTGCTATTCGCAAACACATTAATCCCGCTGTTGGCGCCAATACCAATACTCACACCAACAGCACCGCCACTGCTGGTATTATTGCCTTCAATTTTCCGGATATTGGCCGCGCCAGATAGCAGCAGGTCGTGTTTTGCATCAAGGGTAGTGTTGCCACCTGCCTTAAGCTGACTGCCAGTAATAGCGATATTGCCACTATTTGCTCCGGCGTTTTTGCCGGTCGCTGTTACCGTCAGGTCATTACCCGCATTGAGTGTTGAACTGGCTACGGTGGTCTGTTCCACGTTCTGGGTTGCGGAAGATTTCTGTTTACCCAGTGAGATGCTCACCCCAAAGGCACTACCTTTAGTGGTGTCGCCCAGGCTGATTTGCCCGAGTGCCTGTGCCCCCTGAATGCCAGACAGCGCCGCTTTGGTGTTGAGCAGCGCTTTCACCCGGCTATCGCTCTCCTTCCTTGCTTCCTGAACTGAGTTGACCGCGCTATTGAGCGCGCTACCAGCCGCCCCCGACAGGCCTATTGTTAAGCCACTCTGTTTATACTCCGTTTTGTGGTTACTGAGGTTGCGGTCTTCTGCCGCCGTGATGCTGACCTCGTTAGCACTAAGCGCCATGTTCTGGCCACTTATCAGATCAGAGCCATTAACCACCAGCTTATTGCCAGCCTCCAGACTTAAGCTGCCCTGATTGCTGCCGATAACACTGCCGACGTTACTGCGAGTGATGCCGTCATCTTTGTCTTTGATCTCTTTTGTACCGATGGTGATGCCAATGCCGCCAGAGCCCATCAGGCCGGATTCTTTTTCTTTACGCAGATGGGTTTCCGCGCGGTTTTCTGTTTCCGCTGCAATATTGAGGTCATGCCCCGCTGAAAGGCTGACATCTCCCTCGCCCGCGACATTACTGCCGCGCACGGCCAGATCGTTTCCTGCAAGCATCGTCACCGTGTTGCCGCTGAACTGGCTGGCTTGTTTGTTGGTAGCTTCAACTTCATCGTGGGTTTCCAGTGAATAGCTCGACAGGAAACCTTTGCTGGTTTGCTTACTGTGCTCCGTTAGATGATACGACGATTCCGCCGCACCAGCTGTCAGGTTATGGCCGGCGGTTACGGTTAAATCGTCTGCTGCCCTGACCAGCGCCCCGCGGCTGTTGAGGTCGTTGCCTGCTGTAAGCTGCAAATTACCGTTAGCAGAAATCTGACTGCCGATTTCATCCTGCTGTGTCAGGTAGCGATAGGTATCTTTACCCCAGTTGCCGGTTTCAGTGTGCACGGTTTTCAGCGTACCAAGGTTAAGATCGTTACCCGCGGCAATCAGCATTGTGCTGTTGTTACCGTTGTTTGCAATTAACGTTGCGTCAAGATTGACGTTGTGGACTCCCTGTAACACCAGCTTGCCCTGATCGTTACTGACATAGATTCCCGCTGTACGATCGAGATAACGCTCGTCACTGCCGCGTAGTTCGCTGGCACTGTTGATATCACGCCCGGCATTAAGCAGCAGACTGTTGCCTGCTATCAGCGTGCCGCCCGAATTGGTGATGTCGGTACGGGAGCGGATGTCCAGCTCATTACTCTGTATCAGACCGCTGTTAATCAGATTATCTGCCTCAAGCCGGGTGACCTCACGTCCGGCGATAGAGCCGCTGTTGGTGAGGTTCTGCTTCACCTGCAACTCCACTTCGCCCCCGGAGACCAGCGAACTATTGCCGTCTGCATCTCCCTCCCGCACGCGGGTGTAGAGCTGCGGAACCAGCACGCGCTGACTACCACCACCAGGGAGCTGTACGGTCTCTTCCACCAGCCAGACCATATCGGAGGTGAGCAGTGCCATCTGTTGTGAACTCAGTGCTATGCCCAGCTGCAAATGATACTGGCGGCCAAAGGCGATTCCAGCATCCATCAGAGCCTTATACTGAGTATTATTATCGTTAAAACCGTTAAGATAGTAGTGGCCGGTCAGATCGATAATCTGGGAACGGATCAGTTTTTGTTCGTAAAAACCATCTCCGAGACGTTTGAGGACAAGGTTACCATCAGACAACAGCGCATTTTGCATATAGTCCGACCCCAGCCACTGGCGCTTATTGGTGAAGCGCGGGTCGGTTTCAACCAGGTAACGACTGGTGGACTCCGGATGTACCAGATAAAGGCTGTTGGACGGCAGGCGGATGTCAACACCACTGGTGCGTACCACCGGATCCAGTTGCTGGCCAGTCATGCCACCGGTGGGCTGACGTACCTGCCATGTCTGGCCTGGCGGGAGCTTAACGGGCTGTTCAGGGCTGAAACTGGCGCTGGTCACCGGTGCCAGCGAGACGGCGGTATTGCCACTATGACGGCCACTGATCCGCATTCCGCTGCCCTCGCCCCAGCTGTTTCCTTTCCAGGCCAGCGCGCCAGGGTCAATGGTCAGCTCAACGACTGGGGGTTTATAGGGGGATCCGTCCTTACCCTGGGATGTTTTCGTACCACCGATACCGAGAGTTTTTTTCTTCTCTTTCTTTGCATACCAGTGCCATTGCGTGCCGATGTCGGTGATGGTTTTAAGGCCCGGAGTTGCTTTATTGTTCAGCTCGCTAACGCTGGCATAGAGCTGTCTGCCTGCGATAATACGACTGTCACTGTTGTTTACCTGTCCGCTATTGATGCTGAGATTTCCCCCGGCGATAATCTGGCCTGGGTTGGTCTCTTTGATGCGCTGTTCGGTAATTATGCGATTGTAGAAATATTCGTAGAATTCATCACTGGAGCTGCCATTCGGCATTATTGCATCGTGAACACCATATTTGTTGGGATTACTGATTTTGACCCTGCTCCAGTCATAGCGCGTGGTCTGCCCCGAGAGCACGGCTTCGTGATAATCTTGATCTTCGATCACGACCGTTTTCAGCACGAGTTTGCTGTTCTCGTTATCCAGCCGGTTCAGGCTGATGCGCATGTTGCCGTCGGATTCGATAGTCGCGTTGCGATTGAGCAGCTCACCGCCCCAGCCGGTCGCGTTAAACGCACTGTCCAGCCGCCCGCCAATCGCCATAGAACCGAGGCTGTAGATCAGGCCGTGGTCAATATTGCTGACAGACCAGGCACCAATGTCCAGCCTGTCGCGGGCGGCAATAGCCGCCGCCCGCCCGTTTTCGGTCTGATTGCTGAGCGTTCCGGTTTGTAGCGCGACATGATCACCGTGGATGCAGCCGCTGCCGATATTGGTCAGCCCGGAGCTAACGATATGGGTTAGCTTACCGTCTATTAACCCACGGTTAACCAGAGCACCGGAAAGCAGCAGATGGGTTTGTGTGCCACTGGCCTCTGCTCCCCTCTGATTATTGAGTCGCAGAGCATTGAGCGTCAGGTTACCCCCTGAGCGCAGTAATCCCCGATTGTCTACGCCCCCCTGGGTGGTTAGCGCGAGGTTGCCGTTGGCAATGACCTGCCGCTGGTTGGTGAAGCCCTAGCGGAGAGTCAGACTTAAATCGCCATCGGAGAGCACGCTGCCGTCACCGCTCAGTGAACCGGCTTCCAGCGCCAGCGCTTCACCCGCAATTATTTGCCCCACCCGGTTAGTGAGCTTCAGCGCACTGCCGCCCTGAACACTGAGTCGCTTAAGCGCAGAGAGCAGGCCGCGGCTGTTGTCCAGGCTGCTGTTGCTGTTGAGCGTCAGATTTTCACCTGCCGCTATCCGCCCCTGCTGGTTATCAAGCGTCGCGGCAGTAAGAGTAACATTCTGGCCTTCAATGCCGGTGTCGTTATGTCCGGTCTGTCGGTTTATGATGCGCTGCGCCAGCAATGTTGCGGTAGTATTAGCGCGAATTACCCCCAGCGTATTATCGATGACGGAGTTCGGGGCATTTATTGCCAGATCATTTAGAGATTGTAGCTGGCCCTCACGATTATCTACATTGCCGCTGGTTAGCTGTATTGCCCCGCCGGAGGTCAGTTCGCCGTGACGGTTATCTACAGTTTGCCCCTGAGTATCGAGAAGAAGTTCACCTGCACCTGTCAACAGGCCATCCTGGTTATTGAGCACACCAGAATTCAGACTCAGAGTGCCGCCCGAGCTGAGTTTTCCCTGCTGATTGATAACAGCATTACCCTTGCTGTTCATCACCAAGTTGCCGGCAATCTTTAATACTCCCTCTGAGTTGTTGAAGGTTCCTGAGTGAATCTGCCAGTCCTGGTTACCGGTTATGGTGCCATTGCGATTGATCACCTCCTGCATGTTAAGCGTGGCCCCTTTTTCTGCCATGATGACACCCAGAGTGTTATCCAGTGCGCCGATGTCGAAAGAGAGTGCCCCCAGGCTGATTATCCCGTTGTGCTCGCCACTATCATGGTTGCTAAGCGCCATTCCATCAGTGTTGAGGCGCATATCCGACCCCGACTGCAACAAACCGCTGTCGTTATTCAATGCGCCACTGTCAATATTCAATTTGTCGGTGGCAGCAATGGTGCCCTGCTGATTGTTGAGAGCGGCATGATCGAGCGACAACGCAATTTCCCTGCCAACCAGTTCTCCTTCCTGATTATCGAGACCGGAGGATAGGAGGCTGATATCATGACCGGCTTCAATCCGCCCTTTGTGGTTAGTGAACTCACTACCAGTCACCAGCCCGGCTCTGCCCTGCGAGGCTGAAACCAGTCCACCTGCACTGTTGTTAATCAGCCCGGCTTCCAGGTCCAGGTCACTGGCAGAGATCAACTGACCGCTACGATTATCCAGTATGGCGTTGAGATTTCCACTCTGCGCCGCAATCACCTGCCCGCCCCGGTTATCCATAGCAGCCGCCCGGAGCATAATATCGCCGTTGCCTGCTAGGCTGCCACCCCGGTTATCTACGCTGCCTTGTACCATCAGGGACATTACCCCGGAGCCAGTCTGCACCATCTGTCCGCCCCGGTGAGCCAAGGCATCTGCCTCGAGCCGGATATGCTGAGCTGAGGTAGTCGCATTATTCAGTTGCAGGTCACGGCCATCGATAAGCAGATTTCCGGCGGAAAGCATTTTGCTATCGTCACCTTTTACTGCATCACCGCTGACAGAAAATGCCCCCTGACCTGTGTGGATAATGCTGCCCTGCTGGTTATCAATTTCCCCTGCGCTTAATGTCATGTTCCTGCTGTTGCTGGCAATGCGACCTTCCCGGTTGTTGAGGATTCCTGTTGGTGCAATAACCATATCCGCATCACCTGACTGGGTGATACTGCCTTTCTGGTTACTGACATCGTGTGCACCGAGGACGATGCGCTGCCCGCTCAGGCTGCCATCATCGTTAATTATGCGCTGGCGGCTATTCAAACGCAGATTATAGCGTGCTTCCAGTTGTGCCCCGGTATGATTCAGGTCGCCATCCTGAGCATCGAACACCACGTCTGCCGTCAGCCAGCAGGCCTGCCGCCAGAATACTGCCTTTTGTGCTGGTTAGCCTGCCAGCACTGATGCTGATATCACCTGACGCTGCCATTAGGCCAGAATGCCGGACATCACCGGTGCTTTTTACAGTTGAATTGCCTCCGGCAAATAATTTACCGCTGTTGATCACCTCATTGCCAGCAAGCCTGGTATCACTGCTACTGTTTATGGCCCCGCTGTTCTCAATCCGCCCGTCGACGGTGACAGTGACCATCCCTGCCTGGGCTGCCAGTTCGCCCGCATTGCGTACGCCAACACCGGTTTCAGTGCCAATCAGGCGGATCCTGCCAGCATACATACCGCCCAGCTGGGCGACATCCAGCGCAAAACCGGGGCGGGTGGCAGGATCGGCACTTTTAGATTCGATAACCTAGTGCGTCGCGTCTATGCGGTTTGCGCCGGTGGTGATGCTAAGCTCTCCGGCCCAGATTCCGGCATTGAGGCTGACTGAACGGGCAATCAGATCAGTGTGATCTGCAAGGCTTGCGTCCATTCCCCGGCCCTGTATTACAATCTCACCACGCTCAACGTCATAACCTGCGATTGTGTCATTTTTAAGCAGTACATTACCGGTTGTCATCGTGGCCCGGCTGGCGTTGATAAAACCACAGCCATCACAGGTAATGCCTGACGGACTGGCGATGATGACCTGCGCTTTTCTGCCCGCCACTTCAATAAACCCGTTAAACCTGCTGGGGTCGCGGGAATTTACCTCATTGAGGATGACTCTGGCTTCGCCTCTTGCCATCCACGGGTTGGCGGTTATCATTCCGCCGAGCTTTGTCTGGATACTGGCATGGGAGTTATTGAGGATGACACCCTTGTTGTCAACACTGAACTGGCTGTAGAGGTTGCGCGATACGCCGCCTGCACTTGGCGTCTGAATATTTACCTGCGGCGTGCCGTTGGCGCTGCTGATGATAGTAGGCTGCTGGTAGCCCGGCGCACGCCCATCGGCAACAATGGCCGCCTGTGCCGGTATGATGGCGCCCAGCGCCAGCCACAGGGAGAACTGCAACGCGGTGAGCGTGCAGAAACGTTTTGTCAGGGTGTGGCCGGTTCCGGAGGATCGCCCGCTATTTGCGCGGCCAGATTTGGCAATATCGGCTGCGACCATCAGCATGCCGCGGGCTTTGTTGTAAACGATACGATAAAGATACTTATTCATAAGTCCGTCCTTGTATTTACTCTTCACTCATCCTGACCGCCAGAGGGTGAGCTGCGCGCCACTCCCGTGCCTGTAAGGAGCTGATATTTTTCCCATGAAAATTAATTACGCGCTTACCGCGCTCTTCCCCACGATGCCAGAGCGAGCGGAAGCAGTCGTCGGGAAACAGAGCAGACGTGACAATACGGCGCATTGCAGCGCTGAGCCCAAAGGGGGCGATAAAATCACGTATCCACAGACGATTACCGCTGGCCCACTCATCATCCTGCGTGAGGATGTGGGGTTGAGTGAGGTAACGGTGTTCAGCCTTCACATCGAGCCACATCCAGCTCAGATAAAGCACCGGTCGATCATTATGGCTGGTAATGGCGTACTGTTGGCGTTTAATGGCTGGCAACAGCACTGTCGGCAGTGCGTATAACGGAAAATCGCGATGCTGGCCTGAGTGCATCCAGAGCCAGACGGCCGCGCCAAGTACTTCTGCCTCACTCATCTCGCTACCAGTCAGCACTGGTGCCTGCAAACGATAGTCATCCATCCACATAATCAGTAGTCCCAGCTTAGATTAAAACCAAGCGTCACCGGGCTGGTGCGATAGCCGTCTGGTTTGGAGAGTGGTATCCCCGCGAAGAAGTCGTAGTTGGTGTTGAACGCGTTTCCGCGCCAGCCGATAACACCCCCTGCCAGACGCCTGCCCACTGACTCTGCGCTACCACGTTTGCCGATTTCGCCATAATCGATGCCAGTATAGAGTTCCTGCCCTGCCAGGGGCATATACCAGCCAATATCGTTACGTACAAACCAGCCACTATCAGCACTCAGCAGCCGCTCGCCATCAAAACCACGCACGGTCCAGCGGGTACCGATAGAAAACTGATCCTGCGGCGTTAGCGGTGTGCTGCTTATTTGTTTTTGATAAAGCAGGTTGTAGTGAAGATTTTGCTCAATAAGCCTGAAAGGCAGGTCAATCTGGGCGTTAAACCGGACAATTTTGCTAAGTGCTGTAGCTTCTCCAAAATACTCTTCCGGTGCCGGTCGGGCGCCAAACCAGCGGGTGCCGCGCTGATAGCTGATTCCTGCATCAATCGTTGCCCATTCAAGATAGTGACGGTGCTGCAATCCAAGATTCCAGGCAGAGGTGAGGCGTCGCTGAACACCGATTTCAGTATCGTTGATAAAGTTTTTTGACTCACGGACGGAGACACCATAACTTAGCCACGTTTTCTGGGTGCCGCTGCGGTGCAACACCCGGCTGAGCTCGGCATTTAGATTTCTGCTGGTACCGCTGTAGCGGATATCACTATTGAGCTCTGCTACCGTCTGATGATAGTCGTAATCGTTGGCGTTGAGGCTGAATAGCCAGTAGCCGAAAGGGAACGAATAGTGACCGCTGATGTTTCTTGTTCCTTTTCCGCCGCGCTTGTCGAGAGCATGCAGGGCAGAAATATAAAACAGATCGCTTAATGAAAAGGGATTGTCCAGCGACAAGGTCAGGCCACCCTGGTAACGGCCGGTTGATTTGGTTCCAACGTCATCAAAAAATACGCCCAGACGCCACATTTTGCGCTGCAAACGTCTGAGAATGATATCGCTCTCTCCCGGCTGCTCGCCCGGAACAATTTCTATGCTGGCCTGAACTGTGGGCAGCCGTTGCAAGTTTTCCAGCCCCTGCTCGATATCGCGCAAGTCAAGGAGCTCACCTGCATGGGCAGGGAACGTACTGAAGCGCCGGATATACTGGCTACTGTCTGGCGTGAGTTGCACCTGACGCACAGAACCAGGCACAATGGTCAGCTTCAGCGTGCCACTTTTTAAATCCTGCGAGGGCGCCAGTACACGGGTTGTGATATAGCCATGATCGATGAGTCGGTTCTGGATGGTACTCATCAGCAGGTTTATCCCCTTTACGCCAAGACAACGCCCCTGCCCTTGGTTTGCAAGGCGTTGTAATGGCAGCCAGTGCGGTAACCTTTTCTGGCCACTTAATTCAATATGGCTGATGAGAAAACAGGGGGACTCGTTTGGAAAACGAATTTTGCCCAATGACGATGGAGGCAGTGACAGGCGCACATCCGGGGCTGGTGGTTTGAGCTGCTGTTCAAGTGCCCTCTGCCGTTGCTGCTGGATAATTAACTGCTCATTGCGGTTCGGGTTTACCTCTGCGGCAATAGCATTTATTACAAAGGGCTGGCTAACAGCAACGGTGAGAATGAAAGCTGTAGTTAAGAAAAGATAGTATGCTCTACCTGCGTTATTGTTCATAAACATTCCCTGTCGCGTAAAGAACAGCACCAGACGGTAACTTGTTCAAATTCATCCAAAATCAGATTTTCAATTGTATAAGATTACAATTACCGTACTGAATTATCTTTGCACGTTAAAATCCGGCAATGATAAAAACTATGTTACATAATACATAGCTTTTAGCATGATCAGATTTTCTGGGCTACTATTTTTTAAGGATTATTTTTTACTTTGAAAATAGTTCAGCACTAATCTTACAACATATGCAGATTATTTCTCTGCGTACTATAACTTTTAAGTTATTAAAATCTTACCATTGTTATTGTTTGCTTTATTTTATATCCCTCTGTAAGGTAATGGCGTATACATTCATCTTACATAGGCTGGAATACACTTGACTAACTTTATGAATAGTCAATTTAAAACCCTGAGTCGATACCTTATCTATTTTTGACTTTTTATGCTGATCACTATTAACCCGATCTAATTTGACATTTTTGCAACGATGCCGGTTAGAATCAGATTGATTAACTCTGATGTGTAAGTTTTATTAACTAATGCTTAACCAGTCAGAAAAAATGATAAATAATAAATTCGCCAGCAGTTAACATGACGCCATCTTATCCGGCGTACGTCGCTATCGCTCATTCTTAATATTGGCAGAACTTTTGATTGCAGCTCGCTGATGCTTATTCCCGCTGGGTTCATGTCCACCGCAGAAATAGTTCTGGCCAGCCGCTGGGTGCGGTCAGTAGAGCTTGCAAAGAAGCGCAGAAGTACTGGATACGACAGGATGAATACTGCACAGACTAAAATCATCAAAAGATTTATACTGCCTGTTTATGCCGTTTGATTATACAGACTTTGCAATGATTTGGCGGAACGGACGGGACTCGAACCCGCGACCCCCTGCGTGACAGGCAGGTATTCTAACCAACTGAACTACCGCTCCGTATTTTGCCCCCTTGAATGATGGGTGCTGGCGCATATTAAAAGTATGCCTGGCTGACGTCAATGGTTTTTATCTAAGAAAATCACAACCGTATGTATTTTCAGCAGCCACACCCCGTTCATCTGCGCCAGAGACAGCTGCCACAGTCTCTGGCTATTAAATCAAGCCGTGATTCGTGTGCTGCCATCTCTGCTTCAGTGGCAACCACCACCCGCAATCCGGTCTTTGAGCATACTGCTCGTTGTAACTGAACGCCTTGCTGCATTTGCTGGGTATCATTCTCTGTCTGAAACCGTAGTGACGTCTGGCCACCCGTCATCGCCAGAAAAACCTCAGCGAGAATTTCGGCATCGAGCAGTGCGCCATGAAGTTTACGCTGACTGTTATCAATGTGATAACGGCTACAGAGTGCATCCAGACTGTTGCGCTTACCGGGATGCAGTTTGCGGGCCATCGCCAGAGTGTCGGTAATCTGACATAAAGATTCAGCCTGTTTTATATCCCGGTTCAGTAATGAGAACTCATAGTCGATAAAGCCGATGTCAAAGGCGGCGTTATGGATAACAAGCTCGGCACCCTGGATATAATTCAGGAAATCATCAGCTACTTCAGCGAAGGCAGGTTTATCAAGCAAGAACTCGTCGCTGATGCCATGAATATTAAAGGCTTCAGGATCTACTGGCCGGCCGGGGTTAATATAAACATGGAAGTTGTTACCCGTTAAACGACGATTGACGACCTCAACACCACCTATTTCAATGATGCGGTGTCCTTCATAATGGACCCCGGTCATATTCATACCGGTGGTTTCAGTATCGAGTACAATCTGGCGAGTATTTGCTGTGCTCATGGCGCTCATTGTGTCACACTTAGTTTTTTCTCCTTCGGAGTCTACCAGAGATAATGAAGCAGGTAGAAATTTTCACTGATGGCTCCTGTCTGGGTAACCCTGGCCCAGGAGGATACGGCGCAATTCTGCGCTATAACAAGCATGAAAAGCTCCTTAGTGCCGGATATCATATGACCACCAATAATCGGATGGAGTTGATGGCAGCAATTACTGCTCTTGAAGCATTAACGGAGCCCTGCCGGGTTGTTCTCAGCTCCGATAGCCAGTACGTACGTCAGGGCATTACGCAATGGATTCATAACTGGAAAAAACGTGGCTGGCGTACGTCGGCGAAACAACAAGTGAAAAACGTCGATCTCTGGCAGCGGCTGGACAGTGCTCTGCAATCTCATCAGATCACATGGATATGGGTGAAAGGTCATGCCGGCCATCCTGAAAACGAGCAGTGTGATCAGCTGGCACGAACCGCTGCCACTAACCCGACCGAGAATGACTGTGGCTACTTGCAGGAATGCTGACCCTTGGCTATTTTGTATGGTGATGTCTTGTGGTGCCTACGGCAGGTCGAAATCGAGGTTTTCCCAGCATTTTACGGGCCAGGTTGAGAGTCAGAGGCAAAGTACGCTTACGTGCTACTAACAGACTGATACAGCCCAGTGCAGGAAAATGGGTGCTGATGACCACTCCCCCCTGACGATTCCATGGCAGTACCTGAAAACAAGTGCGCTGTATCACTTCATAATTGAGCAGACTGAGCCAATCTGTCAGGCGCCCCTGACTGTACATGTGCCCGTTCCATGGAACACAATGGTGCAATCCGGGTATAAGCTTACCCACTCTCAGCACGCTAAAAGGATTAAAACCACTGATAATCAACCAGCCATCATCAATCAACACCCGGTCAACCTCACGCAACATACGGTGAGGATCATGACTCCAGGCAAGAGTGTGAGCCAGAATACAGGCGTCTATCGATTTAGCCACAAATGGCAGAAAAAGTGGATTAGCCCGCAAATGAATATTTTTACCCTCTGGCGCAAGGTTGATCTGGTGATCAATTGGACAATTTTTAGTATCAATCTCGGCACTGAGCTGGCCGATTTTGACCAAATGCGTTCCATAAAGCTTCATAAGGCAAGGCTTAAGATGTGTTGTCAGCGCATCGCGATAATACTCCCCCCAAGGCATATCACTCCAGGTGCCGGGAATAGTCGCTGTCTGAGGTATTTTAGCAGGCTTCATGCTTACCCATTGTCTTCCATATCGTTTGCAAGAGGTGATTATGCTGTTAATTCCATTACCCTCGCTAGAGGATAACTATATCTGGTTATTGAGTGATGCGTCCAGGCGTTGCCTGATTGTGGATCCCGGGGAAGCCGCCCCAGTTATCTGCTATCTCAATGAACATACTTTGCATCCTGAGGTCATTTTGCTCACCCACCATCATTCAGACCATGTTGGCGGAGTGGCAGAGTTGGTTAAAAAATACCCTCATCTCAGAATTTATGGCCCCGCTGAAGTAACCAATGGTTGCGTTACAGATACTGTGTCGGAGGGTGATATTGTCTCGGAATTAGGGCTTAATTTTAAGGTTATCCATACACCCGGCCACACTTTAGGACATATCCTATATTTTAGTCACCCGTATCTCTTTTGTGGCGATACTCTTTTTTCAGGAGGCTGCGGACGATTATTTGAAGGCACGGCCACACAACTATATCGATCTCTTGAAAAAATTAGTCAGCTTCCTGACGATACTCTCATTTGCTGCGCGCACGAATATACACTATCAAACATGGCATTTGCCCACGCTATCTGGCCTGAGAATAAAACGATAGCTGATTTTTATGAAAAAACACAGATTATTCGTAAGGATAAACGTATTACGCTTCCTTCCACGCTAGGTTGTGAACGGCTGATAAATGTTTTTTTATTAACTCAAGATATTGAATTAACTGGTAAAATTGGCATGAACCCTAACGCGACGACTCCAGAACAGGTTTTAGCCGTTTTACGTCAACGAAAAGACTACTACCGATGATTTCGATTGAATTGTATTATTCTGGAACGTATTATTGCCCGCCTGTCTATCAACTGAACAGTTGGCGTATTCATGAAGGCTAAAGCGATAGTTGTAGCCTCAGTCCTGCTGGTAGGGTGCCATGTATCCGGGCATGATACCAACGCTCCAAAACAACATGCGCAGAGTTTGTCAACGCCCGGAGCGAATGACAAGCACAAAAATCACCTGTTATCATCCCGATGGAGCGGTGCAAAAACCAGTTCGACCAGAGGACAAAATTTATGGACTCATATCCGTAACGGATTAAAAATGAAGGTTCCCGACAATCCCCTGGTTCGCGAACAAAAACAAAATTACTTAAAAGATAAAAGCTGTCTCAGTGAGGTGATATTGCGGGCTGAGCCTTACATGTACTGGATTGTCGAACAGATTAACATCCGCAAAATGCCGATGGAACTGGTACTTTTGCCCATAGTTGAAAGCTCTTTTAATCCGCATGCTACCTCCAGCTCGAACGCGGCTGGTATCTGGCAAATCATTCCAAGCACCGGCAGACATTATGGCCTTAAACAAAATGCTTACTATGACGGACGCCGCGATATCCTGGCATCGACAAAAGTCGCGCTGGATATAATGGAGCGTCTGAATAAGATGTTTGACGGTGACTGGTTAGTCACCATTGCAGCTTATAACAGTGGTGAAGGCCGGGTGATGAATGCCATCAGACAAAACCAAATGAATGGCCAGCCAACTGACTTCTGGAGCCTTTCTCTGCCACGAGAAACCACGATATATATCCCTAAAATGTTAGCACTGAGCGATATATTAAAACACTATATTCGCTATGGCGTTCAGCTGCCAAAACCTGACGGCGGCCGCGCTCTGACTCGTGTCGAGATAGGCCAGCAAATAGAACTGAACCAGGCTGCCAGAATGGCAGGAATGAAACTGGCTGCGCTCAAAAGCTTCAACGCTGGATATAAAACTCATTCGACAGCACCTGACGGCCCCCAGTACATAATGGTGCCGAAAGCTAAGGTAATCAGATTACGCAGCTCACTGGCAAGCAGGAAGATAGCCGCCGTCCAGCCACGAAAATCAGAACGCAGAGGCGGCAGCCACAGCTATATAGTACGCCCCGGCGACACGCTTTCTGGCATCGCAAAGCGGATGAAAGTCACCGTCAGAGACTTAAAACGTAATAACAAGTTACGTGGTGCACTAGTTAAACCCGGTCAGAAACTGATAGTGACTGTCAAAGCCGGTTAGCATCCAGCCGGATCATAGGTGAAATACATTAAAAAATCTGCCGGGTAATGAGCAGTCCAGCGGCATTCACTTCCTGAGGCTGATGTACAGCACCCTCATCAGCAAAAGCGTCAGCAGATAAATCGCTATGACATGAACTGGATTTATTTTCAGAATGTTACCCACACTGCACCCGCCTCAGCAGATTGAACACAGCGTTCTACCCAGCGCACTCCCTTCGCCCCTGCGCACGCATCGGGATACCAGAATTCCTTTAAAAACGCGACATCTTCACGGTCTGTTGCATCCATCGCCAGGGCAAAACGGTGATACAAATTAGCCCATGCCTCAAACAACCCTTCCTGATGACCGCCACTAATGCGATCTTCTGCCAGTGCATCAGCTGTAAGATAATTCATACCCCGCTCCAGAATACGCACAGGTTCCCCCTGCACCTCAAAACTCAACTGATTAGGCCGTTCATCACTCCACTCAATGCTGGCTTTGGAGCCGATAACCCGAATCTTATGACCATGCATCGATCCACAGTTCACAGCAGATGTCCATAATGAGCCCATGGCGCCATTATCATACTCCATTAACACCCAGGCATTATCTTCCAGTGGCGCTCTGGTTTTAACGAAGCTCTGCCGGCTACACAGCAGACGTGTGATCTTCATCTCTGGTAGTAGCGTTTCGGCAATGAACAACGGATGCGTTGCCAGATCGCCCAGTACATAACTGGGGCCCGCCAGTTCAGGATTAACACGCCAGCTGATGCTAGGATTTTCTAACTCCACCGCCTGATGATGAAAACCGTGAGCAAACTGCATGTTGACAATGCGTATTTCGCCAAGTTGCCCCGCGGCAATCATCTCACACCCTTGCCGTATCATCTGATGCCCAGCATAACCATAGGCTACACCGATAATTTTGTTTTGCTCACGAGAAAGTTGCATAAGTTCCTCTGCCTGCTGAGTAGTGAAACAGAGTGGCTTTTCACATACCACATGCAACCCCGCCAGTAAGGCCGCGCGGCAGATAGCGAAATGTGTGTTACTAGGCGTAGCAATCGAAACGGCTTCGATACCACCAGCGCGTGTAGCTTCAGCAGCAAACATCGTTTGGTAATCGGGATAGCAGCGATCTGCTGCTATCCCTAGCGAAAGACCAAACACCTTACTGCGGTGGGCATCAATGTCAAAAGCACCAGCAAGCAGAGTAAAGTAACCATCACGCTGAGCTGCACAACGATGAATGTAACCAATCTGGCTGGTGCCACCACCACCCACCATGCCCCAGCGCAGAGTGCGGACTGGGGATTCTGTATCATTGAGCATACTATTTCCCTGAAAATGATTGGATTGAATATAATCGGCACGTTAACGGACTTCCCTCAGGCTGATGTACTACCACTCTGCCGGACTACGTACCCGTTGAAAAAGCGATTCTGCTCTGAAAAAGCTAATAGCATCCTAAGAAATGGTGGATAAAAAGTGAATCACACCCTGTTCTGTAACCTGATGGCTTGCTGATAAACACACAGAATGTCCATTGTTGGCTATATTGTGGCATCCTGTTACCCCCATGGCCCTTCGCAGTAACGCTTAGCGATAGTATCAAATTAAAATTCCATTTCAGACAACAATAGAATTTTTATTCTTTGATTATGATCATACTCTTTCAACAGTTTTTTATCGGAGTACATTTGGTATACAGAAGATTAACTGTCGTTTAAAATAAGTTAACTTATTGTTATATATGTTTTTTTGGCAAAACTGCTCATTATAATATCAGCTGTCTGCGCTAATGCCCTCAGGGATGCTGTATTAATCAGATAAGCTTCCAGGACAGACACATTTACAGCCTAATATCTTTGATTAAACCATCAGCGAAACATGCCAGCCAGATCAATACAGCGGGATTTTTTTTACTTTGTGTATATTTATAGATGTGTACCATCTTTAATATATTTATACTCAGTAATTCTTTTCTTATATGCCGAAACAGACATTAATTTATCATTTTTCCCTGTCTTTAAATTTTCTTCAAATCTTAACGAAAGCGTTTGATTCTTTTTATTAATGACAGCCTTTTTTGATGATTTTTTTGATTTCAAATATTCCTTCAGCCGGGGTTCACTCTGAATATGCTTATAAAAATCTGGAGGGAGATACTTGTCCGCTTTCTTATAAGGCAAATATTTTGTATCATAATCAAGATGGAAAATTTTACTGGAGACAGATTTATTAGCGATAACACCCTTGATATTATCTTTATGCATTTTTATTAAATCAGAAGATCTAAGGTGAAGTTTTTTTGCTGTCACCAGGCTAAAAATACCACATTCGGAATAACTTTTTTGAAGGTTCATTTCTACACTGAAAAAGTGACAATCAGGTATCTCAGCTTTTTTAATAGACTTTTTTACCCTTGATGCAAGATGGTGAGACCAACTGTGTGTAAATTCTGTAGGTTCAAACAACATCACAGATGTATTTTTACCAATGACTTTGCAATCAATCGCTCCAAAATGAATACCAGCTACCCCGGAACCGATTATAAATCGAAAACAATTATCTCCCTCAGAGATCGATTGTTTTATTAATTCTCCAAGATTTTCGGGATCTTCAAGATATTTAAGATTGACCCCATTATGTTTTATATTTGCCATGTCTGCCATATAAGGCATCCACTTGATATCGCTATATGCATAAAACCTGGCGTTAAAACAGGCTCCATTATCAATATCATCTTCGAACCGTCTGATATGGACTGCGATCTCATCTTTGACCATAGAAAACCTGTTCAAAGAGGAATATTTACTGACATCCTTTTGCGCAAAGCCTCCCGCCGCAGCTGATCCCTCAGCAGCACCCTGATCTGAGTTAATATTTAATTTCTTAAATGAAATATCTATATCACAAACCTGATATATATCCCGGTGGAAATCTTCAACAGCCAGCCTGCCAGGCCTGCGTTGTGATTGGATATTGTCAGCCTTTTTATCAAAGTCATTCATCACAGCAGCGGAGGATATAGCGGCGGCAGAAAAACAGTTCCATTTAGCACTATTTTTCAGCACAGCGGCAAATTGAGTATCAGCAAACGCAGTCTTTCGCACGGCAGAATTTTCGGTGCCATGTAACAGCTCAAAACCAGTGCCTGCTGCCCTGAGGGCAGCTTTACCTGCATCTTTTACTGGATTCGTCTGGTCAGCCGGTGCTCCCGCTGCTGACTGCCTGGCAACTGTCATTGTTGCTTCTGCGACTATTGTGGCTCCCCATGCATCCTCCACCGCGCTGACGTCTTCCCAAATCACTGTCTCTGTTGCTCTGGCGACAGAACCCGCTTCAGGTATCTGAGTGAGAACGTCTGCAACTGTGCTGGATATCCCCCATCCGGTGTTACCTCTCTGTAACTCACATTTAGTTCCGTACACAGGGGCCCTGCTCGGACCAGCTTTTTTAGCTGGCTCCCCGACAAAGTAGCTGTCTGAGAACAAATTTTCAGCCACGTCCTGTTGAGTAGAATTTTTCGCCACTGCTGGCATCTGTGCACCGTCTCCATTTTTCAGTGCTTCGATGCTATTTTTTAGCGCTGATGCAGCATGTTTTGTGGTATCTGTAACTGCCTTCTGCTGATGATTAACAGCACTTTTTACTGTTGTAACCCGCATAATTTCTCCTCTTTTCAGATTTCAGCATATCAACCCGGTAATTTCCGTTGTTGTCTTCACTACCTAAAAAAATCGCACCTCCAATGCCATCTCAGTTTATTTTGTATCTCAAGCCTGCCGGGCTTTATATATTTTCCGATTCTTCTTTAATTAAATAAAACGGCCAAGACTAAGCCGTTCCATATGTTATAAAGTCAACAGAACAAAAACGTAACTACGTCGGAGTTGCAAATCAGATTCTTCGAATGTCTTAGTATGTTAGCTACCAGTCCTCCATGCCCTTTCACGAATTTCATTACCAATTCACGATAATAATGGCCATTATTAACAATGACAGCAAATAGCCTACTGCATGGTGCCAGTGATGTAATAGCCATTACATAGAATTATTAAAACGTATATCCTGTCACGAAGAGTTTTTTCTCTTCATAATAAGCAGATTGCCTTTTAAGAAAATATTCCTCTGTGCTTCATTTGCGATTTTTTATCAGGATAACTTCTGCTGATATACCTGAGTATTGGAGCTCCCTTACTTAATTGTTTGTCCGTCAAGATATAAAAGAGCTGTAATGATACTAGTTCGTAATAACAGACTAATATACCACCTCCAAGGGAATATACTTTGATATATGATAACAGATAAATCGATACTATTGCATCCGTACCAGCTACTAAATTCATCACGGGGAAATTATATTACAGATAGCATTTAGTTTCTGTAGTGGACCTTTAAAGACAGGATGGTTATAAATACTGCCTGATTTAGAGTAGTCTGCATAGCCAATTAGATCCTGTGTATTAGTGGTATTTACACAATCAGTAAGGTTGTCACATACTTGCGTGAATATTATATTTTTCAGTACTAAATTATAAAAATATTTATACCTGTCCTTTTATGTATCACATATTTCAGTAACCTTTTAGATATAGTCAAGATTTTATTCGTTTATGACATGACTGATGTTATTTTATTTGTAATTCAAATGTTAATTTTATGCTATCATTTATCTTATATAAATCTGTCTTATCGAAGTGAAATGCAACAGCATAAGCAGGGTGAAAAATGAATAAGAAAGTGGATTTATCTATTGGATTTTTTGTAACGTTACTTTGGGGAATGAACTTTACTGTCATCGAACTAGGTCTTGAAGACCTTGATCCATTTATACTGACTTTTTTAAGGTTTACATTTTGTGCTTTCCCGTTAATTTTTTTTATCAAACGCCCAACAGGTGTAGCATTATTCCACATTGCTTTATATGGAGTTATTTTTGGAGTAGGATTATGGTGGGTTGTTAACTTTGCTATGTTCAATGGATTATCAGCCGGGTTATCTTCAGTATTCCTTCAGTTTAGTGTCTTTTTCACAATTTTTCTTAGCAGCTTGTTTCTTAAAGAAAAGGTAAATAAAATTCACTTATTAGGTATGATAATATCCTTTTCTGGATTAATTATGATTATCATTTTCTCAGGGCAGACGTCCACTGTAAAAGGTATCTTCTTCGTTATTGTTGCAGCTTTATCATGGGCTGTTTGTAATATGATTATAAAAATAGCAAAACCAGCTAATATGATCTCTTTTATCGTCTGGTCCAGTCTTTTTTCTGCTCCCGCTGTACTTGTTATGAGCGTTTTTGTTGAGGGATGGACGGGAATATTAGCAATACCTGATAATCTAACGGCTGGATCTGTCTTTTCTGTTTTATTTCAGGCATACATAACAACAATTATAGGTTATATGATATGGAATAATTTAGTAAAAAAGTATCCAGCAACAGAGATTGCTCCTTTATCACTTTTGGTTCCGATCTCAGGTGTTATTACATCATATGTTTTCCTGAATGAGAGGTTAAGTATACAACAACTTATTTCTGTTACAGTTGTTATCCTGGGGATTTTTGTTTTTTTAAACTCAGTAAGAATAATGAGTTTAGTAAGTCAAGGAAAACAAAATTACGAAGCACAATGATGGGTTAGATGACTATCCGCGGTATAAGGAAATATTATTTATCAGCTTTCGCAGCAGTGCCTTCCCCAGCCAGTTCTATTGTTCGCACTACAATCGTCAGCTGAGTTCAGCACTATGCACCTTAAGCAAAAAAGCGGCTGTACTGGTCAGCCCCATTGCCCTCATTTGTGGCATGCCGCGAAACATATTTGAAGGCCAACAGCTGACGGACTCTTTTGCGCCGCGTAGCAGACCACTACGCCGTACCACTAAAGCGGAATACTGGTTTCCGGTAAAATTTTACGTTGTCTAAAACGGTAATAAAACCCCGTTTACAACCGTGCTATCTCTTCTGCTACTGAAAGGCGAGGAAAAAATGTCCACCTGACCTCGGGCAGCAGATATAGCAGATATAGCAGATATAGCAGATATAGCAGATATAGCAGATATAGCAGATATAGCAGATA
>ERZ500997.44-NODE-44-length-41594-cov-10.973061_pt1 | contig 41594 bp, 37 predicted proteins | sample MGYA00248826_ERZ500997 | MGnify/ENA primary metagenome ERZ500997 (study PRJEB25958, sample SAMN03398524) | human skin metagenome | study: EMG produced TPA metagenomics assembly of the Human Skin Microbiome Metagenome (human skin metagenome) data set.
ACAAGTTTCATTTCATCATGAGTCTGACAACGTGCTCACACTGCAAAGTCAAGTTCACAATTGACAATTTCCTTTTCAACATGCGCTTTTCAGTTGAGAAGCAAGCAAGTTGTTTGAGCTTTTTGGCGTTCTTCATAAACGACAGGATGATCAAAACAAAGAATTTTCGAAAACCTTTGGTAAAAAATTCATCGTTATTCAACATTATTTTATTGTTTGAAATTGAAATGGATATGTGGTGAAACGAATACGAAACACAGATCAGATCAAGGTATAAATGATTTCAGGTGAAAATTGTTTGCAATTTTATTTAATCCAAACAAACTGATTCAAGTTAAACTTTTTCAAATTTATCAAAATTAAAAGAGAGAGCATCATGTGAATAAGGAGATAAGAGCAGCAAATTGGTTGTTACACAAGAGACAGATTGAAGCAAGTTGGCTTATGTACAACACACAACCAATTAGTAATACAAAAGGGATCCATTCTCGTCCAGCAAGTTGGGCCCATTGTTGAGTGTAGTGAAACTCATCATTGTCGGTGGAACCATTCGAACTTGTTGAATTGAACTTGCTTGAGCATCGTTCGAACCCATTATACCGGAACTGCCTGTAAAACTGGATGCTGGTGCAACACGAAAACTGGCTATGGGTATGCCTAATGATCGTGTTGGATAACCGGATGATGAACTGCCTCGCGATGATGATGATGTTGACCGATGATATCCGCTGCCTTGACTGGCTGCCGTATTGGATGGTGAGAATGATGATGACGACGAGGATCCGGTGGATGATGTATAGCCAGCCGATGGTGACCCTGATGGTTGAAAACTTTGCGATGACGGCGACGACGGTGACTGAAAGTTGGAACTTGCAAACGAATTGGACGAAGGTACATCGAATCCTGACGACGATGAATGATGGTGGTGATGGTGATCGGAAAAGTCAGTGTTTCCAAAATCATCTTGCGGTTGTTCGGTATATGTTGGTGGAGCAAACGTTTCAGGCGATGATGGTCGCAATGTAGGTTTAGAGGATGATGATTGTTGAGCGGGTGAATAATTGCTCAAAAGTGATGTACGACTAGCCGGTTGTCGATATAAGGACGATGGTTTTGCTGCCGATGCTCGATTAGGTGGTGATGATGATCGATCCAGATACGATTGTGGTGGTCGAGATCGAGTTCGCGATGGTCGCACAGGCTGTTCATCGTCGTCATCATCATCTTGGTCGGCAGTTGGTTGTGATTGTCGTTGATGAGCTTTTTGCAAGGCAGCTTGGGCTTGTGCTTGGAAAATCTGTGCAACTGGGTCGCCACCCGAATAATCAAAACCATCCGGATAGAATCGTTGATGATAAAGGATTGTGTTGTTTGGCCCTCGCTCATCCAGTTCCTTTTAGAGACAACAAAAAACAGTAATGATTCAACATGTCAACCAATTTCGTTACAGCCTTACCTTGTGAAGGTATTCATTGACAATATGATATTTGGATGATTGCTGGCAAATATCCTGAGTGTTTGGTACACAATTCAAGTGAATCTGGTGGAAAACTGTATTTTCGGGACATTGCCAACTGTGTTTAACACCTTCCACGCAATAATGAAACACTTGACATCCCACCCTATGAACAAATAAATCAGTATAGCATTGCAATCAATCAACACAACATACGTTTCATCTGCATAGTAACCATTTTTCACACCATTACAACTGAATTTCGATTCGGACAATAACAACGCTAAGCGATCTGGTTTACGTTCTTCTTCTTCTTCGGCTAATTTTTTCGCTTCCTCTTCCTCGCGATTGGCGGCAGTCTGCTCCAACACAGATATATCAGATTACATAAGGCAATCATTACAGATGATACTTACGTTCGATGATGATGGCGAATAGCGAGATCGGGCAGGAGCGTCTCGCGAATATCCACCATTTGGATCGGTTACCGTTGCTGAATAAGTTTGTGCTTCAGCTTTCAATGGATGATGATCGTCGTTGGAATTTCGATTAAAAAGTTGTATAATTTCCTGATATTTTGACTATGTAATCACATTAGTGATCGTCGTCGTGGCAAAGACAAAATTGAAACATTAACAATACACAAACCGAGTGCAGATAGTGCGTACCTCAGGTTGTTCGTTGGCCGATATCCGAACGGCTTCAACGGCCACCATACAGCCGATTACAATTGTCCATAGTAACCGTTGGTTGTTGTTTGTGGCCATTTCCTTAAAATCAACCAGACGAAAAAAACAAAACAAAACAAAAACAAAAATCCTGCTAACAAAAATCGATCCAAGTGAATTGTGCGAATGATCGACAACAGGCAAAATGGTGAATGGTGCCGAGTTTGATTGCTGTCTTTCTATTTATTCGACTACATCTTGCCATTCTTCCACTGGTCGAATCGACGAAGAAAGTATCAGAGAAACAGGTTCGGGCGAGTATAATCTTTTCTCTCTTTTGCTTTCACCTTCGTTGAGACGTGTCATCTTCGTTCGTTTGCTCTTTGCTCCACTCGTTGTTGTTGAAACATTTTTGGCACATCTGGGACATTTATGGTGGTGGTGGTGGTAATGGTGTACCATTGCTGACTGGTTCCTGTTTTGGTTCGTCGACAACCAGTCAATAACCCAGTTAATCAATCAATCAATGATTGCCAACCAACCAATCATCATTATAACCGCCAGACTGACTGACTGACTCACTCACTGAATGAATGAATGACATAAAATGAACAAAACAATCCATACAATCGAAAAAAACACAAACCAATTGACAAGCGAAATGCCAAACTGCTCAATTTGTCAGTGGTTGTTTTCGTTGATTGCTGCTTGGAACAAATCATCAACTGGCAAAACATAGAGATCTGCAAATTGCCACCACCAATCACCACTGACCTGTCATTCGAATTTGTTAATGCTGTCTTTCCTCTCCGGTGATTTGTTTATAAATAACCAAATCGATTCTGATCAATTCGACCATCACCTTACCATCCCATCATCACGTAACAACATCATCCAACAAAGTGAGAGCATCAAGTTATGCCAGGTGATTATAATGAATGGCTGCAAGCAATATCAGTGCACGGAGCAGATGGCCAGGAAACGATTTGAACGATGATGCACACATTTCTCACCATCATTATGCTAAATGTTATTGCTAATTTTGTTCGCATAATCCCCATAGATAACATGATGATGGAACAACAACAATGCACCATCGCCGACAATCCGGAAGCTTCATTCTGGCTGGCAGATGCCTGCCATCTCCATCAACAATGCCATGCGCTCTATGATGATAACCATAACCATAATCATGTCCAAATCAGATTGATAGTATGGCTATTTTTGGGAAGTCCAATAGTAATCCATATCACACACTCAATGTTGATTGATTGATTGTGGCCAACACTGGCCCAATGATAATTGAGCACGATTAACCTGCTCGATTGATTCAATGCATGAACAGCATATTCATCTCATTCAAATAGGCCAACTAACCAATCGATTTTGGCACGATCAACAACAACAGGAACAACAACAACAAAAACAACAAGTCAATAACAACAACGTTGGGCTGTATCGATTTCCAATCTTGTTCCTGATTTTATTGTTGTTCAAAACAGAAAAAATCTACAATGTTCTCTAATTGTGTTTTGGATCAACAATCTGACTGACGCTTCCGACAGACTCATTCCAATATCATCATCACACACACAAACAAAACAATCACTCAAATCAACTCAACCAAGTTGCAACGTGGAAAGGATAGGATTAGACCCAGGCAATATGAATAAAGTTTATTTGATCGGTGACATTCACCAGCACATTTTGTCCTCAACATTTATCATTCTCATCATTAATATTGAATATTGCGATAGTGGACACACTTTAGTTTAGGCAACTCTCTTTCTCTCTCTTGAATATTTACAGTGGGAAAAATGGTGATCACAACAGTCAATCATATCCGCCGCCTAAGATTGCTGCTCGATTCAGTCATCAATTTCGATGCAGTGTTGGCCATATCCGATTCGTAGTGTTCGATTCTCCCATTTCGATTCGATGTAGTCGTCGAGGTTTCCATAGACGGTGATCGAGCTACCATCATTGATGCCGATACGGTCGAAGTAAAACGATCAACCGGTTCATTCGGTGACTTGTTTCGATCCTCATCCGCATTCGGTTTTTTGGCTGCAATTCTCAACGTTGTTCCATTGGCATAATTGACAATCATCATGCCACGATCCTTGTTATCGTTCAAGTTCGGTTTCGAATGGCCACCACTCGAACGTCCTCTGTACGATCCTGTCTCCATGTGATCTTTATTACTCGATGACGATATTTGAAAATCATCGAAAACTTCATCCGGCACATAGACATTGGCATTTGTTGCTATAGTCGCCTGTTTCTGATGACCAGACGACGTCTTTGGTCTTCTATTGACCGATGTTGAATTGGTTGTTGTTGATTTGATGGATTTGATGGATTGTTTGAGTAATTGTTTTGCCTTAGCCGTAGCCGACGCAGATGATGACGGATGCGATGAGGAAGGACGGTGAGTTTGATGGTTGATTTGTTCGCTGCTCTCAGTTTTCATGTGATATGAGGAAGGTATGTTGAACGATGGACCAACATCATTATTGTTGTTGATTTGGTCATAACCAGATGATTCGGATGCTTTTATCAATTGTTGTTGCAGATATGCATATGATTCAGGCGTCCACCATGGTCCATAAATAGATATCGGCGACCAAGCAGCATTGTTTGCCAATGCGGCAGCCATCCTCAGCGATGAATCCATTGCTATTTTGTCATCGCTAGATTCCGATGGTTTCGTCTGTTTATTAGTGGCCAACGATTTGGCAAGTTTATTACGTAGAATGGATGGTATCAAATTGGTTAGTAAACTACCCGAACGCCATGCTAGTTTGGGAAGCAATTTTTTCGAGCCGTTTTTGCCATTGCTCGCTTTATTGTTGTCATCATCCTTGTTGTTGCCCGATTTGTTGGCAGCCAATGCCGATTGTAGGGAGGAACGCTTTTTCAGTCGATGTTGATTGAATTGCAGAACGTATGCCGGCACTAGTTTACCATGATCTTTCAACGGAATCACTATTGGACGCAATAAGCTTGTGGCCATATTTTGACGATAGTCATCACGAGTCAAATTGATCGGTATCAATACCGGTATCGATAATGTGGAAAGTGGTTTGTTGTCTGAAGCGACCACCGTCGCACTAGGTTTGTATTCTTCGAATCGTTGTTGCAATCGAGTGGATGATGAATGCGGCGATTTCCACACAACCGGCGCCAAATTACTGCTAAGCTTATCCAATGATGAATTGTCATCACTGTTGTCATTGTCAGCGGATGATGTTTGCTGCAGCAACGATGATTGCAGCTGTCGCCAAAATCTGGGTACCATCCGAATATAATGAGATGGCAGTTGAACACTGTCTCGCAGAAATCGATGTATCGAATGCGATAATCGTTGTCGTGCATCATCAATCAATTGATTATTTTCACTGTGATGATAATCCTTGGATGGTTGTGTGGGCATCATCATCGATGGCAATTCGAACAACTGTTGTGGTAACATAAATTCCGACATATCGATTTGATCAAGCGAAAATGGTTGATCATCATCATCGTCATTATCATTGATTGGCAAAATGGTAGGTCGCTTTCGTATCGTTTGTATCGTCGTGGGCATTGGAGGCGCCATGGTAAATCCAAACGTTGGTTTACTATTGTTCGAGGTAGCAGATGATGTTGTCGCATTCAATTCGATCATAGTGCCATCATTGGGCAAGGATTTGTTATTGTCGTTAGACGTAATGGTCGTTGTGGAATAGGTTGGCGGCACCAGAGTTGTCGAACTGATTGACATGAACAGCAACGAATCAGTAACAGGATCCGCGGTCAGGCTGGTAGATTGATTACGACGACAGCCATTCTGCTGGACAGACATTTGCTCGCAAGCAATCGATTCCTGATTGAAATAATTATCGGCTGGACAAACAAATGTGAACCCTTTTCCGTCCAGCTTGCAATAATGAAACATGTCGCAATAATGTTGATCGCCATAATATCCTTCGGTCTTGTTGCGGCAATCGAATCCAAGTGAAACATCATCATCATTACCATTTACCTGGTGAACATTTATAAACAACAAAATCAAAACATAATTAGACATAACAACCAACCATCATTTACGGATCGATGAACACGCGCATAGTGTTAAATGCAAATGTAGTGAGCCACGAAATAGGTCATCACTTCGTTGGGTGACGATCATTTCATTTGATCATCGTTACACCGAACACTACTGCTTACTGATAATTAATCGATGGAAGCTAACTAAGATCACTGCCATATTGATATCGAGGACAACACTCTGTCATCAATCAAGATCATCAATCGATATACTTACTTTTGCATGTTGAATCGATAATCCATTTTCCACACTCATTATTGATTCATCGGCAATCTGATCGTTTGGATCATATATCTCATAACATTCGATCGAAATATAACCTATGGAAACAAAGTGGTCAATCACAATATCCATTGCTGGTCATACAACAGTTTACCTTGATGAAACAATAACATCATTATCATCCATATCGATTGGCTATTGATCCTCTGCTGCTGCAGAATTCTGGTCATGTAGAAATCATTGGCCATCATTATCATCAATTATGGTTCGATGTTGAAGCCAGAAAAAGCGAGTCAAAACGATTCTTAATCATAAGATGTGCGGTGAAAACGGAAAAATACAATATTTAATCAAACAAAATCTAGGCACTAAAACAAACTGAGCACAGGGTACACAGTAACATGGTACGGGCCAGGAATTTTCAATGCACGATTATTATGATTATTGCTGTTGTTGTTTGTCAAACGAATGATCATCAACTCAACAAACATTCAACTGAACGAATGATGAGCAAAAAATGAAATTTTCGCAAAAATCCCATTTCACCCACAAGTCGCTCTCTTCATCAGCATTATTCATCGAATTTGGAGAGAAATCTCTTCGGGTCGGTGCTCGTCCACGCGTAGCGACCAACTAAATCGGGGTGACAAGTCGAAGCAAACAAATCCTATCGACGACCGTACCGATGACGATCATGGCGAGAATGACAACCAACCATGAAATTGGTCACCAAACCAAACCAAGCAACCAAGCTCGGTAATTGTTTTCCACTCCAAAAGATATGGGTTCCATAAATATTTTTCTGTTTTTGGCAACCATCCAATTATAGCGTCCCACCACCGGCCTGTAATTGGTCCAAACTCTCATTTCCCATAAACTTATCAATCATCAATCTTGGACACTGCAGTTTGGTCAGTCACCTTATCCATTATCATCCTAAATATCCTAAATATACATTATATCTTTCCTCGCGTTAAAGTGCAAAATTCATTTTGTTTTCTTTCCCTTTGCAGACTATATCCACTTCAACAGATTCACTGTGTACTGCATCAGCTGAGTGATTCATGTGGATAATGCTGCTTCTGCCGTCAACTTGTTTGAGGACCAGGACTTTATCGTTGGTCATCGCTAGCCGTAGTTTATCCAATCAGTTAATCCAGATCGATCAACATCATGTTCGCCAGCGACAAGTTCGTGTTTGTCGACGTTTTGGTCAGAATAATTGGCTGTTGAGACCTTGGTTTCTTCGTTACATACCTCGAGATGGCTACCCGATTAATGTTCGTTACGTGGATACCGATCCCGACAACAATGCAAACCGACCGGTGATTGTGCTGCTACACGGAACCCCGGGCAGTTATTATGATTATTTTCGTTTTATTGCTGATTTTGGTGATCGATATCGATGTATAGTGCCTAACTTTCCCGATTTCACCCACACCATTCAAAGTGGTGGCTGTTTTTGGCATTCGGCTGAAGAAAAATCAGAATTCGTTGCCGATTTGTTGGCAGATTTGAAAATTAGCCGTGTTCATTGTTTAGTCGCGCATTCATTGTCTGTTTATACGGCATCCTATCTATGGATTTATGCTAATCAAAAGCCTTATTTCGATCTTGATTCTATATGTTTGATCAGTCCGGCCGGACGATTTCGTTACCGGAGGCGACATCGTATTCGAATGCGATTACTCAGTCAAATGTGCCGAATGTTATGGTTGCGGAAAATGATTCCGCGAACGTGGTTGGCCAATCGATCGGCAGTAACACCTTTGTTGTCTTCGACCAATATGCTGGCCAATAGAAACATTGCCATGTGGAAAACATTGACTGAAAATCTGTCCAACTATGATAGCTATCACTTGCGATTGCGAGTATTGGCCAATAATCTTCAATTGCCAACACTATTCATATACAGTTCGAATGATAAACTTTATCCTGCCGATCTGTACTATGAACAACTCTATGAATTGCAAATAACTGGCGATGAATTTGATAAATATGAGCATTATGAAAATCGTTTGGTACAAGTTGCTGCCGACCATCACGATCGTTGGATACGGGTAGTTGATTTTAGTGGCGGTGGACACTATCTCCATAACACACATAGCTATCTTATTCATTCCTACATCGATGAACTGCTCAACAATATCACTTGAACACACAATCAAGGAAAAGATAACCATTATTTATTGTTTAATCAATGAAATATAATATTAAATGTGTATGTAATCAATGATTTAGCGATTGGCCAACGAATACTTTTGCTTGCCATACTCGTTCATAACGCAAAGATGCTGAGTGAGAGAGAAAATAAATGAGTCAGTCAAATCAAATCAAATCAATGATTGATATTTACATTCAAATCGCGGAAGTATTCATTATAATCCATATTACAGCCAACGATAAATTTGTTGGGTATGCTAAATCCTGTATCTGTGTGTGGAAAGAGAGAATGATGATGATGATAATCAACCTTGATAGTTGTTCTTACATTTGGGCATATATCCGTTGCTGAGTGGTGTTCGTTTCACCAATAAACTAGTCACCCGAATAGTACGAGGTTCATATTGTTCTAATAATTTCAACAATTTAACCATAGTACGGCCGGTGTCGATTATATCTTCAACAATCAATACATTCTGTTGGTGGTGGTGGTGGTCACAATCGGTTAATCATCATCATCGAATGGCAATTAGACTTACCCGACCACGAAGTGATTCCAAACTTTCCAAACCGATCACTTGAATTTGGTTGGTAGACTTTTCATTTTCATATGATTTCAATCGAATGAATTCCACTTTGATTTGCTGTGCTTCATCATCTTGCAGTTCAGGATCATCCAGGCAGCGATATCGATGCAGTTGACGTATCTTTTCCAGCAAATTGTTGAAAAATAGATAGCCTCCTTTCAATACGCACAATGCAGTGAATGGTTCGTTGCCCAAATCGGTTGCTATATCACAAGCCAGACGTTCGATCCGATCCTGTATAAAACCACCCGGAATAAGTACCGATTGCAGATATTTGGACAGGTTGGGCGTTATACGAAACGATTCCAATGAATATCCTTCAAAGTCATCGCCAATCTTTGCGTAACAATCAATCAAATCATCATCATCAAGGACAACAACAACAACAACTTACCACGATTGGCGGACTACTTTTTGATTTCTGTATTGAATTGCCGTTCTGCATGTTGTTTTGGTTGAATGTTACCTCGCAACAATTAACCACTAATCGAAAGTGCTGGTGAATAAATGATCACGATGGTAATGCTTTTATATATTCGCTGAAAATAAAGTTTTTTCCAAATCAAAAATGTTTGTAAACCGATCCGCCGCCATAAAATGTACACCATAAACAATAGCACCAAGTGATAATGACAAAACCAGTTATAACTAAACGTGCGATAAAAATCACTTGATCGTGATGGCCAATCGAGTAACTGGTTCATCTCTGTGTGTGTGTTGGTGTGAGAATGTGGCTAATGACTGTTGTTGATAATCATGATATCACCAATGCAACCTGCCTGTTTTCTTTCTCTCTGTGTATGTTGATTTTATTATTTGGCCATCAATTATACCTCGACCCCTTCTCGATTCGATTGCTATTTATTATCGTTTGATAAATCATAACATAATAACAATGTCCTATATGGTCTAAAATTAGCTTTTGCATCGTAAAAATATTTCTGATACAAAATACAATAGCCAAAAGTGGTGGTTATAATCATCAATTTATCGATACTATCGATATTGTTCCGCATGTGTTTGTTATCCAGAAAAACATTCAAACACCTTGATCATCATTATGTTTCGTCAAATATCAAATCATCTGGTCAGACATGTTCCATCATGGTAAGTTGGTGGTAAATAAAGAAATGGCATTTTACTCACTAGAACTTTGTAATTAAATCATAGGACAATGACATCATCGGTGAAACAACTGCATACGACCGTACCAATGCAATGGGTGCAGAAACAGACTAGATTACGTGTTGTGGATAATTCCAAATTGGGCCGTGAAGCTATGACCGAAGGCAAACCAGTCAAATGTATTCATGTCTACAAAAAAAATGCCAAAATTCAGGATGGTCAATTGGGCGATAAGGTTCTGGTCACTATCAAAGGCCAGATGAAACGAGGTTACGTTGTTGGACTGGTTGCCGAACAACGACCAATGATACCGAAATTCGATACCAACAATGTTGTTCTCGTCGAAAACAATGGCAATCCTTCGGGTACCCGCGTAGTCGTGCCGATACCCAATTATCTACGTAGTAAAGGAGCCGAATTGGCTAAAATTGTAGCCATTTCTAGTCGCTTTGTGTGATATTTTTAAATTATCTAAATAAAACCCTTTTTGAATGATTTAACAATGTAACATTGGTGTGATAAACAGAGTGTACCTGTACTGTTACCTTGAACACAACATCAGAACGTAAGAAAAACGTTTCGTTCAATGGTGGTTGATGAGTCATGATTTTTGTATGATTCAGAGATGCCTCCCTTTCACTGTGCTTGTGGCTGGCAGACATTCTCGAAACGTCTCGAAAGACGTAGACATTGCATCATGCACCACTACCGTTATCGACACGATTTTGTAGTGCCCAAACTTTCAGACATTGCTGATTACTGCCTGTGAACATATTTTATGAATGGTCGATTCGTAGACAATGGAACATTGACATTAAAGATGTGATTATCAAGGTAGTATGTCTGGCAACAGCATTTTGTTAAATACGTCGTTCAATCGTTTGGAGCACATCATTTCATTCAAAGCGCTCGTTCAGTCCATTTCAGTGAAAATTGAATAATAATTTCTGATTTGATAATCAATAATTGTGTAATTTGTTAAATAATTTTTACCGACAAAATGTTTTGCTAGTTATTCTCGCAAATCATCCACCATCAACAGTCCAGAATATCTGGGTGAACTTACCACAACCAACAAACTACTAAACTTGAATCCATTCAAAATGTACTGGTTTGTTTGCCAAACAATTGAATCCAATCGAATTTAACTAATCTTTTTTTCTTACTCTTAATAATATACAGGGAGTTGCTTACGTTAATTTCGTTGATTAATCATAATCATTACAAGCATAACACCGATAACAATTACAAGAATTACAATGAAACCTATGATTGGAATGGCATGTTGGCCAACACCAACACAGGCCAAATCATTGCCCGTTGATCCTCATGATACAGTGTTGGACAGTTTTGCTGAACAACAGCCGACGATCACCCCCTTACCAAAACAAGCATTGGACATAGATAACGAATGGTGTCTTGATCATAAGTCGATCAATACTGATGATGGCATTTGTTTGGATGATATTCCTTTTGATTTTGATCTGATCAATTGTACTGATAGTCAATTGGAACAGGTCATATTCCAACAATGCCCCATCATTTCTAGCAGCACCGACCACAATAATAATGATAACGACGATTTTTGCCACGGTTTTGGCAATCTCTCGTTCGATGGCATTGAATCGCTATTGAAAAAAGAAGATTTCGAATTCCTCAACATCAAACCAAGCCAGGATCTATGCTCGCCAGACATTGGCCCATTTTCACCAAGCTCGTTGCCCGCAACATTCGATGATGACGAATTCGAGGACGACGATCAAAGCAAACAACAATCACCAATCATCATCCAATCACCAACCACCATTTCATCGATAGAAGAGTTTCAAGGGCAAATAAATTCATCCCCTAATCCATTACCACATTCATTAGATGTAGCCAACTATGAAGAAGTATGCACATCAATCGCCTTCCAAAATGGCAATCAACAACAATCATCGACCATCATTTCATTAGTAGACGAAAAAACCGATCCAGAACATACTCATCTCGACTTTTTGAACCAATGTTGCGAGCAACAACAAGCTCAATTGGATGACGATGACCATCTCAGCCTTGCTTCGTCATATATGACCATGACCACGACTGTATCATCACCCTACAAACGCAAATCGACGGCAGACGAGGATGGTGACCATAAACCAGTGACCATCACGAGAAAGCGACGTCGGACTACTAAGCGTATTTTGGATGATCGTATCAAATACCAGAATAAAGTTGCAGCTATGCGATATCGTCAAAAGAAACGAGAAGAAAAATGTCATATCGATGATTTGTTCGCCATCGAACAGCGACGCCATGATCGTCTATCGAACCGAGTGGAAGAATTGACTGTGCAGATAAACGTACTGAAAGAATTGTTGGCTAAATATCTCTCTCCCAAATTACTCAACAGTCATATGCAGATCGTGGCTTGAATCTTACCTTATCCAATATAATGTTATCACATCACATAATACACACATAATGACTAATTTTTGTTTGATTAATAATCATATTAATAATCATTAATAAAGTAGATTTATTGTTTGTATCGAAATTGTTTCTCTCTCTATGTGGGATAGTAATAAAATGTTTGATTTGGAGTGTGTGTGAAAAACAAAATGAAATATGAGAGTATGGATCGATTGGTTGGTCATTGAGTGCTGTTGCTGATGAGTGCGATAATAATGTACAAGTAGTCAATTCATTAACTTGGTTGTTTCCAATGTCTGTGGCAAAAAAATGAAAAGAAATGACCACCCAACTGGTGGTTTGGTTAGCAAAAATTCGAATAAAATGCATGAATTGAATGATGAGGATGATGATTTGATGATAATGACCCATATATGATAATTGTTCATGTTTGATGGCCACATTGCATTTCGGATTCACCATGACCGCATCCGCTGTGAATCAAGCATCGGCAGCCGTGGTAGAAGCCAATTCTTCGCCAATTTCATCGGCATCTAAATCTTGATCATCATCGTCTTCCTCTTCTTCTTCGTCGTCGTCGCTAAGGTCTTTCGTTTTCTTGGCTATTGTTGCAAAGAATAAATGACAGAATGATAATCAGATAAAATGTTTGTTCGATTCGTTACCTTTTTTGGCTGCTGCACGTTTAGGCGGTCTACCAGGCGGACGTTTGTTGCCTGCTTTGCGTTTGTTACCAGGACCATCATCCTCGTCGTCATCATCATCAACAAAGTCAGCATCGGCGGATTTGCGATTCGAACGAGCGGATTTGGGAGCGGCTTTCCTTTTAGTGGTATGGCGATCTTCGTCCAGATCCAAATCGTCCATATCATCATCGTCGACAATATCGTCGTCCAAATCATCATCTTCGGATTCACTGCGAGCAACACGGCGCGTCGATTTCCGCGTAGGTGCTTGTCGTCCTCGTTTTGCTCCAGATCGACCGGCCGATGATTTTTTCGGTGTCGATTTCTATCCATGAAAAAATTATTATTCAATGTGTTTGATTGATGTTTGAATTGCTTACCTTTTTCTTTTTGCCCCAATCGCTATCCGAATCTGAATCAACGTCAGACTCTACGTATTTGCTACGGGATCGGCCACCTCCACCACCGCCACTACTGCTACCACGGCCTCGACCACCTGATTTGCGTTCAACTTCCCAGTCGCTGTCGGAACCACTGCTTGCCGCAGCAGCTGCACCGCGTTTGCGACCACGATTTGGTCGATAATCTTCTTCGCTTTCGCTTTGTTGCCATAGTTCGTCATCACTGGCCACAAAATCATCCAACGATACAACGTTCGTTTTGGTCTGTTTCTGTGCACGTCTAGGTCGTCCACCCCGATTCGAACCGGCAGCCGATTGTTGTTGACCTGCCGCTTTAGCGTTAGCGGTTCGACGATTTTTAGCGGCCGGAGCCGATTTGCGTTTCGTAACAACCTCCTCTTCTTCTTCTTCTTCGGCATCATCATCATCATTGACGTCCTCGCTGTCGACGTCTTCATCATCGTCGTCGTCATCATCATCCTCATCATCATCTTGTTCATAGTCGCTTTCGTCTTTGGATTTGGATTGAGGAGTGGTCGTTGCTGCAGCAGCAGCGGCGACTGCCGGTTTGCGACCACGCTTCTTTGGCTGTTCTTGAGCCGGCTGTGCTTTATCCTTGTTATTATCGGTATCCTTGGTATTTTCATCATCATCATCGGCCGCATGTTTAGCATTGGCAACCGTAGAATCGGTCGCTTTTTTCGATTGAGTCGAACCATTCACGGTGTCATTGGCTGTTGTCGTGGTTGTAGGGCTATCATTATTGATGGTTGCCTTTTTGTTGGCAGCATTGGCCACATCGGTCGAATCGTTTTGTTGTTGGATATTATCGTTGGTAGTCGTACTGCTGACCAAATCTTCAATAAATACCTGGTATTTGTATTGTTGCGCTTGAAAGCCAAACACATCACCATGATTTAGATTCAATGTGTTATCTTTTTTTATCAATTTTGGTGTCGATTGCGGATCTTTGCCAAAATAGAATGTCGGATTGACGTGCAGCTAACCAAAACAAACACAGAAAACCAAGTCAATATTCATCCGTATGCTCAACTTTGCTCCAACTTACCGAAGTTAGAATCACTTCTCCACTGTTGGTCACTTCGATTGCTGCATGGGTCCTGGATACTTTTTTATCGGCACACTATGATAAATTTAACATTAAGCAATTTAATATCATTGCACCACCAGATACTCACGTCCAATAACTGACCGCGTCCCAATGTAGTGGATCCTATGGGAAGATCCACTTCCTTGCAGGTATCACTGCTTAGCGTTTTCAGAAAGATTCGCATTGCCTTACTGGATGACTGGGTTTGGAGTGGGGATAATTGATGATTGATTGATGACGATGACAAGTTTATAATCACACAATCACACACTTGTCATGAGCCGGTCAATTTATATTTTTCACTTTTATCTTCTTCACCTCAATTCTAATCGTATCCGGTAACTCGGAAAAATATTGTCAAACCAAATCTACTGTTGTCGTTTGCTGAGATGATCAATTTCTTTATCCACAACAAACACCGTGAAAAGCAAGAGAAAAACAAGATTAACACCACACACACAGCAAAAAAGATTCCTTGCCTTTGTCTGTCCACACCAGGAGGAGAGAGAGCCGAAACACGAACCGAAATCAAAACCCAACATAAGCGAAGACAACGGCGGCTCACGTTCGCCACATAATAATGTCTGCCTTCATTTCACTGCTCATGACTGCTACTTGTATGGTGTTATCCACTACCACCACCACTGCCACTTCTGGCCACCATAGCGGCGCTATTGTCGTCGTCGATAATACCATCATGGCAGCAGAAGCAGCCATTGAAGCAATTGTATCCATTAGCTGCCGCAAGATGACAGCAGCCTTACTATTTTTTGAATTTGGGGGCTGTCTATATATAGACTGACAATCGAGATTTCGGATCTCTCATCTTTCGGTGATGAAGATGATGGTCGAACGCCAGATAGTCGTTAGACGTGGTTGAATGAAATTCTCGTGCAAACCGAAAACTTGATTGATAGTAAAGTTGTGATTATTGATTAGTTCTTCGCCGACTGATTCAAACAAGCGAAAGCAATGGCCCATCATTGCGACCATCATCATCATTATCGCCAACAACAACACATCAACATTTGCATTGATCATCAATGGCAATCAGGTAATTAATTAGAACTATTGATTTACAACTGTTGATCGATTGTCTTTGACAACGATAAGATCATGGCCATTTTTGTAAGAATCAATAATGCATGTTGATGAATATGGATTGGATTCATGATGAATAATATTCTAGGGCCATTATCAACATTGACATCATCAGGCAAGAAAGAATAAACATGACGAGGAATTAATAATGGCCACCCATATCTATTAATAGCCATCATTCACTTTTCATGAAAACTAATGTTTCCCATTTTTTTGTTCACTTGAAAAAAAAGATTTTTCAACTGAAAAATTCCTCCCCACCGAATAAAGAGCCCCATTAATGACCAAACAATGGCTTGAAACACAAACACAAAGCACCTGATGCCTTGAACCAGCCAGCTCTTTTGCTCTTTTGCTTTCGTTAACGATCAGCCAAGCCATTAATTCGCACAATTTGGCTTTTTTGTTTGCTTTATTCTTTGCTGATAATTTTGAATCAATGTAATCAACGATAATAAAGCAGAGGGTGTGTTTACTTTGCTCATCTCTCTCTCTATTCTCATTATTCTTTATGACTTTATCGACCACAATTTTCTTTTCGTTTGACAAATTAATCAACTCTAGTCCAACTCAATCGATCGATCGGTGATGAGAAAAATTTGCTATTTTCGTCCATAAACAAACAATGTCATTCAGGCAAAATAAACAAACAACGGAAATGACCAGGCGTATTCCTTACTGCCTATTCATATTTCCCCTTATAATCGATATAGGATTTTTATTAATTAAGCTTTTATTCATAGCCAAGAATCAACATAATTCCTATGCACACCTCTTCTTGCTATTTGCCCTAATCATCGTCATCATCCGTTGTCCATTGAGCCGAGTTAATTAATTTGTCCGTTGCCGCTTGTCTAAATGTTTTTTCCGCTTGTCTTGCCAATTACATGGTGTGAGAGAAAAAGTGTGACAACCATTATTGTCTGTTTGTTCATTACCAATCTCCATTAATCATTAATTCATTCATTATCAAAACAAAACAAAATGAACGCTTCACTGCATTGCATTTTGTCATAATAATAATAATAATAATGGTAATGATAATAATGTCGGCTCATTAGACAATGTTGACAACAAGAATCAGCATCCTTCATTTACATTTATTATTTTTCGGATATTTCGCTTAGATTTGCTTATTTACAAATTAACAAACACCCAGCCTCAGTCAGCATCACTTGTGAACAACACTGCCACTCACCCTTGACATTATCATCATTCGGCAGTCAGTTGTTAAGTCAGCATTATATTAATTAGTGATTCACTTCTTTCATTTTGCTGAATTAATTATCCATTCGTTTTCACTTACCATCGCAGTCATCTTCATTTTCAATCCATTAGCTTTGTATCCGGACTGAACTAGATTTTTTGATTTTTTGATTTCTTAATTTCCTTTGTTTCTTTTTTCGCACATTTTACGCACTCCAAAAAGACAACAATCATGTTCCGTTCCGTTTTCCCATTCTGACATTCTGAATTCTCTGGATCGATCTCTAACTGACTGACTAGCTAACTAAAGCACCATACAACCATAACAAGCCAAACAACAAACAAAGATGACCGAGTCAGCCAAAAACATCGATCCACACTGCATTTTCATTGTGAAAAACCGTCAAATGACGTAATTGCAGTTAAAACTCCCCTATTAAACTTTACCTGTCTTTAATTTAACTTAACTTTCGCATTGTTTGCATGCAAGCCGCAAAAATCAAACAAACACAAAGACAGTTAGCTAGATTATGGACTATGGTGATGATTACAGTTTTGATCTGGCCATCATCATTGTCCTCAGGTAGTGTTGCATAAGAATGAATGCATGAATGAGCCTAGAAATCGTTTCACCATGGCACCTTGTCATTTTGATCAAAACTTTTTGTTTGTTTATTTTTGCGCTTCGATAAAGCCGTGATTTCATTGTGCTTATCTTCATTCCAATCTCTTTTCTTTTTCTTTTTTTGTTGTTGTCATATTGTAGCCAGTATAGCATCGCACCGAGCATTGAAAAAGCAATATCAAAATCGTTTGGTTAGAGCAAGTAAGAATCCATCTAATAACAGCATAATGAATAATCGATCGGCAACATGGTTGCAATATTCATCATTATGGCCAACCATCAGACACTATCCTCATCACTATCATCAGCATGGTCATCAATATTGTTTTTGGTTCGGTTTGATGATGATATTGTTGGTGGTATTGATGGCCGATTCGGGTTCCAGTTCAGTATGGGAGCAAAAAGGTTGTCATATTGTTGGTCATACTCAACGCATTGATATTCCTGGTTGTATTAATTTCGAACTAACATCAAATGCTTGTCGTGGTTATTGCCTATCATATGCAATACCTTCCAATCAAGAAACGTTATTGGTAAATGATCAGCAAATGATTACTTCGGTTGGTAATTGCTGTGCAATGACTGAAACGGAAGTGGTAAGTTCTATATGTGATATATGAATTATAGTGAATGCCTCACAAACCATTCCCCAGAGATTGACATTTTTGTTTGATGCCCATCCAATTCGCTTGATTGCTCGATCCATGAATCAAATTGAAATGATCAAGCATACGTAGCTTCTTTGTTTCTATTCACAAATCATATTTGCCCATGTCGATGACAAAAATGTTGTACCGAGAAAAAGCAATAACCATTTGGCATGGATAAAGAGAAAATGATTTTGCTGCAAATGGCATCCCAAGTGAAAATGATGACTATAATTAACCTGCGATCTTGCAAGATATCATTATATTGAACAATATTGATATTTATAGCCAGCATGTGTGTAATAGTCAAACCACCACCACCAACAGCATTCATTTTCATTGAATCAATAATTGATTTGAAATAGATTAAATATTCATTAGATAGCAAGATGCCATTTTTTTGATTAGTCTAATAGATAATAGATGATAGTTATAGCAATACTAATAATAATGTCCACCCTATATACTAATTATATATTTCTCTCTCTCTCTCCCTCTCTTTTCCAGATGAGCGTTAGAGTCATGTGTCGTAATGGGCCAAAAGATATTAAATTTAAATCAGCATCTAAATGTGGATGTTTTCATTGTAAAAAGTATTAAACTTTTGTTTGTTTGGCTGCTGCTGATCAACAATTCAATTAAAACTAAACTAAACTAAACTGAATGGTCATCGATGATGTGATTGATGAATAAATCATCTTCATCTTTCTCCCAATCTCATCCATCTTCCCTATATTAATCTTTTCATAAAAATAATTATTATTCAATGTAGCAAACTACTCTATCGATAGTATCGATAGTCGATTTGGTTTTTCGTTTCTCTTTCTGTTTGCTGTGATTCATTCATCCTTTAATCCGCTCCTTTCCTTTCCTTTTCTTTTCCGACCATTGTACAGCATTCGTCATTGTACTTCTCTCTGTAATGACAATATTGATTGTTAACCATAATGATAATGATATTGATATATTGATACATTGACATATTGATTATAATAATAATAATAAAATCCATTACATAATAATCATCATCATAGTAATAATCTTCCATTCGTAACATCCAACAACATTGAATTATTCATTCGCAGAAACATTGCTACGTGATTCGAGCAAGTTTCATAAACACAGATCGCCACTACCTTGACTGGCTGACTCATCCATAATGGATGATTGAATCAACAAAATCTAATTAAGCAATTACACACACGTCACACACACTAAACAAAAGCATTCCTTCCAAAAAACAACAGATTCCGGTGTTTATCATATCGTCCTCATCAGAACTATCAAGTGGATTACTTTCGGAGAAGATTCATCGATTCATTCGCATAATCCAAGTGCCCATGGATCAAGTGGATCAGACGGGCGCCATTCAGCCAATACATCTCATCGAAACAAAGTTTGAAAAACAATAACAAACATTTCTGGCCAAAGTAAATTTCCGAGTAATAATTATTATTGTTTGTCAAAATTCATTTCCCAAAAAAGTTCGGACAAAATTTGAATTGCAAATTTTTTTGTCTAAAAAATTTCTGTCAAAAAATTGCCATTCTCTTCACATAATGACAATCGGCAACTTTTTCCAATTTAAACTTGAATGGCAAATGTCGGTTTGCCTTGGTTCGGTTGGGATTTGTTTGGACAGAAAATGTATAATCTCCATCCATTCTCCGTATGCCACCTTTCAATGGTAATTGGATGTTTGCCAATTCCTATTCAACCACCAACACATCGAATCAAATCAAGGGATAATTATCACTAATTCCAATATAATGATCATTCATTCACTCTCCAATTCACCTTTCAATTCAATCAATGTGAAGCCAACTAAATACAACACTAAACAAATGCATTCTTTTCTTGCTTTCTTCAACAATTTTATTGGAAAATAATTATATAAGCAGGGCAAAACAAATAAAGAACAAAATCAGATCAGGTGATTGAATGTATGAATGATTGCATGAATGATTGTGTGATTGATTGTGTGGTTGGTTGCATGTTGCATTAAATATAATCGAGATCGATTGATGAACTTTCACAATTGATTGATGATGTTTCACAACGACGACAAACACAGCGTCTAGCAACCATCGCTTCGTATGACCGCAATGATTCGGGTGCGCCTGGATCACAATCAGTCAATTCATATCGTCGTTTTTCGACCAGGTCATGAATGCAAACATTATGAAATGAACGTTTATATGGAAAACGATAGTCGGATATCTCACCGCTGGAACAACGACCCCAACATGATAACAGCCGGATATAATCGCGACATTGTAAACCGGTTTCAGGATCTGTTCGCACAGCTTTGAATGTGAATGAACGTTCATGACAATCCAATGTTCGTTGCACGGTCAAAAATTTGCGTCGAATTTTTTCATTGATTCGCCATTCTTTGTTGCTTGCCGCTGGTGTAAACGGATGTACATTTCGGCCACCATTCATAGCGGTTTCGACCATAGCTGAGACGGTGGTGGACAATGAAGGCAATGTCAATATGAAAATCAGCGATATTATTATCGTTACGATTACGATTGGTAGTCGCATCTCAACAAGAACCATTGTTGTTTTCGTTTTATTTTCCATACAATTTCAGTAAATCAAGATTATTCAATTAACATACCATAATCTTCAATGGCTGATGTTTTGTGAAACATTTTAAATCTTCGTAACCGAATGATTGTCACGAACCGTTCCATCAACCAAACCAAACCAACCAATCCGGATCGAGTCTGTCCTATTCGATGGTTATGATAAATCGTCGCGCGTCGTTTCCAGTTTTGATTTTGGTTCGGCCAAAATGTTCACGAATCAATAAGATGGGAGCCACATCCCATCAACGATACTGTTGGCCATTCGGATTCTTGGATTCGGCGTAACAAAACAAACTAAACATTGTCCATGATCATGATCATCATTCCATTCCGAAAATCAATGAACCACAGTCATGTCATCTAACGGATTTGTTTGTAAACATTTTTTCGAATTGGATTTCTGAATCCGGTGAATAGATGGCGCTAGTGATATATTTTTTGATTTGAAATGAAACCGGAATGCGAATGGAAATGAAAAAAACTAATAACATTCAAATATAATCATGATCAATGTCAATGGTATTATGGTCATCATTAAAATGTGTAATATATAAATAACACACATCATTTATTCGGTGGTGATCACGTCAGCCACAGCCGAATCAAAAATGATGACCATAATAAATAACGACAGGACTCAATCATCTTGGGACCAAACAACCAAACCAAATTAAACTAAAATCAAACCACCCAATAATAATCCGATTCCAATTTATTACCAAAATGGCCGACCATTATCGCATTCTGCCAGTAATATGTTTCCGGCTTGACAATTTTTTGGTTTCATGGTTTGTGTATTCATCTCATGTACAATATTATTAGCCAGCCGATGATGGATGCAACACGTTCGTCATTCGATCCGATCAACCAGCCAACTGACCAAAAAGTGACCAAACAGTGATAATCTCTGAAATGAAAGCATCTTTTCGATTGTTTGCTTATAAATATCATTTGGAAATGCCTTGCATGGAAATGAATATTTCATTAAATGTTGGCCAAAATGTAATGCTAATGAAATGTTTGTTTGAGTATTGCATTGTGTGTTTGGAGGTAATAAATAATTCATTCTCTTTGTTTTTCCTCTCTCTTTCCCAATTGAATTCGTTCCCTTGCCTGCTCAGCATCAATTGAATCGAATCGGAACTAATAATAATAATAATAATAATAATAAACATTATCGATTGATAACCAAACAATTTTCATATAGACTAATTTCTTTAAAACAATGATGGTTGGTTGGTTTGTTTGTTTGGTTTGGCTGACTGGTTTGAAAAGAATCTGATGAAGCGAACAAAGATATATATAGAAAGCCTATTATCAATTAGTCAACTTGCAAACTTTATATTCTCTCTTTTCTCCTAATTCAATTATTGCACGCACCAATCACCGCTTCGAATTTAATCCGAAAAACTCGACAGTTGCCATCACTACCAGCATCGAATCCATCATGAGTCGCTAAATTGAATTAGTGAAATCATCAACAATCTCTTTGTCTATTCATTCATTCAATATTAATCCTTGCAATAGCCAAACCAATCTGACTAATGGCATTCCAACCTTGCAACACCCAAATGCCACTCTGCCATTTACCAGGAAAAAATCCTCCCACACAAGCTCCTATATGACCAAAACCTTAAAAGGTGTAAGGTTAGTTAGTGCTATTTCCATCACCACCATTATTTATTATCACCACAAACAGCAATTGTAAACAAAAAATGCTCATTTCCATAGAATTTCTCCAACCCGGGTTTTGTTTATGATTGCCATATACATTAATCCCAATGTTTCTAACTAAATAAAATAAAAGCAAGTGAATAATAATGGCAGGAAAGCGATCATTGAAGGAGCAACCAAATATTCACATCAAATTCTCAATAATGATGATGTTTTATGTTTGCAAAATGAACAATAGCCCAAAACAAACAAAACAAACAAAACAAATGGCCCTAATAAAAAAAGTGTTTTATTGATCCAGTGATGATGCTGTCAATCCATTAGTGGTGATGGAGAGCAAACAACCATCACCACTAAATGATTTTAAGTTTTTCCACCAACATTCATTATGAATCATACGTAACCATTCAACTTATTGACTAGCCCTCAAGGCAATTTCGGTATCGAGAAAATTGTATATATATAGAGACAAGCAATCAACTCTTGACGACTGTCATCATTTCGAATCAAGTCAAGTGTGTTCTGGCCATGTTAATTGGCTTTCCTACAACAAACCAGACAACAACAACAAATGCTAGTCTTGTCGAAACATGTCGAGATTGTATTTATCGAATGATGATGATGATGAGTCCTATGAGAGAATTTCATTCATTCGAATAACAAAGTCATTCATGTTGTTGTTGTTGTTGTGCATGCTTGTCTCATCATTGCAAGGGAAGCAGATAATGCTTTTTGTGTGATACGTGCAGAGCGGCCTTCCCAACCGGGGAATAGTTTTTGTGTAGTTGGTTTCCTCCATTGCCACACATGCACGCACACTTCTCTCGCTCGGGTAATTGAAAATTCAACATTGGTTTCTCTCTCTCTCCTTTAATACCATAATAATATGGCACTTTACTTTTTCCTTCTCTCACCCAAAACAAACTAAAAAACAAACATGATTCGAATTCCAATGAATGCCATTCAACAACAACAAAAACCGAAAGAAAGAGTTTTTTCCTTTCCGAATTCTCTCATTCATTTGTTTTTGTTCGATGGGAAAAATGTAAACATTCTAACTCCACCGTCAACCAAGCAAAATGGAAAGGTTAAAGGCAAAATTATCGAATCGATTGATTCCTATTCCAGTAGTGTAATTGTTTGATTGATTGATTCATCCATCATTATTAAACAAACACAACAATCAAACACCTGGATGGATTCTGATGCAAACATGAATTGCGCTTCTCTCTCCCTCACTTAATTCTTTGATTACGTCATGGCCGAGTATCATCCTACCTATTCACCCACCTCTTCTCCCATCTATGTTGGTTTGTTTGTGTTTGGATCACACCACCAAGAGATGAGTAAAGTGAATGTGTTGGATAGACAAGGTGGTCGTCATGGTTATCTGTTTTGGGCCTGCTTTGATCACAATCAAGCAACCAAGATCGTCATCTCAAACAACATCATTTTATGGAATGGGAACAACACCGAAACACCATAATCATTAATGATGATTAACGTCGTCGTGGTCGTGTGCTGCATATATGTGTGTATGGCATATTCAAGGAATTAAAAGAAGAATAGAAATACAGGAGACAAGCAAAACAGAATCGAATCAATTCTGAATGGCAAACGCGGCGCACAACTATTTCAAAACATTCTTCACATAACAGATATTGTCAGCCACCCAATACTCTATATAATTAGTGATGTGTTGCAGCATTTTCACTTGGATCCAAATTTGCAACACCATCACCATAACCGTAACCACTATAACAGCAAGAAAAAACCTTGGAAATTAGTTGAAACGGTAAGTTCTTTCAATGAAATGGCAACTCTGTTTTTCTGGTTGCCATTCGAATTGTGATATCAGTCTGACACACACCAATCAACCAACGGCACACCAGGTTTGAAAATTGCCAATTTTGCCAGTTCTCATCCAACCTCACCTCAGCTTAAGATTTGATATCTGTGTTGATTCGAGGTTCAAACCCAATCCTTTTCCAATCTGACAATCATCGATTTTAGCAAGATTCCAAAACAACAACAACAATGATGAATTGTGTTCTGCTTCGTAAATCTCACATACCAATATTGGTGTTTATATTTTTTGGTCTGGCTCGTGGAGCATATTTGGTGGATTTTTCCAATATGATACAGCATCGTAACAATTTAGCTAATAATGTCAAACGTGATGGTAAGTTTCTCTAATATTATCAACAAATCAATTCATTCAATCATTCATCCAGTCACCGACCTTGTCAATAAAACAATTTAAACAAATCAACGTCCATTAGTCAGTCAATCACACATATTAACTGAATGAGAGAGAAGCCACCATATATTTAGTTGGTTAGTCCAGTTCAGTTTCTGTGTGTTTTCGTGACTGTTTCCATTATGATTACTACCTGCAAAATTCACCGAAACCCAAACATTAATCAATGATTAATGCGTGTGTGCTTTCACAATAACCATAACCATTAACCAAGAAGATTAATTAATTAATTATTACGTGACTCAATATCATGCAGGTGTATTACTTGTCATAACTCATTCTCACTGTTTCTCTCATTCATTTCTGCTGTAATCCAGTGCCCCCATTTCCAATACCATCATCATTGAATGATTAATGAAGGAATCATGACTGACCGGCAATCATCATTATTGAAATCATTTTTCATTTACACACCCACAGATCCTGAACGTTGCCATCCAACGCAGCCATTTCGATGTCCCGGAAATTCTTTGATTTGTATATCGATTCAATATTTATGCGGTAAATATCTTTCATCTACAACAACAATATATTAATATTTACTTTTCCACAACTATCACACAACCACACACATGCATAGATGGTGCGCCCGATTGTCCCGATGGTTATGATGAAGATACATCGTTATGTACAGCAGGTAAGATCATCCTCATCCACTGCCCAATTGCCCGACTCACATCATCATCTCTCTCTGCTCATCCATTATTCATCGCATTTCGGTAAAGGTCCAGTATTTGTTTTTGTTGTTTTGTTTGTCAAGTTTGTTTTCGATTCACTGCACAAACATAATGGGTGACATTTTTATGATTATACTGACTGACCACCACCACCATATCGCATTTATCATTGTGGATCATCCCATTTTGCCAATCTAATTATTCGAATGGAAATGAGAGTGATGATGATGGCTTTTCCTTTCCCAGAAATTACTCCATATCTTGATTATGAATGCTTTGCCACCCACAATGATGACTTTTGACCTTTTGTTCACTTTTTTTTCATTTGGGAACTTAGCAAAAAGGCCACCTGTTGAAGAAACAGCCAATTTTCTTCAATCCCTATTGGCAAATCATGGCCCCAATTATCTGGAAAAATTATTCGGCAAAAAAGCACGTGATGCATTGGCTCCATTAGGAGGCTCACATCAAGTGGCTGTTGCCTTGTCCGGTAAGTGTGTCGATTCACGTTTTGCTAATCCATCACCAATCATATCATCCTCACACAAACAGAAAGCGAAACTTTGGACGATTTTGCCAGCGCTTTGCATCTAATGAAATCGGACAAAGAACATCTTCGCAATATTTTAATCGCCGTTGAATCCGGTGATCTGGGTTTGCTTAAATCGATGGGTATCCGTGACAGTGAACTAACCGACCTGAAACTATTTCTCGACAAATTGGTCCAAACCGGATTTATGGACTGAATTTTATGAAAAATATTCTCTATTTTTGTCTACCATCACCACCACCGACTCAATCAATCATCGCAATGATGATGCGTTTGCAATATCTATTTTTATCGTTTGCTTGTTTGTCTATCACACACCATTCATTCATCCATTCACACTGACCACTGGACACTGAAACATCGATCAATCTGTCTCCCATTCCTTTCCATATTTCCCCCTTTCTCCCTCCACCACACAACATTGTGTTTCGTTTTTTGTTGACAAATTCTATATTTGTGTTTGCTGAATCGTGTAATGTAACCTAAAATAGTCTACCCATAAACAAAACAATATTGAATGTAGCCTGTGTGTGTGTGTGGAAAGTGTGTAATATCGTCGTCGGCCGACAAATGGCCCAATTTTTTTTTTGTTGTGAATTTGTGATCAATCAATTAATCATCATTATCATCATCGTCATCCTCATCTTTGCGTTGTCGTCTTCATCGTCATTGACCGTCGTCATTGACAGTCATCATTCATCGATCAATCATTCAATCGAAAATGGCAATCAAAACAATGAAACCTGCTGATTATTAAGATTATTAATATTAATATAATTCATTAAAAAATCATTCATTTCATTTGGATTTTGTCTGAACAAATTAAATTACACAAGCCAAACATTATTTTTGATAATAAAATAATATAATCATTTTTATTATAGAAATGACATAATTGGGGACATCAACAAACAGAGAATAATTCATCAACCAAACAATTAATCGTCTTGCGATCGCATTCGTTTTGATATTTCTCGTAATCGATGTTCAATAGCCGAATGTAATTGATCGATATCTTTCGGATTTGCCTATTTGGTTTGTATGAAAATGACAAACAATTAAACTCATCATAACCATGACAATAATACAAACCTTGATCATATAAATGCCATCGATATATGTGAATCGTAAACAATTTTCACTGGCCAATTCGAATGTCATCCCGGCAACAATCAATGCGTTCAGGATTAACCGATAAGCACCAGCTGTTCGCATCACTATATATCCACAATCATTCAAATCAGTCAGTCACAATTACTAAACATCTAGTCCAACTCACCTAATCGAGAACAGAGCTTTTCATCTTTCATCACATCGTTCAGATGGAGCGGACCACGACCTTTTTCCACCCACGTTGCTTTATCAGTGTCCCAGGCATATAGCCGTCCATGGATGCTTAGCACATTCTGTTCGTCTGTAGGAATAGGACACATTTAGAATTTGGTTGTTTGATTCAATTCAATAATTACCTTCTTCGCCGGTAATTACTTCGTATTTGCGTTTGAAAATGCTATCAGCATTATTGTCAGCACCATTTTTCATGATCGACATGAACGATGTCGATGAATCAGGATGATCATCCGGATTTTGTTGAGTAAATGTGTTGATAGTTGATTCTTCGCAATTCGATACATCACTGAACGATAACAAACAGGACGAAGATGACGATGATGATACTGCGGCGGCGGCAGTCGTCGATGCATTCGTTTGAAATGATAATGAGGATGAAGTAGCCGCCGTCGCTTGGCTGTTAGTCACCGAATCGCTGGACTGATCAATCACAACCCTATCTTCGACTTTTTGGCCAAACAAAAATGCTCGAGATCCACCACCGTCGACCATCATCGTACTTGCAGGACTTTTGATGACAGATTTGTTCGTCTCATCATTGGTTGATGTGGCCAACGACGAACTGATCATATTCGAACCGTTTGCGGATGATAACGTCATACTTAATGGTGATGACAATTTAATGAAGGATGGTGTCTTTATTTTACCAATGTCTGCTTTGTTCAATGAAATGAATGTTTTGCTTGCCGAAATTGTTTCGTTCGGTTTCCGAATGTCTATATGACCGAGTGAAAATTGGATTAGTTTCACCAGGACAAGAGAATAGAACTCAACTCACCTGATGAACTGTTATCGAATGTTTTCAGAACGGATGGCTGAAGAAACGAACCAGAACGGCTGCTGCTGGTCGAATTTGGCCCCAACGATGAAGGAATCAATTTGGGTGGTGCGAAAATAATTTGCGATTCCGTTGATGATGAATCCGATGCATCACCATCCGCACAATTCGTAGTGGCGGCTGATGTTGATGATGATAATGATGAATTCTGATGAAAACTGGTTGCTCGTAAAAATGGGTTGTTAGGTGCGATATTAGAACTGAGTAAAAAATTGGCTCCATTCGACGACGATGACGGTGAACAAATCGATGGCGGTGGTGATGAATATTTTTTCTGATTATCACCATCGGTATTGGCTGATGGGCCACTGGCCGTATCGATCACCTGAATGACAGGTGTCGGTGCCGCTAATTTTGAAGGCGATTTTATCACTGATTCACTTCGTTGTATTATATGAGCAGGATCTTTTCGTTGATGGATGTCACAATCGTAATCATCAATTTCATCATCGTCGTCATCATCATCGGGACCACCATCGTTGGAATCGTTGGACAATGATGAAAATTGAATCTCATCTAATCTTTTCAGTTCTTTATTATTAGTGAAACCAGGTGACGATGATGATGATGACGCAACCACGACACTATCATCGGACACCATTGCCGGATCGTTGCAATCCTGATGTGACATTTAGATATTCGCAATTCTTTAGGCTCGCTTGATCAGTTCGCACAAATGTCAACAGAAGAAACCTGGCTGGGAAAAAAACGTTTAAAAGTTGTGTTTTGTCCGATCGAATCGAAGTAATGATCAAACCTTTTTCAATCGTTCAAGACAATCAGAATTGAAATCAGAGTCAGAATTGATTCAAAAAGATTCCATTAAGTCAATTTTTTGATGATAAATTCGGAGTGTATTCGGCAGACTGAGTGAACAAACAAAACAAACAACCGTGTTTCGGTTCGGTTCATCATTGTTTGCGCGCCAACAGCGCATGTGTGCTTCATATTCCTATTTATAAATTGAGTGCTTTGTTTTTTTCTGTTTTTTGTTGTTTTTAATCCCATTTGATTCAATCAATTAACCTAGGGTGCTATTGATCATTGTTCAATGTAAATGATCATTTTCTATCCATAATTGTTTTGGCTAATTGTTCCTGTTAATTGTTCAAGTCAATGCACTAATCAAACAACATGCTTCCATCAATGGCCATTGCGAATAAGCACACCAAGCAAAACACAAACCGAACACATTCATAAATAACGTGTAATAATGATAAAAAATTTTATTCAAAAATAATTAAAAATCAACAAAATATGACAAGCAAAATGATCACTAAACAAAAAGGAAAATACAAATATACAATTCATTCACAGATAGTTTTACAGACATGATTCAATCAGCAGGAACAAGATTGGTCAGATTTAATATGCGAAAATTATCACTTCTTGATGACGATGAATTCGATGATAATGATGATGATGATGACAAGGTGGAGGTGGTGGTGGATGAAGAAGGCAAAATGGCCAAATGGCCATTCTTGAGGGCAATCAGGCAATTATCACGATTGAGCAGATAAAGTAGATCACATTTGTAAGAATAACATATACTAATTAGCAATCAATTAGAAATAGATTAGAAATAGATTGACAAATACTACAACCATAATGCTTACCCAATGATTGGACTCAAACAATTAGACGCTATTGAAGCAATGATTCGAATCAGTGTAAGATCCCAAGAACTCCATAACCGAATTGAACCATCGGATAGTCCGGTAGCAATAACATTGATGGAAATACCTTCCGGACAAGAAGAATAACAAATGGCTGTAATATATGGCTCAGAATGATTAGTGCGAATATCGGCAATTGGTTGTCCGTTCAATGTGAACACATGAAGTTGACTGGTCAATTGTTGTTGTTGTTGTTGTTTGCCATATGTGACTATGGCCATATCGCCCATTGTATTACTGATGGTAGACATGACTGCCGATGCATTGGCATTGTTGTCGAGTAGTGTTCGTAAGTATTGTTGTTTGTTCATATCCCATACAATGCATCGTCCATTCGAATCAGTGGATAGAGCCAGGTGAAAATTTCGATTAATAGTAATCGATGTAATCGGTGATTGATGGCCAACAAACATTGATGGTCGATCTTTTAATTGAATGTTGTGCAGATCCTGTATGTATGTGATGATTAGGTAATTTCAATGAAAATGTTCAAAGTGAATGACACTTACATATTGCTTGTCAAATTTTAATCGATAAGCAATGATTCTACCGGAGCGATATCCAATCAATATCCAATCATAATCGGGAATCGATTGACACAGGCAAATCTGAAAAACAAAATAGCAATTACAGAATGGTGACCACCTACCAAAAATGACCTACCTCATCCAGGAATGCATTTTCAGCATAAAATAGACGTTTATCTTGTTGATTACGAAACCAAACGGTGGTATGATGTGGTGACCAAGTACACAACGCATAAAAGATGATATAACTAGTATTGATGAATGGATTTCGAGCCTGATTATAAGCAACTAAGGGCGAACAGTTCCGTGGCAATAACAACAGATCGTTGGTTGGCAATGCCACTAAACGATCAATAGCAAATGCGAATCGTTTTTGAAAACAAATAACCGGTGTTTGATAGATGGGTGATCCAACATAATTGCCCCATTTTAATCCATTTACTTCGTTCATTGCTGCAATAACATTATGATCATCGTTGTTACATTCCATAGCGGATGCCACTTCTGTTTGTATAGCCGGATGAGGCATCTGAAATAGCTGACTAGGCATCTGGCCATAAGTTTTAATCATCGTTTTCAATGCATTACGTTTAACGCAATCCTCGATTCGCGACAAATCGGCCGTAAAATGTGTAGCAGGATGAAAAACATTGATAGCTTCGATAGCTGCCGGACCACTTTGTTTGTAGCCAAAAATCAAATCAAACCAATGATTCAGATGGCGTGTTACATAATTCGATTCCAATGCCTGGCGATTAATCAGCGTAAACAGGCGAGCATTTCCTCTTGACCATGGTGGTAATTTAACACTATCAACACGTTCACCATTTTGACGGATGCCCAAATTGAATCGTTCACAATTTTGAAGAAATTCTGGTAGATAAAAAAATTCCGGAATCATTTCCTTAAAACCATTGGTCGAATCTTCGGTAGCTAATCTCCATGTAGTTTGAATGGAATGAAAACTTCGATCCGGCAGATCAAAATTTCGATCCTGATAATGCAAAAACATCTGAGTGTACGGTGGTAGACGAACCAGATAATAGAGCACAATACCACTATTACTATAATGAGCACCATAATGATAAGGTATCGATGTTATTGATGATTGAACAACATCGGCTTTTTTCGTTTTAGCATGATGATCACGAATATTACGATTCTCGGCTTCAATGTAATCATATTGATCGATATAATATTTTTCACGTTCTTTTTTCTGCACGGCAATCGGTTTGGCCAGGTCACGATAGCAACGGCCATCCAACAGATTGAGTATTTGACTGGAATAATCCGACAGAACAAATGGAAAAACTGGATATTGCATTAGGTCATTGAATGTTCGGCCACTCAGACGATTCAATTGCATGAGGTAATCAAAATTTGAAAGATGACGTTCACGCCACATTTGCGTAAGTGACACCAGGCTGATCGAATCATTAAGATTGATTAATAGATCGCGATTCTGTATCAATTGATGATAACATTCATCACGATCGGTAATCGATTCGAATGAAATCAAATAAGTCAAGCCTGATTCAAGTAGAATTTCGATTGCTCGATTCTGTAATTCATATCGACATTTACGTAGCTCTTCGATTTCATCCAAATCTATGGAAAAATTTTGAAAAAATACACGCTTCGAGCTGAAACTATTATCAAAATGATCATTATCACCATGATGATTGGCATTGCAGACAAATTCAATTTTGTTTCGTTTGCATAGAATTTCGCCATCAATTTGATCATCATAAAGAATAACATTGGCCGATGAAATGAATAGCAATGTCTCATCATTATCATTATCGTCCACCATGCTTTCTTTGCTTAGTTCGTTGATGGAAACAGATGATGATTGTTGGTCCATAAATGTAGCAAACAATTGTCTCGATCGCAATTGTCTTGGATGGTCATCATCGTCGGTGCTCATAACATATCGATCATCCATTTCAAGAAAACAACGTTCCATTTTCATACGAATGCGTCCCTGCTGACACTCGAATGGACTTAATTCCCAACTTTGCGGATAATATTCTGGTAAAAACCAACAACTCTTTTCATGTAATAATTGTCCAATCAATTGAATCAATCTGTTTTGTTGAGTTCGATTGGCTAGTTGTTGTCGTTTCAAGTATCGTAGATAACGTTTCTTTTGGCAATTTTGAGCTAAAATTATTCGATCATTGACACGAGTTGCTTCATTCACAACTTTATCATACACCATGGACATTTCGCCGAATATTCGACTCGATGAACGATGCAATCGAGTTTCATAATCGTTTCGTGCCGCTTTGATTCGTTCATGCCAGCCGGCCAATATGGATTTGAAAAAATACTGATCCTTGTCCATGCCCATATCCAGATTGAATTGATGACGAAATTTTCGATAAACATGACTCATCAATATTGCCGATGGTTGTTGTTGTTGGCTATTGTTATCGTTGTTGACCGAAACAAACGATTCATCGAATGCAGACCAGCTAAAAATATTCAATTCCTTTACACCAAAATCAATCAAATCACGAAGAAATTCATCCATCAAAAATCGAAATTGATCATCATGTTTGTCGACAAATTGCTTCAATTGATCGAATTGATGACTTTTTTCATAAAACAAGTGCAGACAAAAGATTCGATCATCCAATGATTGCAAATGTGACATGAGAAATGTCAAAAGTTGATTCAATAAACTTTTCAAGTAATCACGATTATTCGAGGAAAAAGATTTCCAAAGCCAGGTTTTCTTGGTCGGATTGTTTTTATTTTCAATCTGATCAATCAATTCAAGTAAATGATAAAGTAATTCCCGTTGAAAATATTTTTCTTTTTGCCCTAAATCTATTTTAGCATTACGACCGATGATAAAATCAACCGACTTTCGTACGACCGATTTGATACGATCGATGATAGTTTTCGCATTCAATTGACCAGAACCGGATTTATTCGATGAAGCAGCCCGATAGATTCGATCGAATGATTCGAAACAAGAACGAAATATTGTTATCTGAACGTTGCGTATGGTTGTGACAACAGTCTGCGAGGAAACTTTACGTTCAATCATAGCATAATAGTTGATTAAATCATTTAGCAAATAATCATAAAGATGCATATCTTGATGACAATCATTATTGTAGCCGGTGCTGATCATGGCCACAATGCGATAAATAGATTCATTCAAATGTTCTCGGTTATATTTGTTTTGATCTTCAGCTGGAATCGATAACGTTGTATTAACATTGATCAACAGTTTGGATAATGATTGTGCCAAACCGTATTGCTTATGCAGATCATTCAATTGATTGATTGTCATCTGATCGAGAGTGTGATATAAAATCTGTAGAATTTGATAACATAAACTGATTGGCTCGAAACATTTTGGCAATAGTGCTAATAATGGAATGAAATTTTCCAGCGATACTTTCGCAACCCAACGTTTTAGATCGATAATCATTGATTCGGGATGTTTGCATAGATCATCCAGACGACGTTGATTGGTTAGGTTGAACAAAAATCCAATGCAACAATTCATTATCGATTCATCAGCCAGATAATGATATAATTGATTCGATATCATCAACAAACCAAGTGTTTTTCGTTTTGACCATTCTTGTTCCGATGATTGAAATCCCAGCAGCTGACTAAGTTTGAAAAATGTTGCCAAAGCTTGTCGACGAACCTGGCCAGATGGATTGTTCACCAATACAATGAGGAAATCGAATAAAGCAATATTTTCCGATGATGAAGAAAGCAAACAATCATCGTTGGCCAACATTTGATCAACATTTCTATCGAGAAATCGGATTAATTCCTCGGTGATTGCTTGACAATGGTGTTGATTATCATTGCGATTGCCATTCGTCGACATGGTCGGTAGTTCATTATCATCATTCTTCTTGTTCGGTTGATTATCAACAACAAATTCCGAAACAATTTCCCAATCATCATCCGGATCATCCGAATCGTCATCGACATTAGTGGTAGATTGTGGTAAAAATAGTTGCTGTTGCGAATGTTTGTTGAGATTTTTCAATTCAATCATATCGAGATCATCGTCATTAGTAACTTCGCAAGAATCTTTAACCATAAGCCACGTGGAAGGAAAAATATAATAAAATGACGCTTTTGTTTGATTAACATGCAGCCATTGCGTTGGTTGTAATAGAAGCAAACAATCCATTACTGAACGCAATAATCGTGGTTGTTTGCCGCAACTATTTTCAATTAAACTTTGAATAAAACGTATAAGATGATCATATGAATCGAACAAGTGCACACCACCATTGTGATTATGATCGATCATCAGATTGAGATGACCATCTTTAATCATATTCATTAGATGATCAAACGTATCGGTTCGTTCAAGTAACAGTAAAAGATTGTACGATTGAAATGGATTCGATGGTGATGTAAGTGACCACAGTATTTGGAAAAACAACTTATTAGTGGCTGGGTTTCGAATCCAAATACGCCATGAATCAATGTATGTTGTAATGTTTGATGCCACTATTATCAATGGATATTGTTGACCATTATTATTCGATGGCCAATACAAGCAAAATTGCGCAAAGGTTTTCAACATTGATGTCGTTGGTGATTTGCCCGCACGATTTAATGAATATGATATCAATGAATATGCTTGATGATAACAATCAAACATAAAACCATGATAATAATGACTATGGTAGGTACGAAGAATCAATTCCATCGATTCATTCCATATCTGTTGATTATCGGTACGTTCCATTAGATAGAGCAATAGAAAAAGAAATACAGAAATTCCACCCGTATCGGATATTATCCGAGCCACATTCGATTCATCTATCCGGTTCAACGCACCGTTCAATTTGATGCAATAGATTTGAGCTTCCTCATCATCCGCATTTTCAAATGATGACGATGATGAAATTGATTGATTTGTTCGTTGAAGAAATGTTCGCAGCAATGGATTCATCATCGAATTGGATTCTGTTCGTTGTTGAGCAGGCCACAGATAATAAACATTGGGTTTCGATGCACGATAAACCATAACTAAATTGGCCATAATCCAGTGGGATGAATTTCGAATTAAGCAATTCTTTGCGGTTGTCGACGACGACATTAATGTAGTCAGCATATCCAACAAAGATTCATCGATAGCCAATTGGCGAGGCAGAACAAAATATTCATTACGTTGAATGGAATCATCACCCAGGTGATGAAAATGATGAAAATCTGGTCCCAATGAACATAGCAGAATACGACCAAACGGGGGAAGATGTTCGCGGAAAAGTAAAACATTGGAGAGTTTATAATGAAAATCCGTAATGCGATGAGATTGATTGGAACCTAAAAGCACTGCACAATTTGATGCTGTCGATTCGTTGGTTCGACGATTTGTATGATGATTATACAATGTTGCTGGATATGACCATTTCAGAAGTTTCTCCGGACCACCATTCAAAATTTGCCGCATTTGAATTGAATGTGAATGATTATTGCACTGCTCTTCAAAATCCAGACAAATCAAGTTCCAACAGCCAAGATTATCGGCGCGAATACTTGGCATGAAATTCTCATTCAAACAAAATATTTTTCCATTACTTTTCCTGGTTAATCGATAGACAAAACGATTATAACGGTAATCGAACCATATTTCCACCGTAATACAATCTAAAACCAATGAACAAACGTGCAATTCATTGCTATGGTGGTGGCCTGATTGACTGCCACTATTCTTTCTGGTCTTTTCAACAAGTGGAGCACGTTTCTCCAGAAAAATCCAATACGCTAATGTTAATCGTAATGGAATCTGATGTTTGATCCGAGAACCATTCAACGGTATGGCCAATGCAAATGATCGAATGGCAATGTTGTCGTTATCGTTGTTGCTGTCGATTCCATCGTCATCATCATCATCATCATTCATCGAATCAATCAATTCATCGACCCAATCAGTTATTTTTGTGGTTTGTTTATCGTTCAAAGATAATCTAGTTGTTGGATATCGAAGAGAATATTGTGGTAGCGGCGATTGATTTCGTTGATCATCAGCATCCTCCGAAGAAAAAAGACTTTTATTCATCAACGATAACAGAGATTCATAATCGGCATCCTTTTCTTTGCAAAGCTCAATCAGCATTTGTATGGATTGGGATGTCAATCGATTAGGCAATAATCGAATTAACAAATGCAAAAGTAATTTTTTCAATGGTTTACATTCATTATTCAATGTTGATGATAAGAGCCAGCGAAAATGTTTGACTAAAGTTTGCTGGAAGTTAGCCATAATGCTAATGTTATCATGATTATCCTGACAATAGCCAAGAATTTGTTTGAAACACATGGCTACCATGTTTAGATCGTTTTTCAAATTCGAATCACGATCAATATTCGGTTGCTGAGATTGTGGCTGCTGTTTTTTCGCCACCAACCATTCACTCAGAAATTTCAATACCGTACACAAAAGTAAAGGATTACGAAGCGATGGTGATGGACATTCGGTCGAATCATGTTTAGCAGCTACCATTTTCTTCGATTGTCGAGCCAAACATTCAATATCAGCTTCATAGCCATCATCATCGATATTCAAATCTAAACTTTGCAAATTATCATCATGATCATCATTACATTGATCGCTCATAACAACAACACTGTCGAATGATGAAGTTCGTTGTTGGTGGCTTTCAACAACCAATAATAAGTCAGTCTGATTCTTGTGTTCAACGTTGATGACTGAACAATCGAATGATACACGAATCAACATGGATAATAATTGTCCAACCAATTGGGTTATCCTCGACGATGATGAAGCAATCGGATTCAATTGTAATATTCGATTCACATGATCAATGAGACAATTAAATTGATCGCCAATAAATTCATCAATAGTTGTTTGATTCGAATCGATCGATGATTCCAGGCGTTGTACAAGTGATAATAAAGATTCCATCAATGATATCAAGTGTTCACAAAATTTCCAATGTTTTTCTCTGGGTGTTGATGATGCGACAAGCAATTTCAATTCATTCAATGTTTGTTTGAATAATTTACCCGAATAAAACCATAATTTCCACGTAAATTCATTGTTGTTCAACAAGTGGACCAATTTTGGATAAAGTTTAATCGTGCTATTCCCCAACCATGCCAATCGATTTAAATTGATGAAAATTTTCGTTAATCGATCAATTCGTTGGTTAACAATTTGATCGGTAGGATTATCGATAACAATATCAAAACTACGATGTTTGTAGTATTCGAAATATTCGTTCAATGATTCCATCGTTGGATTCGGTTGATTTGATTCAAAATGTTCAATTGTTTTCGGACGAATACATTCAGCGAAATGATCTTCGAATAGATCCATAATGATGCCGATTGTTTGTAGCTGGTCATCAATCGTATTGTCGGTCAATTCACTCATCAATAAATTACGCAACAAATCAATACTTAGGCAGGCTAGTTCGTCGGATATGTGGTTATCCGAAGATTCGTGATTCGAATGTGAAATGTATTGAATGATTGCAGGCCACGCTTTTTGCTTGGAAATCATCTGAATTAGCGATTGTCCATCTTTTGCACCATTTTGGTCATTGCGTTTGTTGATTGCGGGTTCAGATGTAGCGGCAGCCGCTGCAGCAGTCAAGAGCCGTAAACCGAATAAACAAACATCGGATGGATATGATGATTGGTTATGATTAGGATGAGATATGATTGGTATGATAACATGAGATAATATTGATTGCTGACAATGATTATCAACCAAGCAAAATAGATTATATAAATGTCGATAAACTGATTGTCTGGTTTGGATTGAATCAGATTTGAGCAATGTTCGATAATGATTTGCCAATAAAATCATCAAACAATTATCCCATTCCATTTGTTTCTGTTTATTATTATAGGATGACAGCCAACAACCATTGCCATTATCGGTAGCATAACCTTCACTATATTGAGGAGATGATAATGATTCTTGTTCATAATGTTGCTGTAATGGTTCACCACCATCATCTACTGAACCATTAGACAATCGACAAAAGCTACATTCATTCAAGTATTGAGTAGCGGACGATGATGATGATGTGGATGATGATCGTTTGCCATTTGTTGGTTGGTGTCGTTGAATCCGTACATTCAATTCAATCAGATTGAATATAGCCATTCGTATGGATGATGCCAACGATCCCGCCGTAACAGTGGTAGCAATTATTAGTAAATATTTACAATATCTTCGTAATACACAACAACAAATGATCAATTGGGATAATTGTTGACTTGAATGATTCAATAAACGGCCAACAACAACACTCGACGATGATGGTGATGATGATTCATGATTTTTAGCTAACAACAATATCACTTTGATTAATAAGGAATATAATATGGCGCAAGGAAATTTATCCATCCCAGATGACGATGAATTGATGTTTATGTGAAAATGGTGATGGACAAGGAATGGTGAAAGATTACAGCGAATATGACGTCGTTTACGGCGACGACAAATCTGTCGATGACATGATAATGAATGATTATATTGAATGGCAATATGCAATTGTTTCAATAATTCAATCATTCTATATAGTCGGCCATCGTTGACATGCGGTTGGCCGTTGAATCCGATACGTTTAACAATCTTCAACAAAAATGTGGCCAAATTCGAATGTTTTTCATCATCATTATCATCAACACCGTTATCATTATCCAAGTCTTCTGAATCGGATGCGGCAAACATAAATGCTATGAATGAATGAAACAAATTGGTTGCCATTGTTATGTTGTTCCAATCGACAGTATAATGAAGATGTGTCAACGATTGTGATATGGCTATCATCAAGGTTAGCAAGCCATTTCCAGTTTCAATAAATTCATTCCAATTGTCAGTGTGATGATGATTAACCAACTTCATCCATGATTCGATCAATCCAACTTTATCGATCAATTCGATTCCCACCAATGGTCTATTTCGGCAAACGACCGTACAACTTGTTAATAATAATCGATTCAATTGGATAATCTCAATGTTTATCTTGTTGGCAAAAGATTTATGCATCAAATATGATAATTCCCGTATGATTAACATTGAAACTTGAACACTAAAACCCCCATTGCCACGATCTTCGTCTTGTTGGATGGAACGAAATCCATTCTTTTCGAATGATACCAATTTGAATAGCAAATGTTCCAATATCATTATCAGTTGCTTTTTTGTTGGATTCACATCAGCCATCGTAACTACGGGCATTTCTATGTTGGTATCGTCGTTATCATTGTCGTCGTCGGTGGCGTTGACCAAACATGGTACCATATCGATCACTTTTAATCGCTGTCGATGATCATCACGTTCATCATCACTACTGCTACTGCCATCATCATCATCGTTGTTGTGCCGATGTTTGGATTTTTTAGTTGCACCACCAAACAACGAAGCAGCAGTGGCATTATCTTTGCTTTTGAACCAACTTTTTACTTTGATCGGTGATAGAATGTCCATTGGTTCATTTCGATTCAATGTTTTTAGATAGAGATCTTCTTTGAAATTTGTTTGATTTTCAATCTTTGTCGAACAATCAGTGGCAATCGAATGCTCATCATTATCATCGTGGTTGATGTTAAGAAAATGACCAAGGACTAGAATAAATATTTTGGCCAATTCAATATTATAGATACAGCTGCCACCTTCATGGGCGAGAAAATGTTCGAAACATTTTAGGAACTTGAATCCAACATGGTCATGGAGAAAATATCCATCGAACAATCGATTTGGTTGATCATCACTTGGATTGTGATTGGAAAATGTCGAATGACTATGATTACTTAGATCAATGATAAATTGATGGATGAGCCAATTGCCCAAACAATAATGAGTGGTTCTTTGTAATTGATTTGTCGATGTCGTTGGCCGATTGTGGTTGTTGTCGAATGATAATTCTTCTTCTTGAAAATAAACAAGGCAACAATCGAGTAAACGGATCAGATGATTTCGTTTTTCCTTCATTGGAATCGAAAAAATAATGTTATGGAATAAGGAACAATTCTTTCTTACCTTTGGTTCATTTTTCGAATTCAATTGACATGTTTGCCATAATTTTCGTAATTTTTGTGGTCCACCAATTTGTTTGGCCACCATTTTCTCGTTGATTACAAATGGTATCCTTTGAACTTACCAACCCAGCAGCACGAGGAAATTTATTTAGCAAATTTAACAAAATAATGATGATTACATTGAAGAAAACAACATGACAAAATTTTCATCATTGATTGATTGATTGAGCAACCAAAATCAGTTCGTTGAATTGAATCAAAGCGTTTTGATTGTTATTATTGCTATGATTGTTGTTGTCGTCGTCGTCGTTGTTTCTTCCTTCTGATCGAAATCTATCAAATCACACGCACACATAATCATTATTGGCGTTATCAAATCAATTTAATCAATGCTTACCAGGCTGATGATAATGATGCAAGACGTGTCGGAAACTACTACAATAATTACAATGATTATGTTGTTCTTGCTCAAAGATGTTCAAAACACGACAAGAAATCTTTTTTGTTTACCCTGATTTTGTATGAAATCCCATGGTGGTCGTGGTCGTGTTTATCTTATCAACGACCACACTGACAATCACATACTGAAAATTCATATTTTTTGGCCGATATATTTTTGTAAACATTCCAATTGTACATGCGCATCACAAAATAAATTCAATAAAGTTATACACTGCATTTAGCGAATTTTATACGGGTTTAGTAATTTATTTATTCAAATTTTTATTTACAATTTACAAACAAAAAAGAAATAATTCAATAACAATTTTCAAAGTTATAGTCATCAACCTAACCTCACTCAACTATGAATCATAGGCATAGGCATGGTCATCAACCTAACCTCACTCAACCATGAATCACAGTCATAGTCATGGTCATCAACCTAACCTCACTCAACCATGAATCACAGTCATAGTCATGGTCA